>Ga0210011_1000947_pt1 | contig 29155 bp, 34 predicted proteins | sample CryGeymeta201502_FD_183972 | JGI IMG/M metagenome (GOLD analysis project Ga0210011, IMG submission 183972) | Groundwater microbial communities from Crystal Geyser aquifers in Utah, USA - Crystal Geyser metaG 2015-02 (SPAdes) (version 2) | ecosystem: Environmental > Aquatic > Deep subsurface >...
GATGACTTCCAGCGCGTTCACGCCGAAGCGCGCCATGGCGATGCCGGACACCACTTCGCCCTCGCCGTCGAGCTCGGTCAGGCCGCGCCGCTCATCCGGCCCCAGTTCGACCCGTGCGATGTCGCGGATCAGCACGGGCGTGCCTCTGTCGCTCTTCACCACCAGCGCTTCAATGTCGCCCTTGCCGCGCAGATAACCCATGCCGCGCACCATGTATTCGGTTTCGGCCATTTCCACCACCCGCCCGCCGACATCGCGGTTGGAGTCGCGGATGACCTGGGAGACCTTGGACAGCGGAATCCCGTAGGCGCGCAGCTTCACCGGGTCCACCGTCACCTGATAGGTCTGGACGAAGCCGCCGATGGAAGCGACTTCAGCCACGCCCTGCGCCTTGGTCAGCTGATAGCGCACATACCAGTCCTGGATCGTGCGCAGTTCCGCCAATGTTTTGTTCTTGGCCAGCAAGACATACTGATACACCCAGCCGACCCCGGTGGCGTCCGGGCCCAATGCCGGGGAAACCCCCTTGGGCAGGCGGCTGGAGGCGAAGTTGAGGTATTCCAGCACCCGCGAGCGGGCCCAGTAGATGTCGGTGCCATCCTCGAAGATCACATAGACGAAGGACGCGCCGAAGAAGGAGAAGCCCCTCACCACCTTGGACTTGGGCACGGCGAGCATGGACGTGGTGAGCGGATAGGTGACCTGGTCTTCGACCACCTGCGGCGCCTGGCCGGGATACTCGGTGTAGACGATGACCTGCACGTCCGAAAGATCGGGCAGGGCATCGAGCGGGGTCTTCATGACGGCATAGATGCCGCCGATGACGACGAAGAGGGTGGCGAGCAACACAAGAAAGAGGTTGCGCGCCGACCATTCGATGATTTTGGCCAGCATGGCGTCTCTCCGTTAGTGTCCGGCGTGGGAATTGGCGGATGCGGGCGCCGTCTGGCTGGGCGTGTGTCCTGTTGCAGCCGGGTTGGCGACTGGCGAGGCAGCGTCCGTTTTTGCTGCGTTGCCGTGCTCGTCATGACCGCCCAAGCCACCGATGGCGGCCCTGAGATTGCTCTCGGCATCGATCAGAAAGTTGGCCGCGACCACCACCTGTTCGCCTTCCTTGACCCCCTCGAGAACCTCGATGTAGCTGTCGCTGCGAGCGCCGAGTTTGACCTCCCGTGGCTCGAAGCGGCCTTCTTTGACTTGCACGAGAACGATGCGCCGCGTACCGCTGTCGATCACCGCCGAATCCGGGACGGTCAGCACCTGCCCCCGGTCGCCGACCGGCAGTTCGACCTGGGCAAACATGGCCGGTTTGAGCCGCAGCCCCGGATTGGCGAGCTCGAGGCGAACCGGCACGGTGCGGGTTTCGGCATTGAGGGTGGGATAGACGTAGGTGATCGTGCCTTCAAAGACCTTGTCCGGGTAGGCGCTGATCTTCACCCGAGCTTTCGCGCCGACTTTGACGAGGCCGATGTCCTGCTCGAAGACGTCGGCGATCACCCAGACAGAAGACAGATCGGCGACCTGATACAGCGCCTCGCCGGGCATGAAGCGCATCCCCTGAACCGCTTTCTTTTCGGTAACGATGCCGGAAACCGGCGAGCGGAAAGTGAGGGTATGTTTCGTCTCGCCGGACTTCGCCAAAGCCTTCAGCTGTTCTTCGGAGATGTCCCAGTTTTTCAGGCGCATCAGGGCCGATTCGGCGAGTTGCTTCATGCCGCCCTGGGCTTCGCTATCCGCCCCCTTCATGGCTTGCACGCCCCGAGCGGCGATGGCGTATTCGCGTTGGGCCGAAACCAGTTCCGGGCTGTAGACTTCGAACAGCGGCTGGCCCTTGCTGACCGGCTGGCCGGTGACATTCACGTGCAGGCGTTCGACATAACCTTCGAACCTGGGCGAGATCGCGTAGATGCGCCGCTCGTCCGGCTCAACGCGACCGGCGGCGCGGATGATCTTGTCCAGAGCTCGCAGGCTGGCCGTTTCGGTCCTGACACCCAGCTTCTGGATTTTCTCGGTGCTGATCTTGATCTGGTTGGCGCTCGCGGGCTCGCCGCCCGCAGCCTCGTCCCCGCCTTCATAGACCGGAATGTAGTCCATGCCCATCGGATCCTTCTTCGGTGTTTGCGAGGTATCCGGCAGCCCCATTGGGTTGCGGTAGAAGAGGATTTTGGGTTCTTTCTTCGTCGTCTCGGCGGTGGTGGTGGCGACCTGAGCCATCGGGCTTTTTTCGTTGACGATGGTTCCCCTGGAGCCAAGCCAATACCCGGCCCCCAGCGCCCCCGCTACGGCGGCCACGGTCAATGCGATTGCGGCTCCCTTGTTCATAGGTCTTCTCCCAACAGCCGTTCAATGTCGGCCAGACGCAGTTGCGCATCCGTCTGTGCCTTGAGTTCGTCCAGCCTGGCCTTGCGGATCTGGCGCTGGGCGTCGAGCAGGGTGGCGAAATCCACCTTGCCGGTTTCATAGCCGGCCAGCGCCGATTTGAAGGTCAGCTCGGCCTGCGGCAGGAGGCTGTCCCGCGCCAGGGTTTCGACCCGGCGCGACGCTTCGAGCGCCGAAAGATTCTCGGCAAGCTCCGCGAGCAACTGGTTTTGCGTTGCTTCCTTGCGCGATTGGGCCGCCGCCAGCATGGCCTGTGCCTCGCGCTCCTGGGAGCGGCGGCTTTCCTGCTGCAGGGGGATGTTCAGCTCGATCATCAGTTCCCATTCGTTGAACCGGCTGCCGGTCTGGATCGGCGACAGCCCCAGGTTGAAATCGGGATAGCGGTTCTTATTAACCAGCTCGCGGTTTTTTTCGGCGGCGGCGACGCGCGCCGATTCCGCGAAAAGCTGGGGATTGCGGGCGCGCAAACGCTCTTCCAGGGCAACGAAATCGAGTCTTGCCGGCGCCGGAATCGGACGCAGCCGTTCGGGTTTGGCCAAGTGGGTCATGGCTGGCCGCAGCAGCAGGGCGTTGAGCTTGACCATGGCATGGTGGCGTTCGGTTTCGAGCGCCACCAGTTCGCTGCGCATACCGGTTTGCTCGACTTGGGCTCGGATCGCGTCCTGCTGAGGCACCAGGCCGTTAGCATAGCGGGCCAAGGTGATTTTTTCCAGATTTCTCGTCAAGCCCAGATTTTCCCGCGTCAGCATCTCGGCGCGGCTAGCCGAGTAATACTGCGCATAGGCCGTCTTGATGCGCGCCGACAATTCGGCCCACGTCGCCTCGGCGAGGCCCTTGGCCTGATTGGCTCCAGCCTCGGCCACTTCGCGCTTGAGATCGCGTTTACCCCAGAACGGCACGGGCTGAATCAGGGTGTATTTAGTGCTGCCGATCCGGCCGGGCAGCAGGTTGGGGCCGGCATCCGTGCCCTGGTTGGTGATGTCGCGCAACTCGGTGCGAAGGGTCGGGTCGGGCAGGGCGCCGGCGGGATATATCCGCTCAGTTGCGGCTTCGGCCTCGTGACGCATGGCGGCGAATTCGGGGTTCTGGCTGCGCGCCAGTTCCAGCAGGCTTTCCAAACTGGCGCCGGGCGGGGCCGCTGCGGGTTCGGCCAGCGCCGACGCGCTAGCCAGTGCCAAAACGAGCGCGAACGTATGCAGCTTTCCAAGCTTGATTGGATAGCGATGAGGTTTCATTTGCCTCTGTCCTTTAGAAAAAGAAAATCGATATCAGCCACGGGAAGCCCTGCGGCTTCCCGTCAGCCCGCTTATTTAGCGGGCTCGATGTGCGAAATCACGTAACCGGTTTTCGCTTCCTTGGCGAGACCGAAAGTGATCGCCTGGCCGACTTTGATGCCCGATAGCAGCTTTTTGTTGGCCACTTTGAAGTCCATCGTCATGGCGGGCCATTGGATGGCGGGGATGGCCTCGTGAGAGATGTTCACGGTAGCCGTCGCGGCGTCGATTTTATTGACAGTGCCTTTTCCGCTCGCCGCATCTGCGGCCTGGACGGTGGAAACTGCCGCCACCATGCTGACGGCAGCGAAGAGGGCGATCAATGCTTTTTTCATGATTTACTCCTACAAATTAAAGTCGTGCATTTGCGGGCCATGGGCAAATTACCCCATAGCCTTGCATTCAAGTAAAAGTTTGGCAGAATTCAGGAAAAAAGCGCGAGAGGGGGTCGTTGCGGTTGTTCGGGAAAGAACAGTGGGTAGTGAGTTTCAAAAGTGAATTTGAAAGAGAAGCTGGCGTTATCGCTAAAGCGGGTGGGAGTGAACAGTAGTGCGGGCGCGCCGCCCAGGTGGCAATAGCCGCAATCGTCACACTGCGTTTGTGGTGTGGCGGAGGAGGTATCCTGATATTGGCCGCAATCATGGCCAACATGATGGTCTTGCATTCCGGCCTGCATGGCTGGCGGCGGGGTGTGGTCGTGACGGCAGAATGACATCCCGGCCGCGGCGAACCCCTGCAGTGGGAGCCACAGCAGCAGAAAGCCAAGGATGAAATTGCGCAGGCAGTGCCTCATGATTTTTTGGGTATTGATTTTCTTATGCATTTATATGCCTGATTAGTTACATTCCTCAGCCAGTTCATCATTTGGGCATTTTGCTACCCTAAAAGGGCCGATCAAGATGGACAAGCCATCGTTTTTAGCTGGATTTCGCCTCAAAAGCTGGTCGGCTACACGTAGCTGAGGCACGTACCTAATCAGGTTTATATGTGAAGCATAGATCAAAAGAGTCACTCTCTGCAATAAAAGTTCCCGAACGCAGGGTTTATGACACCTATGTGCAGAGGGTTGCGTGCTAGAATCTCTTAGGATTTTATGGAGTCCGTCAAGTGTTAGGGAAATATCTGAAATTCTTCGGGGGCGGCAAATTCGGCAGTGACAAGCCCCATGCCGTGCCGCCCGCTTCCACGTCTGCTGCTCCGCCTTCCCCTGCCCTGAATGGCTCTATCCCCTTGCTTGATGCCCTTCCGTCCGTGACGGATGAAGCGTCGATCGACACCGGCCATATTGCGGCAGATAACGTGGTAGCCAGCATTCCGGAAATCGAAACGACCGGCCAGCGTACCAATGCGGAAAAACTGCGGCAGAAAATCATTGGCCGCCAACCCGTTCTGAATCGTTCCCAACAGATCATCGGTTACGAATTACTCCTGCGCAGTAAAGGGCTGCCCACGGTCAAGGCGCCAGACGCAGCGCTGAGGCGGATGCAGGACGAGACCCTGATCCGCTGTCTGGTGGATCTCGATGTCAACCGTTTGCTCGAAGGCAAGCTGGCATTTGTCGGAATTTCTCCCGCCATGCTGGAAGGCCCGTTGCTGCAGAAATTGCCCAGCAAGGGGGTGGTGCTGGTCGTGTGCCCGGACCCGGACCATCTGGAGGATAATCTGCTGCGTTGCCGCGAATTAAGGAGCCTAGGCTACCAGATTGCGCTCGATGATTTTGAGACGAAATGGGGCCTGGGGCAATTCGTCACGCTGGCGAGCTTCATCAGGGTGGACGTTGCCCGTTTCAATGCCATTGAGCTCGGCAAGCTGGCGGATCGCTTCCTGGATAAACCTGCGCCGCAGCTGCTGGCGAAAAACGTGGAGACGGATGACGATTTCGAGGCCTGTTACAAGATGCGCTTCCATTGCTTCGAGGGCAATTATTTCACTCGCCTGCGCCCCTCTATGCCGCCCCATATCGATAGCGACCGCATCAGGGTACTGGAGCTGATCACCAGGGTGAAGAACCAGGAAGAAATCTCGCAGCTGGAGGAGGTTTTCAAACACGATGCCATGCTTTCCTACAAGCTGCTGCGCTACATCAACGCGCCGGTCAACGGCTTTCGGCAGAAAATCCGCTCCATCGCCCATGCGCTGGTGATACTCGGCTACAACCAGCTGTATCGCTGGCTGACGTTGCTGCTGTTTACCAGCGGCAAGGCGGACCCGCGCAGTAAGTCGTTGCTACAGAATGCGTTGGTGCGTGCGCGCATGACGGAACTGCTCGGCCAGGGCAAGCTGCCGCTGGCCGAGCGCGAAGGCTTGTTTATTGTCGGAATATTTTCCTTGCTGGACGTGTTGCTGAACGTGCCGATGGAACAAGCGCTGGAGCAGTTGCAACTACCTGACCCGGTCATGGCGGCGCTGGCCCGTCGCGAAGGCATCTACGCCCCTTTCCTGGGGCTTTCTGTGGCGTGCGAGGAGGACGATCAGGAGGCGATCATCGAGTATGCCGCCGCTTGCGGGCTGGATGCCAATGAGGTCAATACCGCTCAGGTCAAGGCACTGGTTTGGGCCGAGGAAATCGATCTTTAGTTTCTGCTCTCTGCCAAGTCCGCTACGGACTTGCTATAATCGTTCCCATTTTCCCCTCTAGTGAGAGAGCTCGTATGAATTTGCATGAATATCAGGCCAAACAGGTCTTGCGTGAATATGGTATCGCCACGCCGCGTGGTACGGCCATTGACAGTGCTTCCCAGGCGGATGGCGCGATTGCAGAACTGGGCGGCGACGCCTGGGTGGTGAAGGCGCAGATCCACGCCGGCGGACGTGGCAAGGCCGACGGGGTGAAGCTGGTGAGGTCGCGCGAGGCGTTTCTGGAGGCGGTCAATGCGCTGCTCGGCAAGCAACTGGTGACCTACCAGAACGCGCCCGACGGGCAGAGGGTGTCGCGCCTGCTGATCGAGGAAACGCTGCCGATTGCGCGCGAACTTTATCTCAGCCTGACGGTGGATCGTGAATCCGAGCGCGTGGCGCTGGTGGCCTCCAGCGAGGGCGGCATGGAAATCGAGGAGGTCGCCCACGCCACGCCGGAAAAGATTCTGAAGGAATTCTGCGACCCGCTGCTCGGCTTGCAGGATTTCCAGTGTCGCGCGCTGGCCTTCGGCCTCAATCTGGAAGGCAAACAGATCGGCGAGTTTGGCAAATTGGCCAAGGCCCTGTACCGGCTGTTCATGGAAAACGATCTGGCGATGGTCGAGATCAACCCGCTGATCGTCACCGCGACAGGCAGTCTGGTGGCGCTCGACTGCAAGATCGGCTTGGACGACAACGCCCTCTATCGGCGCAAGAAACTGGCCGAGATGAACGATCCGACGCAGAGCGATCCGAAGGAGATGGCGGCGAAGGAATTCGACCTCAACTACATCGCCCTCGCCGGCAACATCGGCTGCATGGTCAACGGCGCCGGGCTGGCGATGGCGACCATGGATCTGATTAAATTGCACGGCGGCCAGCCGGCCAACTTCCTCGATGTCGGCGGCGGCGCTACGGCGGAGGTGGTGTCCCAGGCGTTCAAGATTATCCTCTCCGACGCCAAGGTCAAAGCCATCCTGGTCAACATCTTCGGCGGCATCATGCGCTGCGACATTATCGCCGAGGGGATCATCACCGCAGTCAGGGAAGTGGGCGTGAAAGTGCCGGTGATCGTGCGACTGGAAGGCACCAACGTGGAGCTGGGACAGAAGATGCTGGCCGAGAGCGGCGTCGGCGTGATTTCCGCCAGCGATTTGACCGATGCCGCCAAGCGTGCGGTGGCGGCAGTGCAATAACAATTTTAACCACAGAGACACAGAGAACTTCCTAGATTCATTTCTCTCTGTGTCTGTGTGGTGGATTTTAAGGGTTTAATATGAGCATATTAGTCAACAAAAATACCAAGGTTCTGTGCCAAGGCTTCACCGGCAAGCAGGGCACGTTCCACTCCGAACAGGCGATTGCCTATGGCACCCAGATGGTTGGTGGCGTGACGCCGGGCAAGGGCGGGCAGTTCCATCTTAATCTCCCGGTGTTCAACACCGTCCGCGACGCGGTGCGCGAGACCGCTGCGACGGCCTCGGTGATCTACGTGCCGCCAGGCTTCGCGGCGGACGGCATCATGGAGGCAGCGGATGCGGGCATCAAGGTCATCGTCTGCATCACCGAGGGTATCCCGGTGCTGGACATGCTCAACGTCAAGGCCGCGCTCAAGGACAGCGACATCGTGCTGATCGGCCCCAACTGTCCCGGCATCATCACCCCGGATGAATGCAAGATCGGCATCATGCCCGGCTTCATCCACAAGAAGGGCAAGGTCGGCGTGATCTCCCGTTCCGGCACGCTGACCTACGAAGCGGTGTACCAGACCACCAAACTCGGGCTGGGCCAGTCTACCTGCGTGGGCATCGGCGGCGACCCGATCAAGGGGCTGGATTTTATCGACTGCCTGAGAATGTTCCAGGACGACCCGGAGACCGAAGCGATCATCATGGTCGGCGAGATCGGCGGCAATCGCGAGGAAGCGGCGGCGGAATACATCAAGGCGCATGTCACCAAGCCGGTGGCCGCCTACATCGCCGGTCAGACCGCGCCGAAAGGCAAGCGCATGGGTCATGCCGGCGCGATCATCGCCGGCGGCAAGGGCCTGGCCTCGGACAAGATCGCTGCGCTGGAAGCAGTCGGCGTGGTGGTGGCGAAATCGCCGGCTGGGCTGGGCGAGGCGGTAGTCGAGGCAATTGCCAATTTCAGTCGCAAGTGATCATTAAAAGCCGCCACTAGCTCGGATATTCCATGAATTCGATCAATCCCTGTAGGAGCGGTCTCCAGGCCGCGATGGGATGCGCCGGGAATCGCGGCCTGGAGACCGCTCCTACATGTGCGCCATTATTTTTTATGAAATATCCGGGCTGATAGCTAAATATGAAAATTGCCATTGCGCAAATCAACTGCACGGTCGGAGACATCGCCGGCAACGTCGCAAAAATACTCGATTATGCTAATCGGGCCAAGGCGGCGGGCGCGCAGGTGATGGTGACGCCGGAGCTGGCCTTGACCGGTTATCCGCCGGAAGACCTGCTGCTGCGCGATGGTTTTTATGACGCTTGCGACCAGGCCCTGTTCAGCTTGGCCCGGGAGGTGCAAGGGATCGCTCTGGTGGTCGGCCATCCGCAGCAGGTGGACGGGCGGCGCTACAACGCCGCCTCGGTGCTGCGTGATGGCAAGGTTGTCAGCTCCTATCACAAGCAGATATTGCCCAACCATTCCGTCTTCGACGAAGTGCGCTATTTCTCGCCCGGTACCGAGCCGTGCGTGTTCGAAGTCGATGGCATCAAATTCGGCATCAACATTTGCGCCGATATATGGGAAGAGGGCGCCGCCGCCTGCGCGCTCAACGCAAACGCGGACTTGATTCTGGTGCTGAACGCTTCTCCCTATCACATGAACAAGCAGGTTTCGCGCTACCAGGCGGTGCGCGAGCGGATCGGCGAGTGCGGTTTGCCGGTTTTATACGTCAATCTGGTCGGCGGTCAGGACGAACTGGTCTTCGACGGCGCTTCTTTCGTCATGGACGGCGCGGGTGTGCTGGTACACCAGCTCCCGGCCTTTGAGGAAATGCTGCGCATCGTCGAGCTGGAGAAAGATCAACCGCAGCAGGGAGAGGTCGTTCCGCAACTGCCGGTCGAGGCGTCCGTTTACCAGGCATTGTGCCTGGGTGTGCGGGATTATGTGATGAAAAATGGGTTTCCCGGCGTGGTGTTGGGTCTGTCCGGGGGGATCGACTCCGCGCTGACGCTGGCGATTGCGGTGGATGCGCTGGGTGCTGAACGGGTGCGGGCGGTGATGATGCCTTCCGAGTTCACCGCCGACATGAGCCTGCAGGACGCGCAGGTCATGGCGGAACGGCTGCAGGTTCGCTACAGCGAGTTGCCGATCAAGCTGGCATTCGACGCTTTTCTCAGAACCTTGTCGGAAGAGTTCGACGACTTGCCGATCGATACCACCGAAGAGAACATCCAGGCCCGTATCCGGGGAACCTTGCTGATGGCGTTGTCCAACAAATACGGTTCGATTGTCCTGACCACCGGCAACAAGAGCGAAATGGCGGTGGGCTACGCCACGTTGTACGGCGATATGGCCGGCGGATTCTCGGTATTGAAGGACGTGCCGAAAACGCTGGTGTATCGCTTGGCGCGCTATCGCAACAGCCTCGGCGAGGTGATCCCGGAGCGGGTTATCACCCGTGCGCCATCCGCCGAGTTGCGCCACAACCAGACCGACCAGGATGCCCTGCCGCCGTATGAAATTCTGGATGCCATCATGGAAGCCTATGTCGAGCGCGACCTGTGTCCGCATGACATCATCGCGCAGGGTTACGCTGAAAAGGATGTGCGCCGCGTAGTGAAACTGATCGACAACAACGAGTTCAAGCGACGCCAGGCGCCGGTCGGAGTACGGGTCACGCCGCGCGGATTCGGCAAGGACCGGCGCTATCCGATTACATCGAAGTATCGTCCCTGGCTGGAATAGGGATCACAACAAACGGGAGTGGAAAATGAAAAAGATTGAAGCGATTATCAAGCCGTTCAAACTCGACGAAGTGCGCGAAGCGCTATCTGAAATTGGCGTGACCGGCCTGACCGTGACCGAGGTAAAAGGCTTCGGTCGGCAGAAAGGGCATACCGAACTCTACCGGGGCGCCGAGTACGTGGTCGACTTTCTGCCCAAGGTCAAGATCGAGCTGGTGATTGCAGAAAGCCAGGTGGAGGTCGCCATCGATGCCATTATCAAGGTGGCGCGCACCGGCAAGATCGGCGACGGCAAGATTTTTGTCTCCGATGTGGGGCAGATAGTGCGCATTCGTACCGGCGAAACCGACGAAGCCGCGATCTAATGTTTTACCTCGACCTGTTCCGTTCTCTGGAACGGCATCGGGTGAGATACCTGCTGGTTGGCGGCCTTGCCGTGAACCTGTACGGTGTGCCGCGCATGACCATGGATGTGGACGTGGTTCTGGCGCTGGATTCGGCCAATTTGCATGAATTTATGGCGGTGGCGCGGGAGCTGAAATTGAAGCCGGCTCTGCCTGTGGCGCTGGAAGATTTGCTTGATCCGGTGAAGCGGGCTGAATGGGTGGAATGCAGGAATATGGTGGCTTTTTCTCTGTGTGGCGGGGGAAAAAATGTTCCGGCAGTAGACGTTCTGATTGGCGTCGATCTGCCATTCGAGCCTGCTTATTCCCGGCGCGAGGTGCGCGATCTGGCGGGTATAGGGGTGTCGCTGGCGGCGGTGGATGATCTGATCGCCCTCAAGGAGCAGGCAGGTCGCGCACAGGATATCTCAGATATTGAGCACCTCAAGGCGTGGCGTGGCGGAAATGCCTGAACAGCCCGGTGGTTTCAGCTATACCGTGAGCGCCGAGCAACTACAGGCGTTTGCCCGATTGACCGACGTGGAGCGGCTGCAATGGGTCGAAGATGCGCGCCTGTTCACGCTGCTGGGGCGCACACCGCACACCGCTGAACTTCAGGAACGGTTGCGGCGGGGTGAGCGAATTGGGCAAGCATCAAGTTAACTACCAGATTTTCCACCACGGCGTCTCCGCCTTCTTAGCCAAGGCGAAGTAGCGGCTGTCGGGGAAGTTCTTTTGCATGATGCGCAAGGTGTCGTCGCGCAGATCGTTCATGCCGAGCGCATCGTAGGCTTTCACCATGATCGTCAGCGCCTCTTCGGTGGCGGGCGCCTGCGGATACTGCTGCATCGCGGCCTGTGCGCGGTTGACGGCGGCAACGTAAGCGCCGCGTTTGTAATAATAGCGGGCCACGTGAACTTCATGAGAGGCGAGGGCGTTGACCAGGTACTTCATGCGGGCAATGGCGTCCGGCGTGTATTTGCTGCCGGGGAAGCGGGTCGTTAGCTCCTTGAAGGATTCAAAGGCTTCGCGCGATGCTTTCGGGTCGCGTTCGCTCATGTCCTGCCTGGCGAGGGGGGCGAGGGTCTCCGAGGTTTCGGCAATCTTCTCCGTCAGGGCGCCGAGCAGCCCCAGATCGTCATTGAAGTTCACCAGCCCTTTCAGGTAATAAACGTAATCCACGTTAGGGTGGTTGGGGTGGAGTTTGATGAAACGGTCGCAGGCGGCGATGGCGGAGGCCGGTTCGCTCGCCTTGTAGTAGGCGTAGGCGATTTCGATTTGGGCTTGCTGCGCATAACGGCCGTAGGGGTAGCGCGCCTCCAGCTTTTCAAAGTACTGAATAGCTTTTTCATAGCCGCCTTCGGCCATTTGACCCTTGGCCTCGGTGTAGAGTTTCTGGGCTGACCAGGCCTTGGTTTCATCCTGGACTTCCGGCAGCAAGCCGCAGCCGGTTATCAACAATGCAAGAATTAACGCTAAACTAAGCCTCATGACAATATCCGATGCCCAGCAGGGCGCAAGTGGTAATCCGCCCGATTATAACCCAAATCCGGCCCCTATCAACTTGACGATTCCGCCAGAAATGACCGGGTTGCGCCTCGACCAAGCCTTGCAGCAGATGCTGCCGGATTATTCCCGCAGCCGCCTGCAAACCTGGATCAAGGACAAACGCGTTACGCTCGATGGCCAGTGTGTCGCGCCTAAACAGGTGGTGTGGAGCGGGGGGAAGGTGAGGGTGGAGCCGGAATTGCATCCATCCGAAACCCCTTTTTTGGCGGAAGACATCGCTCTCGACATCGTGTACGAAGACGATGCGTTGCTGGTCGTCAACAAGCCCGCCGGGCTGGTGGTTCACCCCGGCAGCGGCAACTGGCAGGGCACCCTGCTCAACGCCCTGCTGCACCATGCGCCGCAGCTCGCGTGCATTCCCCGCGCAGGCATCGTCCACCGCCTCGACAAGGACACCAGCGGCCTGCTGGTGGTGGCCAAAACCTTGACCTCGCAGACCGACCTAGTGCGCCAGCTTCAGGCGCGCAGCGTGAAGCGGGATTATCTGGCGGTGGTGCAGGGGCTGGTGGCCCGTGACGGCAAGGTGGACGCGCCGCTCGGCAGGCATCCCAGCCAGCGCGTCAAAATGGCGATCGTCCACAATGGCAAACCGGCGATCACGCATTACACCGTGCTGGAGCATTTCGATCGCCACACCCTGATCCAGTGCAGCCTGGAAACCGGACGCACCCACCAGATTCGGGTGCACATGCAGTCCATCGGCCACCCTTTGGCGGGCGACCCGGTTTATGGCGGCAGACCGCTGAACCTGCCGCCGCTGTTGAGCGATGCGGTCAAGATTCTGGGAAGGCAGGCCTTGCACGCGAAAAGGCTAGGGCTGATCCACCCGGTCAGCGGAGAGGCGATGGAATGGCAGGTAGATTTGCCGGAAGATATGGCGGATTTGCTGAAAGTTCTGCGGCATGAATAAGCGCGGGATCATTCCTGACTGGCCGGCGCCGTTCAATGTGCGCGCCTTGCAAACCACCCGTGCCGGCGGGGTGAGCGTGGGCGCTTATGCATCGCTCAACCTGGGTGACCATGTTGGCGATGATCCGGTTGCCGTGGCGCGGAACCGGGCGTTGCTGCATGCGAATCTCCCCGCCGACCCGGTCTGGCTGAAACAGGTGCATGGCCATGTCGTGGCGGATGCCGACCGTGCGGTTGGCGTGCCCGAAGCCGATGCTTCTGTCGCCAGAAAGGTCGGCGCAATCTGCGCGGTGATGACGGCGGATTGCCTGCCCTTGCTGCTATGCGACGAAGCCGGTACGGTGGTGGCCGCGGCCCATGCCGGATGGCGCGGGTTGGCGGACGGGGTGGTGGAAGCGACGGTGAAGGCGATGAACGTCGCGCCGGAGCGGTTGCTGGTCTGGCTCGGCCCGGCGATTGGGCCGGCGGCCTTCGAGGTGGGCGAGGAGGTCAGGCAGGCGTTCATGGCGCATGATCCTGAGGCTGCCAAGGCTTTTGTGCCTTGTGTAGGTCGGGCTTCAGCCCGACATGTCGGGCTGAAGCCCGACCTACAGGGTTGCTCTGCGGGCGATGCAGAACCCAGTACTCAAAAATGGCTGGCGGATATTTTCCTGCTGGCACGTCAGCGCCTGGCGCTGCTGGGGGTGAAGCGGGTTTACGGTGGCGGCTTGTGCACCTTTACCGATGCGCAGAAGTTCTACTCCTACCGTCGCGATCAGGCCACCGGGCGCATGGCGTCGTTAATCTGGCTTGCCTGATGATATCCCGTATAATGGCGAGCTTATGTCCACTCTGACCGGAATCATCCTTGCCAGCCTGTTCGGCGGCGTTCTCAGCATCACCGTGGCGGCTGCGTTCGCCATGTCGGCGCGTGCCGAGTGGGTGCCACTGCTGGTCAGCTATGCCATTGGCGCTTTGCTCGGGGCGGCATTTCTGGAGATTCTGCCGCACGCTTTCGAGCTGACCAAGAGCATCCAGAATACCGCAGCCACCATCCTGTTCGGCATCCTGATGTTCTTTGTGCTGGAGAAACTGGTGCTGTGGCGGCATTGCCATGCCGACCATTGCGAGGCCCATGTCCCGGCCCACAGCCACGCCAACGACCACGGTCGCAGCGGTCTGATGATTATGGTGGGCGACACCTTCCACAATTTTGTCGACGGCATCATCATCGCCGCCGCATTCCTGGCCGATTTCCGGATTGGCGTGACGACTGCGCTGGCCATCATCGCCCACGAAATTCCGCAGGAGGTGGGCGATTTCCTGATCCTTCTCCACTCCGGCTACAGCAAGAAGCAGGCATTCCTGCTCAACCTGCTTTCGAGTATTGCGACGGTGGTGGGCGGAGTGCTGGCCTATTTCATGCTGCAATCGATGCACGACTGGATCCCCTTCTGCCTGGCTATCGCTGCAGCGAGCATGATCTACGTGGCAGTGGCGGACCTGATCCCGGGCCTGCACAAGCGTCCGGAGTTGCTGGTCACGCTACAGCAGGCGATCCTGATCGGGCTGGGGATCGGCTCGATCTGGCTGACCGAGGCGCTCCTCGGCGGCCATGCGTGAGCGCCTGAGCTGTTGCAGGGCGATATAGAACACCAATCCCAAAGGCAGCAAACCGTAAAAAACGAAAGTCAGCGCGCCGGAGACAAAACTTTTCGCCGTCACGACCATCAAGAGTACGACGTAGGCCTAGCCGATTGCGATGATGTAAAGGTACATGGGCGGTAGTATAAGCAAAACTTGATTTTACCCCCCCCCGCGCGTCTTGGCAGGGGGGCATATGTCGGAGACTCAATAAGGTTGAGCTGTTGTAGCTCCCTCTCTCACCCCGGATGCGCTACACTCCGACAGGCCCCTGGTTATTATTGACGACCTGTTCTCTGGTTTAAGTCCAGATTGGCGAGCCAATCAAAACCTGAATGCCGACCGTCCGGAGATGGCACAGAGGAGACATGGGACGCGAGCATGCCTTCTCACTGCCATGTGCCAGACGTGGTGGTGCGCTTTTCGATGTGGCGATATGGAAAGAACGTCAATAAGGTATCGACCGCAGTGCAGTTGCGATTTGGCGTGATAGGCTGTTAGCCTTTCACCGGCACGCCCCAGTCACCCTCGAAGAAATGCACGCCCAGCAGCGTTCTCGACCTGTCCGCCAGTTCCAGCTCTTTCAGCTCGTCGTTGAGTACTTCCGGCTCGCCCTGGTAGCCCACCGCGATCATCGCCATCAGGGCGAATTCCTTGGGGATGTTGAAGGCGAGGCGGGTCTTTTCCTCATCGAAGCCGCCCATTTGGTGCGCCATCAAGCCCGAGGCCACTGCTTGCAGGCACAAATTCTCGGAGGCGGCACCGGTGTCGTGCTGGCCCCAGCGGTTGGGGGTGCCGTTCTTGCGGAACAGGCTGTAGGCGGTGGACAGTAGCAGCACCGGCGCGTTTTTCACCCAGTTCTGGTTCCATTCCCCTAGGCAGCCGAAGGCCTTTTGCCAGGCGGCCTCGTCGCTGTTGCGGTCCCACACGATGAAGCGCCACGGCTCGTCGCCGAAGCAGGAGGGCGCCCAGCGCGCGGCTTCCAGCAAGGCGATAATCTGTTCCCGGCTGACTGGTTTGCTTGCGTCGAAGGCGCGGCAGCTCCAGCGTCTGGCGATGATGTCGTGAACGTCGACCTGGGTTGAGGCGGTTTTGGTTTGCATTGCTGTTCCTTGATGTTTTAAGAGAGAAACGGATAGTCGGTATAGCCTTTTTCATTGCCGCCGTAGAAGGTGCTTGGGTCGGGCGCGTTGAGCGGGACATTTTTGGCGAAGCGTTCCGGTAAATCCGGGTTGGCGATGAACAATGCGCCGAAGGCCACCAGATCCGCATAGCCCGTGGACAGGGCTTCCTCGGCGAGCGCCTGGTCGTAACCGGCGTTGGCGATGTAGGCGCCCTTGAAGCAGCGGCGGAAGGGCGTGAAGTCGAATTCCTGCGTACCCTGTTTGCTTTCGCCGATGGCGCCTTCCATGCCGTGCAGGTAGGCCAGGCCGAAGGGGCTCAGCGCCGTCGCCACGTACTCGAAGGTTTTCTGCGGGTTGGAGTCGCGCATGTCGTTGAACGGGTTGAGCGGGGAAAGCCGCACGCCGACCCGGTTCGATCCCCATACATCGGAGACGGCCCGGGTGACTTCGAGCAACAGGCGGCAGCGATTTTCCAGCGAGCCGCCGTAGGCATCGGTGCGCTGGTTGGAGCCGTCGCGCAGGAACTGGTCGAGCAGGTAGCCGTTGGCGGCGTGGATTTCCACCCCGTCGAAACCGGCTGCCAGCGCGTTCTGCGCCGCTTTGCGATATTCTTCGACGATGCCCGGGAGCTCGCTGGTTTCCAGGGCGCGCGGCGTGACGAAGGGCTGCGGACCCTGATAGGTGAAGGCGTGGCCTTCCGGCCGGATGGCGGAGGGAGCGACCGGCAGTTCGCCACCGGGCAGCAGCGAAGGGTGAGAGACGCGGCCGCAGTGCCACAGCTGCAAAAAAATGCGGCCGTTGCGGCTATGTACCGCGTCGGTTACCTGCTTCCATCCGGCGATCTGCTCGGCGCTGTGGATGCCGGGGGTGGCCGGGTAGCCGACGGCAGAGAGCGAAATCTGCGAGCCTTCGCTGATGATCAGGCCGGCCGAGGCGCGCTGGCGGTAATATTCCACATTCATCGGCTGGGGTACGTTTCCGGCACCGGCGCGGTTGCGGGTCAGCGGCGCCATGACGATACGGTTGACCAGGGTGTATGGCCCTAATTGCAACGGGGTGAAAAGATGGGTGGTCATGGGGTTTCCTTTCTGCATTATCAGGCCAGATCGAACAGCAATATTTCAGCGGAACTGTCAGACTTCAAGTGTAGTCCGGTTTCGCCCTCGATGCGCGCTCCATCGCCCGCTTCCAGCGCCTCGCCGTTGATGCTCGTCATGCCGCGCGCCACGTGCAGGTAGGCGCGGCGGCCCGGTGGCAGGGCATGATCGACCGGGTGCTCGGGGTCGATCAGGCCGGCGTAAAGTTTCGTATCCTGATGGAGGGTCACCGAGCCATCGCTGCCGTCAGGCGAGGCGACCAGGCGCAGCCTGCCGAGCTTCTCGGCGGCGTCGAAAAACTTCTGTTCGTAGCTCGGCGTGAGGCTGCCGCGATCCGGCATGATCCAGATTTGCAGCAGATGCACTTCCTCGCTGGCGGAAGCATTGAACTCACTGTGGCGGATGCCGGTGCCCGCGCTCATGCGCTGCACCTCGCCGGGGCGGATGACGGTGCCGTTGCCCATGCTGTCCTTGTGCTCCAGCGCGCCAGACAGGACATAAGTCACGATTTCCATGTCGCGGTGGGGGTGGGTGGGGAAGCCGGCGCCGGGTGCCACCCGGTCGTCGTTGATGACGCGCAGGCTGGAGTAGCCCATCTGCTCGGGATCGTGGTAGTCGGCGAAGGAGAACGTATGCCAGGTGTTCAGCCAGCCGTGGTCGGCATGGCCGCGTTCATGGGCTTTGCGGATGATGATCATGGTCGCCTCCATTTATTGTTTGTTATGATTGGATGGGAGCGATCCCCATGAGTTTCAATAAGTCAGGAGAAACATTATTTCACCTTATCGCGGCCGTTTCGCCCCCTCACCGACCGGTCCGCTGCATTTCGGCTCGTTGGTGGCGGCGGTAGGCAGTTTTCTCGAAGCGCGCAGCCGCGATGGCGAGTGGCTGGTGCGGATGGAAGACCTCGATCTGCCCCGCACAGTGCCCGGCGCGGCGGACGATATCCTGCGCACGCTCGACGCCTTCGGCTTGCACTGGGACGGGGAGGTGATGGTCCAGAGCGCCCGCAACGAGGCCTATCGCGCCGCCCTGGCCGAGCTGGAAAAACTCGGTGCGGTCTACCCCTGCGCCTGTACCCGCAGGGAGATCGCCGATTCCGCCCTCAGCGGCATCGATGGCCCGATTTACCCCGGCATTTGCCGTGCCGGCTTGCTGGAAGGTCGAGCCCCGCGTGCGATGCGAGTGCGCACTGACTCCACGCCGGTCGGCTTCGACGATGCGCTACAGGGGCGCATCAGCCAGATTCTGGCAACAGAGGTGGGCGACTTCGTCGTCCGCCGTGCCGATGGCCTGTTCGCCTACCAGCTTGCGGTGGTGGTGGACGATGCCGAGCAAGCGATCACTCACGTCGTGCGCGGCGCCGACCTGCTCGATTCCACCCCGCGCCAGATCACCCTGCAAAAATTATTGAGCTTGCCTACTCCAGCATACCTGCACCTGCCGATTGCAGTGAATGAACGCGGCGAAAAGCTCAGCAAGCAGACCCTCGCACCGGCGGTGAGCAGAATTAACCCAGTGGCGCAATTGTGTGAGGTGCTGGCATTCCTCAACCAGACGCCGCCGGTTGAACTCCGAGACGTCGAACTGGATGGTTTCTGGAAGTGGGCGGTCGCTAACTGGCGTGCGGACAGGCTGCCAGCGCAACGGATGATGGCGCGAAAAGGCCGACATCAAATTTAGCAGTTAGCAGTTGTAAGTCAGGCTTTAGCCTGATATGTACGGCTGAAGCCGTATCCACAGAATATGCTGGCCTAATGGATAATTTGGGTTTACGGCAATAACAGCGTAAATACCGCCCCACCCAAACTGCCGCCGTTACTAAGCGCTATACGCCCGGTTTGGCCCTTGTTACTGTGCAGCCGGGCGCAGACCGAGGAGAAATACAGGCCGAGGCCGGTCTTGCCGCCGGAGAGGTCTAGGCTTTTCATGCTCCCGCCGTTGTCCAGAATTTCCTGCGGGAAGCCGTCGCCATCGTCTTCCACGCGGATCGCCAGGAAGCCGTTTTCGGCGCAGGCACTGAGCCGGATTTCCGATTTGGCGCACTGGAGTGCGTTGTGTATGGCGTTATTGAGTACGCCGGCGGCGAGGTCACGGTCGAAGAACCCGCACAGCACCGTTTCGACATCGCTGCTGATGGTGATGGATCGGGCGCCGAGCAGCGGTTTAGCTTCGGCGACGACTTCTTCGATCAGTTCTTCCACCGGGCGGTAGGCGATGTCGATCACATACGGCCCCTGTGCGAAGCGGAACAAGGAAAGCATCTGGATCAGTTTGTCGTTGATCAGCTGGCCGTTGTATTTCAGCAGCGCCAGCCTGGATGCGGCATCCTCGCTGATTTCCGAGCCGGCGCAGCGATTGTTCAGGGTCTCGTCGAGGGAATTGAGCAGCAGGAATAGCAGGTTTTTGAGGTCGTGGATTTGCGCCGCAAACAGGGCGGTAAAATCGATGGCATCGAGTTCCTCGTGAGTGTCCCTGTGGCGTCTCCCTTCCGGGGAGGTCATTTCTGGAGCCCGTGATGCTTTGCGACTTCCTTGTACAAGTCCGCGAGCATCAGGTATTTCTGGTTGTCGGGGTCGCGGCTTTTTACGGTGGCCAGGGTTTTTTTTGCCGATTTGCCCCATTCCTCGTCCCAGCCCTGTGTCTGCATACAAGTCAGAATGGCGTGGACGGCGTTGAGTGCGATGACCGTGTTTTCCGGGTATTTCGCCACTGCCTGCATCAATAGTTCCGCCGAGCCTCTCAGGTCGCCCGCCTGAGCCATCTGGACGGCCTGGTCATTGAGGGCGATCACTTCGCGCGAGGAATTGGTGATGATCTCCCTGCCCTTGTCGCGTAGGCCGATTTTTCTGAACATGTCTTCGGCATGGAGGTGAATTTTCTTGTCGTCATGCTTGTTCTGGATGAAATCCTGGACGACCTTCTTGCCGGTTTCCTCGTCCCCGAGCTGGAAGCAGGAACGCGCGATGTCCAGGGACACGCTGCCCTGCTTGTTGTCGCAGGTTTCGAACTGTTCCAGTGCCTGCTTCAGCGCCTCTGTCGCCGCTTCTGTGTCGCCGGATTTCTGGTGGGCCAGGCTGTCCATGACGGCTCCATGCAACAGGGATTCCGGCGAGTTTTTAAAGGTTTTACGGGCATCCTTCATTACTGTCATGGCCTGGTCGCATTTACCTTGGTCGATGAATACCCGGCTCAGGTTGGCATAGTCTTCCGGCGAGGTGAGGGCGGAATTTTTGCCGAATTTGAGCACCGCCTCATAGGAGTCTTGCGCCGTTTCGAGGTCGTCATTGCGGTAGGCAATTTCACCGAGCGTCTTTCGCCGCTGCAGGATGCGCGGCGATATTTTCGCCGCCACCATCAGTGTGCGTTGCGCCCTCTGCTCATCGCCGGCAGCGGAATAGGATTTTGCCAGCCAGTCGTAGGCTTCCATGTAATTCGGGGTGTTTTCCGTGACCCGCCTGAAGAGGTTCGCGGCCTCGCTGAACTTGTTTTGGTGGTACATGGACTTGGCGAGACCCATGCGCGCCCAGGGAACTTCTCTTATCGCCAGGATGCGCTTATACAGTTCACCTGCGGTGCCGTAGTCGCCCAGCAGCAGGTGAATTTCAGCCTTCAGCCTCATCAGGTCGATCTTGTACTGGTTGGGAGAATTCAGCAGATCGTCGCAGACCTGGATCGCACGGCGGTAATCCTGTGTGTCCATGAGGGCGAACACGGGTGCGAAATACGTCTTTTTCTGCGCCAGGCGTTCCAGTCGCAGGCGCAGAACTTCGCCGGCGAAGGGCTTGATCAGGTAATCGTCGGGCGCCAGCTCGGCCGCGCTGACGACCTTTTCGTAGCCGCGCTCGGCGGTCACCATAATGAAAATGGTGGACTTTTTCAACAGCTTGCGGCGAATGGCTTCCTCCAGCAGCTGTTGGCCATCCTTGCCGCCGCCCAGATCGTAGTCGCACAGGATGATGTCATAAGCGAGCTGTTCCAGGCGGTTGATGGCCTCGATGCCATTCCCCGCCATGTCGATGCGCGTGCCGCCCAGGGTGCTGATGGTGTTGCGCAGGGAAGAGCGCATGCTGGCGACGTCGTCAACGACCAGAAAAGTCTTTTCCTGGAAGTTGATGGGCGCGTTACTCGTGCTGGATGTCCTGGCTTGGAAATCTTCCGCGTTCATGGCTTGATTTGGCGTCTTTGCGGCCTTATTTATAACAATTTGGAAATCTTACCACGCAGCATGGATAACACAAGGCGCCGTATTGGCTTGCCTGCGGCTACAGGCCCGTTATAATTCATTTATCGTCAAGACTACAGTCAGGAGCAGCACATGCCTTATTTCGTTTATAAAATCACGCCCCCTTTCAAGCAACTGGAGAAGATCGATTCCTTTCCCAATTTCAAGGAGGCCGGCGCGTTTGCCAAGTCTGTGCGCACCGGCATGGCAGCGACCGATAACTACACCGTCAAGGTGATTTTCGCCGAGAACGAACTGCAAGCCGAAGACCTGCTGAACCAGGTGCGCGAGCCGGAACCGGTGACCGGCGAAGATTATTAAGCAATCGACGGATACGGCATCGTGGACGAGCAGGCTTTTCAGGATGCCTATCGGGCGACCAATCCGCTCGCCTGTCCGTTCGAAAAGGCGATCCTGATCTGCCGGTGTGCATGCCGCGAAGCCCAGCGCGTCAATATCGCGGAGCGGGACACCGTGAACTGCCTTGACGCCCAGGCGCAGGGGGATTGTTCGTTGCTGGTCGGGATGCTGCAGCACAACGCGGCGTTCGCCCTCAAGCTGACCCATGCCGATGCGGTGCTGCCCCATGCCAAGGTTGTGAAAGTGCAATGCGGCGGACTGCTGGGGCTGCAGGCCGCGTTGCAGCCGGAACTGGCCGGGGAGGCGCGGGTGGAGGATATTCGTGGTTTGGTACTGGAGGCGCAGGAGCGGTTCGGCGGCCTGCAGGAGCTACCCTACAGCGAGATTGTCAGAGGCATTGCCGGATTCGAGTTCAGGCGCAGGCCCGGGCCGAAATAGGGTCTCACCAGCAAGTGCCGCCCTCCCGGTAGACGGCCATGATGGACTTGAGTTCATGCAGAACCGCCTGGCATTCGTCCTCATTGAGTTCCCGCACCTCTGCCATAGCCTCGCCCCGCTCCAGAGCGAGAATAACCCGAGAAACTTCCTTGCAGCCTCTCTGGCACAGGGCTTCGATGCAATGGGCGATTTTGGATTGATTCATATTCAAGATTCAAAACGTTACAATGGCATGATTTTAATGCAAATACATTTTCGCCACGAGGAATAAATTGAAGCAATCCGATAGCCTGCAACGCTTCATGTTCGAGCACGCCGCAGTGCGGGGGGAGATCGTTCATCTGGAAGCGACCTGGAAGGCCGTGCTGGAGCGGCGCGATTACCCGCCGGCGTTGCGCACCGTGCTCGGCGAGCTAATGGCGGCAGCGGCGCTGCTTTCCGCTACGCTTAAATTTTCGGGTTCGCTGATCATGCAAATCCAGGGTGGCGGGCCGGTCAGGCTGCTGGTGGTGGAATGTGGCGCCGACCTGACGATGCGGGCCATGGCTCACTGGGAGGGCGATCTGGCCGAAGGCGCGGCGCTGCCCGAACTGGTGGGTGAAGGGCGGTTCGTGATCACCCTCGACCCGAAAAAGGGCGGACAGACCTATCAGGGCATTGTCGATCTGGAAGGCGGCAGCGTGGCGACCGTGCTGGAAAACTACATGCAGCGCTCCGAACAGCTCGATACGCGAATCTGGCTCGCTGCCGGCAGCCACGGCGCGGCGGGAATGCTGTTGCAGAAAATGCCCGACGGCCCGGAGGCCGATAAGGAGGCCTGGAACCGCGCCGTGCATCTCGGCGCCACCGTCAAGCCGAGGGAACTGCTCGATTTGTCGGCACGCGAGATCATCCATCGCCTGTTCCATGAGGAAGACATCCGTTTGTTCGACAGCACGCCAGTCCATTTCGGTTGCACTTGTTCGCGCGAGCGGGTCGCCAATACCTTGCGCATGTTGGGCTACGACGAAGTCCATTCCCTGCTGGATGAAATTGGTTACATCGAGGCCGACTGCGAATTCTGCAACCAGCATTACGTGTTCGACGTGGTGGATGCGGTGCAGGTCTTCGCCAGCGATGGCACCGGCCCGGCCAGCTACACCCGGCACTGATCCATTGGCGGTCAATGCGGTGAAAAAATTTAATGAGAGCGCCACAACTGAAAGCGGCGCAGAGCGGCTACGCATCGACAAATGGTTGTGGGCCGCGCGTTTTTTCAAGACGCGCTCGCTGGCGGCGGATGCGGTCGAAGGCGGCAAGGCGCACCTCAACGGCGTGCGCGTCAAGCCAGCGAAAAACGTCTCTATCGGCGACACGCTTGAGATCAGAGTCGGCCCGTTCCAGTTTCTTGTTGTCGTCTGCGGGCTATCCCCACGCCGCGGTCCGGCCAGCGAGGCGGCGAAGCTCTACCAGGAAAGCGGGGAAAGCCGCGCCGCGCGCGAGGCGATGGCGGCGCAGTTGAAGGCGGAAGCAGTCCATGGTGATGCGCGCCAGAGCCGCCCCACCAAGCGCGACCGGCGCCACATCGTGCGCTTTACCGGGTAGGGTGCGTCCCACGCACCAAAAAATAGCTTTGCGCCTTGACGCGCGTAATTTACCAAAACACACCGGCCTGAAGGCTGGTGACTACGTCGCTGTATTGTGATGTTCTATACAATAATGTATGCTTAAAGCACATACAAGGGGTATGGCCATGCCACATGCACAAATCAGGGAATCGGTTTCCGTTTCCATCAACATTCGCGCCAAAGCCAGGCAGCGCGATCTAATCGACCAGGCCGCAGATCGTCTAGGCCGCAGCCGGTCTGATTTTATGCTTGAAGCCGCCTGTCGCGAGGCGGAAGACGTGTTGCTCGACCAGGCATTCTTCACGGTCGATGTAGGCACTTTTGCCAGATTCCAGGCGCTGCTCGATCGTCCGTTGCCACCGACTGACAAGTTACGCCGGTTGCTCAAGACGAAAGCGCCCTGGGAGAAATGACCACGCTGGATTTCGCGCCACCCGCGCCGATTACGGCTGATCAAGAACTGGCTAATTTCGACTGCGGGGAATTGTTCCTGAACGAATGGCTCAAAAAGCGTGCGTTCAAGAACCATGCGTCGGGCGCTTCGCGCTGCTTCGTGTTGTGTGCTGGTACGGGCGTCATTGCTTACTACAGCTTGTCGGCCGGTGCTATCAGCCATGAGGCGGCGCCCAAGGCGATGCGGCGCAACATGCCCGATCCGTTGCCAGTCCTGCTGCTCGGTCGGCTTGCCGTCGACAGACGCTACCACAATCAGGGAATTGGGCAGGCATTGCTGCGCGATGCAATGCTGCGCGCAGTCAACATCGCCGGTGATGCCGGTGTATTCGCTCTATTGGTTCATGCTCTTTCTGACCAAGCCAAGCAGTTCTATGTTTCGCGCGGTTTCGTGGAATCGCCTTTGCAGCCGATGACTCTGTTCATGACGATAGAAACAGTTCGATCCATTCTGGCCGAACCTGACTGACGGCAAAGAGTAAAGGAAAAGGTCTCCAGCGCCCCAGCAGCCCAACCTATGGGTCTCCTCCCCTGCTGGGGTGCGCTACGCTTACCCCAGCCTACAGATTCAGCGAGCCTAGAAAATCTCCCGTGTTTCCAGAAATTGGATCTCGGGAAACCGTTCCTGGGTCAGGTTCAGGTTGACCCGGTTCGGCGCCAGGTAGACGTAATCGTCGGCGTTATCCAGCGCGACGTTGAAGCCGTGCTTGTCGGCGAGTTTCTTCAGTTCGGCTTCCGGGCCGCGCAGCCAGCGTGCGGTAGCGACATCGTAAGGCTCGAACAGCACGTCAACCCCATATTCGAATTGCAGGCGGTGTGCCACCACATCGAACTGCAACATGCCGACCGCGCCCAGGATCAGATCGTTGCTGGCGATGGGCCGGAACAACTGGGTTGCGCCTTCTTCTGCTAATTGATGCAAGCCTTTCTGCAACTGCTTCATCTTCAGCGGGTTCCTGATCCGGGCGCGGCGGAATATTTCCGGCGCAAATAACGGAATCCCGGTGAATTTCAGGTCTTCGCCTTCGCTGAAGGCGTCTCCCAGCTTGATCGTACCGTGGTTAGGGATGCCGATGATGTCGCCAGCATAGGCCTCGTCGGCGGTGTTGCGATCCTGCGCCATGAAGGTGATGGCGTTGCTCACTGTGAACAGTTTGCCGCTCGTCACCTGCTTGAGTTTCATGCCGCGGTCGAAGCGCCCGGAGCAGATGCGGATGAAGGCGATGCGGTCGCGGTGCTTGGGATCCATGTTGGCCTGGATCTTGAACACGAAGCCGCTGAATTTGGGTTCGTCGGGTTTCACCGCGCGGCTTTGCGCGGGGCGCGGCAGTGGCGCGGGGGAGAGCTCGACGATGGCGTCCAGCAGGGACTGCACGCCGAAGTTGTTCATCGCCGAGCCGAAAAATACCGGCGTCTGCTTGCCGGCGAGGTAGGCTTCGCGGTCGAAGGTGTGGGAGGCGCCGCGCACCAGCTCGATGTCGATGCGCAGCTCGTCGGCCTGGTCGCCGATTAGCTCGTCCAGGCGCGGGTTGGCTATGCCCTGGATGGTCTCCGAGGTGCCCTTCTCGGCATTCGGGTCGAATACCGAGACGACGTCGTTGTAGAGATGATAGGTGCCGCGGAAGCGCTTGCCCATGCCGATCGGCCAGGTCATCGGCGCGCACTGGATTTGCAGCACCGACTCGATTTCGTCCAGCAGGTCGATGGGTTCCTTGCCTTCGCGGTCGAGCTTGTTGATGAAGGTGAGGATGGGCGTATCGCGCAGGCGGCAGACGTTGAGCAGCTTGATGGTCTGGGCCTCGACGCCGTTCACCGAGTCGATTACCATCACCGCCGAATCCACCGCTGTCAGGGTGCGGTAGGTGTCCTCGGAGAAATCCTCATGGCCGGGGGTGTCGAGCAGGTTGACGATGCAGTCGCGGTAAGGGAATTGCATCACCGACGAGGTCACCGAAATACCGCGCTGCTTTTCCAGTTCCATCCAGTCCGAAACCGCGTGGCGGTCGGACTTGCGCGCCCGCACCGCACCCGCCATCTGGATCGCGCCGCCGAACCAGAGCATTTTCTCGGTCAACGTGGTTTTGCCGGCATCGGGATGGGAAATGATGGCGAAGGTGCGGCGGCGGCGGATTTCTTCTTGCAGGGTCATGGCAACAGGCTGTTTTGGAAAGTAAAAGAGGCAGAATTATAGCGTTTTATCGGGTTGATAGACAGTCCGCATAGGGTTATTATTTAAAACTGGAAGTTCAGAGGATTTTATGATGCGCTATGTACCCAGCTTGCCGCCGCTTCCCTCGGTGAAGGAAGAAGATGAGCCGCACCCGCTCAGGGCTGTCCAGCCGGTCAGGCCGACGGAGCATCGCACACGCGTGCCTCGGGTGATTCAACGTTTCGGGCCAAAAGCAGGGGCTGAGGAGGTGGCTGGCGGGCCTGTGGCTGTGCGGCTGGAGAAGCGCGCTACCAGCGATCGACGTGATTGGTGTCGTCGTTTGAAACGCGGGCAGCCTTTTCTGGATACCCGCAGCGCCGTGGAGAGGCGGAAGAAAAAGCGGCGCGATAGCGATATCGTCACCACATTGGATGAAGAAGGTTAAACCGGGTTAAGTTGGCTTATTCACGAATTTTCAAAATTGCCGTGCCGATTTCATAGCTGCGGCTGTTTTCCACCCGGACGCAACGCCTGACCTGAACCAGCGCTCGCAGCGGCTTGATGGTCGAGCCTTGGGGAGGAAGCACGTGGATGTCGAGCAGCTGGCCAAAGCGAGGGACATAGTCGGTGACCAGTGAAACGCCATCTACGCTCAGATCCTTGGTGACGCCATAGACGGTTTCACCGTTTTCCGTGACCCGGATTTTTACCTGACAGTAGATGGGGATGCGCCGTGCATTTCGCATCTCGCCCTTGTGTTGCCGTCGCCCGCCGGGAAGGAGCCGGAGTTTGACGGGTTGGCCTTCCTGTGCGGACGAGGGGTCTTCCGCGAAAAGCGCCTTGGGTTGTGGCATAAGACTCCTCCATGGTTGATTTTTGTTTGTTATTCCCTAACCACAATATATGGGTAGGATGTTTTCATTTATATCAACATATAGTGATAAAGTCTAGATTAAAAACCCCCATTCGGCAATATGCCGACACTCTCCGACCAGACACCTCGTGCGGGAATTTATGTTTGGATAAACTGTGTGTTTCAGAAATGGCGCGAAAATTTGCAAGGGCTTAGAGTGCAATCATCACGCCTAACGCCTATTCATGCCGCATTCGGGCGAGCGATATCGCGCATGATCTCGGTAACGTCCCTGCCTACGCCGCGATAACCAGTAAAGCGGCCGGATGCGTCGAACATTGGCTCCCCGCTCACTTGAAAATATTGATGTGCGCCATCGGCATTGATCCGGCTGTAGACGAAATCCAGGAACGGACGCCGCGCCGCTATGTTCGCTTCGAGCGTCGCGCGCTCGGCCTCATTCCAGCGCACCCCTTGCGCCTCCTTGGTTTCGCCGAGCAAGGTATCGACCGGAGTGCCGAGCATCTCCAGCACCGGGCCGTAAACCTTGGTGAAATGCCCATTCTCGTCCTGTTCCCAATACCAGTCGGATGACAGTTCAGTCAGGCGGCGAAAACGCGCTTCGCTTTCACGTAGTTCGGCAGTCCGTTCCAGCACCGCCTGTTCCAGCACTTTGTTGGAATTATCGAGTTTTTTGTACAGCAGCCGCACTTCCAGCAGGTTATGGATACGCGTTTGTACTTCGACCAGCTCAAACGGTTTGCTGACAAAATCTTTCGCGCCAGAGGCCAGCGCCCGCAGCTTGTGGCCCGGTTGGGCCGTAATCACCAGTACCGGAAGGTAGCCATCGTTTTCTATTTTCTTCAGACCTTCCATCACTTGGAATCCATCCATGCCGGGCATCTGCAGATCGAGCAGGATCAGGTCGTAGCGGTTTTTACGATGCAACTCGCAGACTGCATAGGGGTCTATTGTCGACGCAATGCAAGCATAGCCGGCATCACGCAGCACTTCCCCAAGCAGAAGCACATTGGATTGCTGATCGTCAACGATCAGAATGCTGGCCTTAAGAATTTCCTGTTCGCTTATCATCATATTTGTCCGGTTTTATTGGCGTTGGCCAACTCCATTTCTGAGAATTTCAGTGCGTCGTCCAGAGAGCTCATAAATTCATTGATCTTGATGGGTTTGGTGAGATACCGGAAGAATCCAGCCTCCAGGCCCTTCTCGATATCGCGGAGCATGGCATTGGCGCTGAGGGCAATGACGGGGATGTGCGCCGTTAACGGATATTCACGCAGAATTTTCAACGCTTGGATACCGCTGATGCCAGGCAGATTGATGTCCATCAAAATTACATCCGGGATATGCTCGCGCGCCAGCGCTATGCCGAGATGTCCATCGCGCGCGCTCAGCATGCGGACATGGGGGATGCCCTCGATGATTTGCTCGACCAGCATCAGGTTGGCCGGATTGTCTTCCACATAGAGCAGGGTGCGTAGCGCCACATTTTGCGGGGAGTTTCCCTGGGCTTGCGTCGCAAGTTCTGCGGGTAGGGCATGTCCAGAGGCAAGTTGTGGCGTAACGTCCCGGATCAGTTCGATCCAGAATTCGCTGCCCACTCCGACGGTGCTTTCCACGCCGATGGTGCCGCCCATCAGTTCGACCAGTCGCTTGGTGACCACCAGGCCGATGCCCGTCCCTTCCTGTGTGCCGGTCTCTTGCCCGAGACGGTTGAACGGCTGGAATAGCTGCGCCAGCTTTTCCGGAGGCAATCCCGCACCGCTGTCTTTGATGCTGATGCGGATGCATTCCGGGGTGCTCGCGGTGCATTTCACCTCGACCGTTCCCTGCTCGCGGTTGTATTTGATCGCATTGGAAAGCAGGTTGACCAGAACCTGCTTGACCCGGGTTCGATCGGCATTGGCAAACCAGGTGTGGTCGAATGGGAGAAAGTTTAGATGGATGCCGCGTTGTTGCGCCTGCGATTCGATCATGGCCTGGCATTCGCGCATGACATCGATCAGCGACACAGGTTCTCGCGACAGCGATAGCTTGCCGGACTCGATCACCGCGAGATCGAGGATCTCGTTAAACCATTACGGGAAATCCCCCGGCTGTGCCGGGGTGGCAGTAGAAGTTTGACTTTTGCGGGAGTCCACCGTGA
>Ga0210011_1000961_pt1 | contig 28903 bp, 26 predicted proteins | sample CryGeymeta201502_FD_183972 | JGI IMG/M metagenome (GOLD analysis project Ga0210011, IMG submission 183972) | Groundwater microbial communities from Crystal Geyser aquifers in Utah, USA - Crystal Geyser metaG 2015-02 (SPAdes) (version 2) | ecosystem: Environmental > Aquatic > Deep subsurface >...
GCGCCACGACGTAACCGGGCTCGATCGCAAGCGCACGGCGGTAGCTCGCCACCGCGCCATCGAGTTGGCCGAGGGCACGCAGGGAAAAGCCCAGGTTGTAGTGCGCCACGACGTAACCGGGCTCGATCGCAAGCGCACGGCGGTAGCTCGCCACGGCGGCATCGAGTTGCCCGAGGTCTTGCAGGACAGCGCCCAGGTTGACGTGCGCCTTGACGTAATCGGGGTTGATCGCCAGCGCCCGGCGGTAGCTGGCCTCGGCCTTATCCAGACGGCCAAATACCTTGTGGGTAAAACCCAGGTTGTAGTGTGCCTCGGCGTAATCGGGATTGATCTGTAGCGCGCGTCGGTAGCAGGCCTCGGCCTCATCCAGACGGCCCAGGTCATAGAGGATATCGCCCAGGTTGTTATGCGCCTCAGCGTCATCGGGCAAAAGTTCCGCTGACTTTTGCAAAGCGGCCAGGGTATCTTTACCTTGCATATACCGTTGTTCCGCTTCTTGTAGTTGCCCCGCTTGATGATGGGCAACGGCGTGTTGCAATGCGACGTCGGGTGGCTATGTCAGAAATCATGAAAATAGCGGAAGATGGGTTTCCAGAACAAATTTTAGCGGGTAGTCCGGCAAAATGACAGCCCGAAACAATCATATCCAAACCGGACAAGCCGGAACCAGAAAGGAATTTGTCATTTCAAACGCAGCGAGAAATCTCTATGCCGATTGAAGAGCAAGCCAAGGGGGGGGCACGCCTTTGTGCGTGGGAGCGACCTCCAGGTCGCGATTTTCTTGGCGAGGACGCCACTCCCACAACACAAAGGCGTGCCCCCCCGCTACTCGCCAGTTCGAATTTCACGGCAGACGACAAACGGAGAACAAGCTGCCGGCCAAGTCGGGGTACTCAAACCCCATTTTGTACAGCCCCTCCAGTTGCGGCTCACCAAGAATTCCGTTTTCGATCAGCGCGTCCATCTGAAAATCTGCCAGCAGCTTGAGCAAAAGCCCGCCTTGCCCGACCTGCAGAAGGCCAGCGGCCTCAATATCCCGATTCAGCGAAATACGATCATAGACGCGGCGATGGCCATGGTTGATGTCGTTAGGGGTCAGCGCGAAAAGATCGTCAAGTATCCCCATGTGCCGGGCAAGCTGGCGCGAGAAGGCTCGGGCATTGGGTACCACAAGGAAAAGCAAACCGTCTTCGGCCAGCAACAGGGTCGCCATCTTCAGGAAACCGATCGCATCACTGACATGCTCGAGCACATAGGTTGCGAAGATGTAGTCGAATTTGTGATCGGGCGAAAAATCTTCAAACAGCGAATGCACAAACTCGACTTTGGCGGGCACCCGCTTCCTGGCCATTTCGATGAAAGTCTGCGAGCCGTCAACGACGGTTAACCGATCGACGTGCCCCGCGATAAGTCCAGTCATGAAGCCGTCACAACACCCGAATTCCAGCGCCCGTTTGTTGGGGCGCAGATAGGGCTGGAAAGTTCGCACAGCAAGCGTTTTGATAAGCCTATCCTGCGGGCTATCGCTCATCACATAGGTATGAATCACGCTCTCGAGAAACGCCATTTCCTTATTTGAATCGGTCATTCGCCATCTCCATTCAAGGATTCCGCTTGTTCGGTAAGCAGTTCTATCATGCTGCAATCGAAAGTCGGGATATTGCAGTGCTCGGACACGTCCATGCGCTCCGCAAAGCTGTCATCAACGAAAATTGCATCGCCCTGCTTGATATGGGAAGACTTCTTCTCCGTCTCGCCAAGGTGAATTATCTCGTCAAACAGGCCGGACAAGCGGTGCCTTGTCAGTGTCTGGTTCAGGTCGCTCCGGTGCCGGGAGAGCAGCACTATTTTCTTGCCATTATTGATGCACTGGAATAAAAGCTTCATCGCCAGGATATTGACTCGGCCATTGGCGAGCAAAGTGTCGTCGAGATCAATATACAGCGTGGAAAAGCGGATCGAATGCCGATAGCGGTTCCCCAAAGCCCGATCCAGCTCAACAATTCCATCAATAGGCCGCACTGATAAAGGCAGGCGTTCCTCTTCGAAAATGCTCAACAATGGAAAATTGATGCCCGAAACCCGATGCGTAGCCATGGTGCCCGCGATGCGGGGAGCGACTTCCAGAAGGGCTAACTGACCGTCCTGGGCGCGCTTCAACTGAAAAAACCATGCGCCACGAAGTCCGAGTTCGCGCCCAATGATATTCGCCATCTCTTCGGCTTCAGGCAATGCTTCCGTAAGCGTATTGACCGAAATGCCGTTACGTATGCGGCGACGGCTGCGTGCTCCGGCAAACAACACGCCCCCCTCCCGATCTGAAAAGCAGTCGACGGTGTATTCCTCCCCCGGCAGATACTCGCAGATTATTGGGTCGCAAATAGATTGGAGCGCCTTGATAAGTTGTTCTTCGTTATCGGCCCTGGTGATCCCGAAAGATCCCTGCCCACGGTCTGGTTTGACGAAAACCGGATAGCTGCGGACGGCTTCTTTTGATGCATACAAGCGCGGAGTTCGAATCTTCCCTGAAAGCGCTCGATAGGTATCAGATTTCGATCGGGTGATTTCGCATGCACTGGGTGGCGACGATATGATCTTGGCGGGAAGCCGATCCGCTTCGCGACTCAGGGCAATGATGATGTCGTCGTAGGCTGGAAAAATATAGTCGATGCGAAGAGACTGGCAAAGTTCAATCAGCGCATCCACCCATCCCGGCTCATGAATACTGGGGAGCAGGTGATACTCCGGATAAACGAATCTGGCGTGATTTGAAATATCCTGACCCGCGCCAAAAAGATCAACTTCTTTGCAATATTTAAGTGCCTGAAATATTTCCAGTCCAATCTCTGTTCCCGCAGGAAAAACCAGCACCCTTCGCTTTGTCATGCCTGATTACCTGTTACCAATGTAATAATTTTGTCCACGGCTTCGCTCCCAAGCGCAGGATAGATCGGCAGGCAAAGAACTTGCTGCGCGGTGGCTGTTGCTGCTGGAAGATTCTCTCTTTGAGCGGAAGGCAAGCCGCGGTACATGGGGAAGTCCGATATTAAAGGATAGAAATAGCGGCGAGGATGGATGCAGTTGTCTTTAAGTTTTTGGTATAGCTCATCGCGGCTGAGCAGGTACTCAGGTTCCACCAATATGGGAAAGTAAGCGTAGTTGGCCACTTTCTCCCCGGCATCGTTTAGATAGCGGATTCCTTTCACATCCTTCAACCGTTCACGGTATTCTGCATCGATCTCTTTGCGGCGCGCAAGTGCCCGGTCTATATATTTCAACTGCAACAGGCCCAACGCGGCATTGAACTCGCTCATTTTGCCGTTAATTCCCGGTGCGACCACCGTTACTTCGTCGACAAAACCGAAGTTTTTCAGATGGTCGATACGTTGCTTGGTCTTGGCATCGGGACAGACGATGGCGCCGCCCTCGAAGGTGTTGAACACTTTGGTGGCATGGAAACTCAGCACCGACAGGTCGCCATGCCGGAGCAGGCTGCCTCCTGTATCTTGCACGCCAAAAGCGTGCGCAGCATCATAGATGACCTTGAGGTTGTAGTTATCGGCAATTCTCTGGATAGACTCGACATCGCACGGATGCCCGTAGCAATGCACCGGCATGATGGCGGTCGTTTGCGGGGTAATCGCCGCTTCGATCTTCGCCGGGTCGAGGTTGAGCGTGTTCGGATCGATATCCACGAACACCGGCTTGATGCCGTTCCACAGCAGGGAATGCGAGGTTGCAACAAATGAATAGGGGGTAGTAATGACTTCGCCGGTGACACGCAACGCTTGCAGTGCGGTAACCAGGGCGATGGTGCCATTGGTAAACAGCGCCATGTGTTTAACGCCCAGATAATCACACAGCGCCTGTTCCAGTTGCTGGTGGAATGGGCCGCAATTAGTCAGCCACTTGCTTTCCCATATTTGTTCCAGATAAGGCATGAACTCTTCCAGCGGAGGCAGGAAGGGTTGCGTCACATAAATCGGTGACGTTTTTTGGGATTCAGTCATGTGTTGGCCTCTTGCATCGCATTGTCCATGTCTTGCCGGTTCACTTCAAAGGATTCTGCCGGCAGACCGGCACACCAGCGTTGCCACATGGTGCGCAGGGCGCGTTCGAGCGCCTCGGCAATGAGGTCCGGCCGCCCCATGGCGGATTGCCCAAAACGCTCCCGTAGCCCATCCCGTATTTTGGCGAGTTCGGTAAGGTGGTCTGCCCAAAATAGGCTTTTCTCCACAAATTCGGTTTTGTTGCGTGCGACAAACGCTTCTAACCCAACATGGTTCGGCAATACAGCCCCCTGCCTGCTCGCTGGAGTGCTCCCGGTCATGGTTAGCGTCGGCACCCCCATCCACAACGCATGGCAGCTCGTAGTGCCGCCTGGGTAGGGGAAAGCATCCAGGCATAGGTCTACTTGATGGTGCAGGCCCAGATAGTCCTTTATCGGGCAACCGGGATAAAAACTCAGGCGTTCCCGTGCGATTCCCTCCCGGGCAAACCATTCAATCAGGGTGTCGTTTCCGCCGGCTTGTGGCATGGCGCCCAGCACCATTCGTGAACTGGGCAGGGCGCGCAGGATTTGCGACCACAGTACAATAACGGATGAGCTCAGTTTTCTCCGGTGGTTGAAGCTGCCAAAGGTGACATAACCGTTGCCCAAGGCAGGCAGGGCATTGACTGGCGGCGCATCATCGAACGGCAGGAAGGGCGCCGAAGCGGGTAAACGCACAATTTTTTCCGTGAACTGGTCATCGAATTGTCCGGGGGGCAGGAAATAACGGTCGGCCAGATAGTAATCCATGGCGTTTAGTCCGGTGGTTCCGGGATAGCCCATCCAGCTTACCTGCACTGGTGCCGGTTTGCGGGCAAAGGCAAGCAGGCAGTTATCGCCCGTGTGGCCCGAGAGGTCAATCAGGATGTCGATGCCGTCCTCGCGGATCTTTTGTGCCAGCGCAACATCCGACAGGCCGACAATCGGGTGCCAGTGCGTGATGTGCCTTCGTAAACGCTGGGTGACGCGGTCTTCGACAGGGTAGTTGTAGTAGGCGTGCAGCGATAGCTGCGGACGACCCGCCAGATGCGCCAACACCGGTTCGATAAAGTTCGCCACGGCATGGTTGCGAAAATCACCTGACACAAAACCCACCTGCAAACAGCGATCCGGGTTCCGTGAGTGGGTGTGCTGCGGCCAACTGCTCCGCAGGGGCGCTTCGAACTGTTCGGCAAAGCGGCAGTGTTCGGAAAATTGTTCCTGCGCATTCGCCGCTTCGCCGTGAATGAGGCAGAACAGCAGGTTGCTGTATGCCTCTTCGAAATCGGGTTTGATTTCCAGCGCCCGACGAAAGCTTGCCACTGCGTCATCGAGTTGCCCGAGGTTTTTAAAAGCATTGCCCAGGTTGCTGTGCGCCTCGGCATAATCGGGTTTGATCGCAAGCGCCCGGCGACAGCTTGCCACTGCGTCATCGAGTCGTCCGAGATCATTCAGGGTACAACTCAGGTTGTTGTGCGCCTCGGCATGATCGGGTTTGATCGCAAGCACCCGGCGGTAGCTCGCCACCGCTTCATCCAGCCGTCCCAGTTTAGTGAGGGTATTGCCCAGGTTGTTGTGCGCCTCGGCGTAATCGGGTTTGATCTGTAGCGCGCTTCGGTAGCAGGCCTCGGCCTCATCTAGCCGACCGAGATCATTGAGGGCATTGCCCAGGTTGTTATGCGCCTCGGCGTAATCCGGCCAGATCTGCAATGCCCGCCGGTAGCTCGCCACCGCGCCATCGAGTTGCCCGAGTTCTTGCAGGGTATTGCCCAGGTTGTAATGCGCACCGGCATCATCCGGCCTGATCTCCAGCGCCCGGCGGTAGCAGGCCTCGGCCTCATCCAGCCGGCCCAGATCATGGAGGGTAAGGCCCAGGTTGTTATGCGCCGCAGCGTCATCCGGCCTGATCTGTAGCGTCCATCGGTAGCTGGCTTCGGCCTCGTCCAGCCGACCCAGTTCCTTGAGGGTGTTGCCCAGGTTGTAATGCGCCTCGGCGTAATCGGGCTTGATCTCTAGCGCGCGCCGGTAGCTGGCCACGGCTTCGTCCAGCCGACCCAGGTCATTGAGGGTAAGCCCCAGGTTGTAATGGATCTCGACATCGTTCGGCGTCAGCGCTTCCGCTTTCCGCATGGCGGCCAAGGCATCGACATCTCTCCCCATCTGCTTGAGCATTGCGCCCAAGACCGTCCAGCCATACCCGAACTGGGGGAAGCGCGCCGTCATCGTCCGGGCGAGGGCTGCGGCTTCTGCATATCGCCCCTGGGAGCCCGCAATCCACAGGGCATTGATCTCTTGAGGACTGGGGCTCTTTATGCTTGTGCGAGGTGGTTTTCGGCTGTTCATGGTTTTTCTATGGGCGGCGGCTGGCGGTGTCGTGTCGAAGGCATGACCGCTTTAGGCAACGACTCCCGCACGGTAGAGATATGGGTTTTGGCCCTTCAGCGATTTGGCGAATGGGGGGGGGCTACGGTTTTCATATCGGCGCTTGTTAATCGCTCATGGCTGGATGACATCGCTTGCAGTCATTCATCGGGAATGCGACTTTTGAATGACAAACGCCGCAAAACTCGCCTCCCAAATTGGCTATCATCGAGAAGTGCTTGGTGGTCTTCTTTTTGATATTGAATATGTCCGGGTGACAGTTGCTGCAATCGAGCAACCACGTATGCGGCCTGTGCGGAAAAATCGCGGGGGGCGTCCCTTCCCATTCAGATTCAAGCACCAAGGTCTCCTTGAAGGAAATATCCGCGTCCGGTTTGATCGAAAGATACTTGGCTGGCGTAGTCAATCCCTTATTCAACGCCTTCCCCCAGTCTATTTTGTTGCCGAACCTGGCGGCGGGCAGCCTTGAGAGTTCTGAAAAACGCTCCTTTTTATACGACTTGTCGCCGTTATGACATTTCTCGCAATCAGGCTTCTTGTGGCCGAATGACGCCTTTCCGTCATGGCAACCACTTGTTCCGCAATACTTTCCTTCCCTGTTGGCGGCTTCTGTGATCTCGGTCGTATTGGCTTTCATATTGAATTCAAGTTCAAAATGACAGACCCTGCAAGTAAATTTGCGTCGGTGAATCCAGTGCGAAAAAGTAGCGGGTTTGATCCCCTTGCTGTTTGATGTCCTGTTGATCAGGATATTCCCATACTCGTCCGCCGGAGGCAGCGGCGGAATATCCCAGAATTCAGTTGCGATTGTCGGCTGGGACAGAAACAAAAGTGCGCAAAATAAAAGGCCCGTGAATTTGGTAGAACCGGCTTTATATGACATCTCTTATATCCATCCGTCGCTATTTATACGCCACCGGTTTTGAGTGACACCTTTGGCATTCCATCAGGGGAAATGAAACCTTTCCATGACATACGCCGCAGTATTTGCCCTCAAAAATCTCGTTCATCGAGAACGTTGCGTGTTCTCCCTTTCGGACTGAAGGAAACAGCTCGGGATGACAAACTTCGCATCCATTCCATACAGAATGCTTGTCGTGGGAAAATATAATGTCAGGCATCCCCTTGGCGTTCGGTACTATTGTCAAATCGCGGGGATTCTCGAACGGAGTTCTTTTCATGGAAATCCCCTCAAGGCTATCTGTAAGTTTTATCAGGCCCTCTGCCTCGGTCTTAATCCAATCAATGCCATTTCCAAATCTTTCTTTGGGAAATTTTCCGGTAAATGCAGCAAAGTCCTGCTTCATTTTTATGTTCTTGCCCAAAGAATGGCAACGGTTACATCCCTGAGCGTCTTCATGATTAGACTTATTTGAACATGCGCTGAATATCTTTTCGCCTCTATAGGTCATCTTGCCGTTATGGCATGTCCCGCAATACTCGCCCTTGATATTATCTGCGGCCTTTATCCCGGTTGCATTTGCGCTCATGGCAAAGCCGATATCTACATGACACAGCCTGCAGGTATACCTTGCCCTGTGGAGCCAATGGTCGTAAACAACAGGCGCAAGTTGCTCTCTCTCTGAATAGTTATCGATGATTACCTTGCCGTATTCATTAGGATGAGGCCGGGTTTTTTTTATGCCGCTCTGGGCCATTGAAAATCCAGAGGCCAGAAATACTGCGAGAAGAACGATAAACAGCTTTTTCATGGCTCCTCCAAAACATGGACGTCAAAGAAAAACAGGCTCTTCGGGGAATTCATACGGTGGTCTTCTCGTTTTTGACCATGTCTTCGTCATTTACCCTGGTTTTCTTTACGCGCCGAATCGGGTAAAAATGTTCGGCAGTGTCGGGTACATCCACATTAATACCCCTTCCGACATCATAGATTTATTACGAGCTTGCCACAAGCAGATAAGCGCCTCAGCCTTGGGCCGATGGCACTTCTGACGACACTTCTGGTCAGAAGCACTGACAGCTTTGTGCCCTTTGCGGTAAAACGCTAAGTGATCAAACCGCTTCTTCCAGCGCCATTTCCAGCTCCAGCCAACTTTCTTCCAGATCGTTCACCCTGGCTTCCAAATTCTCGCGCCGGGCATTCAGGCTGCCGATTTTGCCGCCGTCGCATTCGGCATAGGTGGCCGGGTCGGCCAACTGGCAGTTGATTTCAGCGAGCGCCGCTTGGACAGTTGCCAGCTCGGCTTCGAGCTTGGCCTGCCTGGATTGCAGGGCCTTCTTCTTTGGCTTGGACGCGGCTTCCTGGCGGGGTTTATCCGGCGTGGCAGCCGTCTCGCGCGGGCGGCGGGTTTCGATCCAGCTTTTGTAGTCCTCCAGATCGCCGTCGAACAGTTTCGCTTCGCCGTCGGCAATCAGCCACAACTCGTCGGCCACGGCGCGGATCAGGCTGCGGTCATGGGAAACCAGCAGCACGGCGCCGGTGTATTCCTCCAGCGCCAAGGTGAGGGCGTCGCGCATGTCCAGATCGAGATGGTTGGTGGGTTCGTCGAGCAGCAGCAAATGCGGTTTTTGCCAGGCCAGCAGGGCCAGCGCCAAACGGCTTTTTTCGCCGCCGGAAAAGCTTTCCACCGGGCGATCCTCGCTGTTTCCGGCCAGACCGAAGCGGCCGAGGAAGGTGCGCAGCGCCAGCGTGGTTTCCTTGGGCGCCAGCCGCTCCAGATGCTGTAGCGGCGTGGCGGCGCTGTCGAGGTTTTCCAGTTGATGCTGGGCGAAGTAGCCGATGCGGATGTCCGGGGTGATTTCCAGCTTGCCCGAGGTGGGTTGGAGTTCGCCCACCAGCAGTTTGATCAGGGTGGATTTGCCGGCGCCGTTCGGCCCCAGCAGGGCGATGCGCGCGCCGGCTCGCAGCGTCAGATCGACGTTCTGGAACAGGGTCTTGTCGCCGTAGGAGAAGCCCATGCCTTCAGCGCGCAGCAGCAGGTCGGGGCCGCGCTCCGGGGCCTCGATCTCCAGCTCGAAATGGCCGTCGGCGACATGCGCCGGGGCGATACGCGTGAGCCGCTCCAGCGCCTTGACGCGGCTTTGCGCCTGCTTGGCCTTGGTGGCCTTGGCGCGGAAACGGCGGACGAAATCTTCGAGGTGGGCGATCTTCGTCTGTTGCGTCTGGAAAGCCTGGTTCTGCTGGGCGATTTTTTCCGTGCGGGCGCGCTCGAAGTCATCGTAGTCACCGGCATAACTGTCGATGACGCAGTCGTGGACGTGGGCGATGCGGTTGACGCTGGCGTTGAGGAATTCCCGATCATGAGAAACCAGCAGAATGCTGCCGGGGTAGCGCGCCAGATATTGTTCGAGCCACAGGATGGCTTCGAGATCCAGATGGTTGGTGGGCTCGTCGAGCAGCAGCAGATCGGCCCGGTGCATCAGCGCGCGGGCGAGGTTGAGGCGCATCCGCCAGCCGCCGGAGAAGCTCGTCACCGGGCGTTCCAGCGTATCGTTGGCGAAACCCAGCCCGTTCAGGAGCTGCGCGGCGCGGGCCTTGGCGGCATAGCCGTCGATGGCTTCGAAGTGGTGTTGCGCGTCGAACCAGGCGGCGTCATGCTGTTCCCGCGCCAGGATTTTTTCCAGTTGGCGCAACTGGACGTCGCCGTCGAGCACGAATTCCAGCGCGGGCTGCGCGGAGTTGGCGATTTCCTGTTCGACATAGGCCAGGGTCTTGCCGGCTTGCAGGGAAATCTCGCCGCCGTCGGGCTTGAGTTCGCCGCGAATCAGGCGAAACAGGGTGGATTTGCCGCAGCCGTTCTTGCCGACCAAGCCGATGCGCTGGTTGGAGTAGGCTTGAAAATTCACTTGTTGGAACAGCGGGATGCCGCCTTGAAGGTAAGTCAGATTCTGGATGTTGAGCATGGCGCCATGATACCAGACGGTTTCATCGGCTTCCCTTGAAATACCTGCGATAACCCCTATATTGAAGTCAGCGGCGAGAAAATTCGCCGATTTTTCATGGACTTTGATCAAGGAGAACGATGATGGCGAACATTACCCGTTACGACCCGTTTGACGTGACTTTAGAGCCCTTCGATGACCTTTTCCGTGGCTTTTTCCGCCCGGTGCGCTTCGAGGGACAGCCCCAGCAGATGCAGATCAAGATGGACGTGAAGGAGAACGACAAGACCTATAATGTCCATGCCGAAATTCCCGGCGTGAAGAAGGAGGACATCCACGTCACCATCGAGGGCAACCAGGTCAGCATCAGCGCTGAGGTGAAGAAAGAAAAAGAGGAAAAGGAAGGCGAAAAAGTGCTGCGCAGCGAACGCTATTATGGCAAGGTGTACCGCAGTTTCACCCTTGGCCAGGACGTGGACGAGGCAACAGCAACGGCCAAGTACAACGACGGCGTGCTCGATTTGACCCTGCCGAAGAAGGCCACGACCAGCGCGAAGAAACTGGCCATCCAGTAATTCCGGCAACTCTCGAAAAAGGTGGCTCTGTGCCGCCTTTTTTGTTTGCGCTAAAATAGGCCGATTATTCCCCTGGGCGAAAGACTCCAACCATGCCACTGAGCGCATCCACCGCAAAAGAAAAAGCCGCCATCCTTTCCGAGGCGCTGCCCTACATCCAGCGTTTCCACGGCAAGACCATCGTGATCAAGTATGGCGGCAACGCCATGACCGACGAGAAGCTGAAACAGGGCTTCGCCCGCGATGTGGTGCTGCTCAAGCTGGTCGGCCTGAACCCGGTGATCGTCCATGGCGGAGGGCCGCAGATCAACGATCTGCTGAAGCGGGTCGGCAAGGAGGGCGTATTCGTCCAGGGCATGCGCGTCACCGACCGGGAGACCATGGAAATCGTCGAGATGGTACTGGGCGGCCTGGTCAACAAGGACATTGTTAACCTGATTAACCATCACGGTGGCCGGGCCGTTGGCCTGACCGGCAAGGACGGCGAGTTCATCCAGGCAAAAAAACTGAAATTGAAGCACGCCGAGAAGGCGGGCGAATACATCGACATCGGCCAGGTCGGCGAAGTGGTGAGCATCGACCCGGAACTGGTGGCGCTGCTCTACTCGCACGACTTCATCCCGGTGATCGCGCCGATCGGCGTGGGCGAGCAGGGCGAATCCTACAACATCAACGCCGACCTGGTGGCGGGCAAGCTGGCGGAAACCCTCAAGGCCGAGAAGCTGATCCTGCTCACCAACACCGCCGGCGTGCTCGACAAGGAAGGCGAACTGCTCACCGGCCTGACGGTCGCCAGGGTGGACGAGCTGATCGCCGACGGCACCATCAGCGGCGGCATGATTCCGAAAATTTCCATGGCTCTGGAGGCGGTGAAGAACGGGGTCAAGACCAGCCACATCATCGACGGTCAGGTGGAGCACGCATTGCTGCTGGAGGTTCTCACCGACGAGGGCGTGGGCACTTTGATCCGGGCGAACGATTGAAATCGTCGAGAACCTGGGTGTTCGACCTCGACAACACCCTGCACAATGCCGGCGCGCACATTTTCCCGCACATGAACCGGGCCATGACGCAGTCTTTGCAAGACTATCTCGACCTCGACGAGGCCGGGGCGAACGCGCTGCGCGAGCGCTACTGGCTGCGCTACGGCGCGACCCTGCAAGGGTTGATGCGGCATCACGGCACCGACCCGGATCATTTTCTCTGGCACACCCACCAGTTTCCGGCACTGCATCAGATGGTGTTGCGCCAGCGGGGCTTGCGGGCGGCGTTGCAAAGGGGGCCGCAAACTGGTATACACGCAATGTGCCGGCCCATTACATCCACCGGGTGCTGGAACTGCTCGGCATCGCCGACCTGTTCGAAGAAATATTCACGATCGAACATGCCGGCTACCGACCGAAACCCGATGCTCATGGATTTAGGCGCTTGTTCCGCCGGATGCGGCTGAACCCGTCGCGGTGCATCATGGTCGAAGATACGCTGGCCAATCTTAAAACCGCCAAAAAGCTCGGCATGAAGACGGTGCTGGTGGGGGCTCTGCCGAAGCGTCCAGGTTGTGTGGATCTGAGTGTGAAATCGGTGCTGGAACTGCCCCGGGCTCAGCGCCATATCCGTTAAAGGAGTTGCTGGTGAATATCAATAATCGTGTGCTGTTTCTCGGGATATTCCTGGCCTGCTTCGGGCTGATGGGCTTCGGCCTGGTGCTGCAGCACGTCATGCACCTGGAGCCCTGTCCGCTGTGCATCCTGCAGCGCATCGCCTTCATCGCCATCGGCGCTACCGCGCTGGCGGCAGCCATTCACAATCCGCACCGGCGCGGCTGGACCGTGTATGGCAGCTTGCTGGCATTTTTTTCCGTGTTGGGGGGCGGTGTCGCTACCTGGCAGGTGTATTTGCAGCATCTGCCGCCCGACCAGGTGCCGGAATGCGGGCCGGGGCTGGATTACATGCTCGAGGCCATGCCGCTGACCAAAATTCTACCGATGATTTTTAAAGGTTCGGGTGAGTGCGCCAAAGTGACCTGGACCTTCCTCAATCTGTCCATCGCGCAATGGGCGCTGGGCTGGTTCGTCCTGTTCGCCTTGGTGGGGGCTGCGGTGCTTCTCCGCCGTCGCCCCTAACCATTAACACGCAATGGTAACCGTCATGCCCAGACTAACCCCTTTTATTTTCGTTTCCTCGCAGATGCTGAAATTTGGCTTCATTGCCGTGGTCTGGAGCCTGCTGTTGGGCGGCTCGCTGGCCTGGAACCTGAGACAGGTTGCGGATACCGTGCTGACATCGGCCACCGCCGCTGCCCGCGCCGCCATCAACAAGGATAGCTCGTTTCGCAGGTGGGGCGCCATGCACGGCGGTGTATATGTGCCCATCACCGCACACACCCCGCCCAACCCCTATCTCCACATTCCCGGGAAAATCGTCGAAACCTCCACCGGCCTCAAGCTCACGCTGATGAATTCGTCCTATATGCTGCGCCAGATGCAACAGGATTTTCCCGGCGAATATGGCGTCCGCACGCACGTTACCGGCCTCAAGCCGATCAACCCGAACAACCCTCCGGATGCCTGGGAGAGCAGGACATTGAACGGCTTCGAGCGGGTCCGCAGGGAACGGGTGGAAACGCAAAAGATCGATGGCTTGGCCCATATCCGTGTGATGCAGCCATTGATGGTGGCCCAGGAATGCCTCAAGTGCCACGCGCAGCAGGGTTACAACGTGGGTGACATTATTGGCGGCATCGGCTGCAGCGTCTCGCTGGCGCCTTTTGCCGCCGACCAGGCCCAACACAATCGATGGCTGATCGGCGGTCACGGCGGCATCTGGCTGTTTGGCCTGATCGGGATGGGGTTCTGGCACCGGCGCGAGCGCAAGCTGAATGCCAGTTTGCAGGAAGAGTCGGAACGGCTCACCGTGACGCTTTCCTCGATCGGCGACGGCGTGATCGCCACCGACATCGAAGGTCGGGTGGAATTCATCAACCTGGTGGCCGAGGCGCTCACCGGCTGGAAAACGGACGAGGCGCAGGGGCGTTCCGTGCTGGAAGTCTTCCGCATCGTCAACGAGACCAGCCGTCAAGAGGTGGATTGCCCGGTGGGACGGGCGATACGCGAAGGCGTGGTGGTGGGGCTGGCCAACCATACCCTGCTGATTGCCCGCGATGGCGCGGAGCGGCCCATCGCCGACTCCGCCGCGCCCATCCGCCATCCTGACGGCCGCATCACCGGCGCGGTGCTGGTGTTCCGCGACCAGACCGAGGAGCGGCGCACGCTCGACCGGCTCCAGCTCGCCGCCAGCGTTTTCGAAAACGCCCTCAACGGCGTCACCATCACAGACCGCGAGCAACGCATCATCGAGGTCAACCCCGCCTTTACCCGGATCACCGGCTACAGCCGCGAAGAGGCCATCGGCCAGACACCGCGTCTCCTATCCTCCGGGCGCCAGGATGCCGACTTCTACGCCGCCCTATGGTCGGAAATCGAGAATACCGGGCAGTGGCACGGCGAAATCTTGAACCGCCACAAGAACGGTGAAATCTTCCCCGAGGAGCTTTCCATCGTGGCGGTGAAGGACGAGGAAGGGATGGTAACCCGCTATATCGGGGTCTTCCGGGACATCACGCAGATCAAGGCGCAAGAAGCGCAGCTCCAGCACATGGCGCACTACGACCCGCTCACGGGGCTGCCCAACCGGGCGCTGCTCGCCGACCGCATGGCGGTGGCGCTGGCTCAGGCGGGGCGCTCCGGAGAAAAGCTGGCGGTATGCTATCTCGATCTCGACGGCTTCAAGCCGGTCAACGACACCTGGGGCCACGCCACGGGCGACCGTTTGCTGGAGGAAATCGCCGGACGGCTGCGCGAGGCGGTGCGCGGCGGCGACACCGTGGCCCGGCTGGGCGGCGACGAGTTCGTCCTGTTGCTGGCGAACCTGGCCGGTGTGGAGGAGTGCGAAATATCCCTGGCGCGGTTATTGCAGACCGTGGCGCGGCCCATTGTCATCGACGGCGCCGCGCTGACGGTCACCGCCAGCATCGGCGTCACGCTCTTTCCCGGCGACGGGGCGGATGCCGACACCCTGCTGCGCCACGCCGATCAGGCCATGTACGCGGCCAAAGAGGCGGGGCGCAACCGCTATCATCTGTTCGATCCGCGCCACGACCACGCCGCGCGCGAGCGGCGCAAATCCCTGGAACGGCTGGAGACAGCACTGGAGCGGAATGAATTTTGCCTCTACTACCAGCCCAAGGTGGACATGCATGCGGGAACGGTGATCGGCGCCGAGGCCCTGATTCGGTGGCGCCACCCGGAACGCGGCCTGGTACCGCCCGTCGAATTCCTGCCGCTGATGGAAGGCAGCGAGCTGGAAATCCGGCTCGGGGAATGGGTGATCGACCAAGCGCTTTCCCAGATGGATGCCTGGCGCGCCGCCGGGCTGGATCTGCCGGTTGCCGTCAACATCGCGCCACCGCACTTGGCCCGCATCGACTTCGCCGAGCGCCTCAAGGAGCTGCTCCACAGACATCCAGGCACGCCGGAAAACCGGCTCGAACTGGAAGTGCTGGAGAGCGCGGCGATCGACGACATCGAACATGTCTCTCGCCTGATCGAAGCCTGCCGGAGAATCGGTGTGGCCTTCGCGCTAGACGATTTCGGCACCGGCTATTCGTCGCTCACCTATCTCAAACGCCTGCCCGCCGACCTCATCAAGATCGACCAGTCCTTCGTGTGCGACATGCTGGACGACGCGGATGACCTGGCCATCGTCGAGGGCGTCATCGGCCTGGCCGAGGCCTTTCACATCAGCGTGATCGCCGAAGGCGTGGAAACGGTGGAGCAAGGACTCGCACTGATCCATCTGGGCTGCTCACTGGGTCAGGGATACGGCATTGCCCGGCCCATGCCTGCGCCAGATCTGCCCGGCTGGATCAATGCCTGGCGGCCCGACCCGTCGTGGTGGCAGGCACGCGCGGCCAAGTCGAGGGACGATGCCGTGCTGCTCGGCGCCGAGATGGACCACCGCATCTGGATCGGAGAGCTGCAATCCTGTCTTGATGCCCCGGACGGCGGGGCGCTTCCGCCCATGGACCCCCATCAGTGCCGCTTCGGGCGCTGGTACCACGGTCCCGGTCGGCTGCGTTACGGCGGCATCAATGAATTCCTGACCATAGATCCGCTGCACCGGCGAATACACGCCGTAGGCGAGGAGATCGGCGCCTTTTGCCACACCGGACGGATAGCCGAAGCCCGTGCGCGCATGACCGAGCTGACGGCGCTGCGGGATGAACTCGTCGCCCAGTTGCACGTCCTGGCCAAGGCCATCAACACCTGAACCTGAAAACGGCGTGATCTCGCTGATGGCTTTTGTAGGAGCGACCTCCAGGTCGCGATATGCCGAATATCGCGACCTGGAGGTCGCTCCTACGGTGGCTTTGGTTTCGCCATTTTAAACACTGACAAACCCCACCCGCTCGAAATCGTTACCCCTCTCGATCAGGTTGTGCAGCCTGACGGTATGCGGTTCGCCGCTATGGATTTCCACCAGTCTGCCGGGAGCGAACCAGCCCGTCGGCAACACCAGGCTGGCGGTTTCTTTCAGCACGGGCAGGTCCGGGAGCAGAAAGGCCTGGATGTACTTGCTGGCGGCATCCGTCATCAGCGACATGGGACGTACGGCGATGGCCAGCGGTGCGCCGGGCAGGACATGAACGCCGATATCAAGTCCATCCTTCGAGGGAAAGATCAGCCATTTGATCACGCCCAGCGCATAGGTACTGCTGTCCGCCGGACGGATGGCGATGAGCTGTTTCAGGCTGATGCGCATGCCCTCCGCATCCAGGCGCGCCAAGCGGAAGCCAAGCGCGCCTTGATCCTGAATCTGCCAGGTTTCGAGGCCAAATCCCAGCTCCGAAATATGGCGTTTTTCCGTCTGCTCACTGATGCGGCCGAAGAATTGCAGATCCTCGATTTCACGCTGGCTAAGCTTCTCTTTTTCGCCTGGCTGCTTGAAGGGTTTTTCTCCGCCCAGGAAAAAGTGGATTGCCGCCATGCCGAGCGCGGCCTGAGCCTTGCCCACACCCGGCCGACGGGTAAAGTCCCTGCGCTTCGGCGCGGACTCGCACCAGTGCTGGTAGAGCAGGGTCAGCAGGGCCTCGCAGTCGGGCTGCACGCAGTCTTCGCCCAGCCCCAGCGCGGCGGGGTTCTCATTCTTTCTGAGCTGCTTGATACGCTTGCGGAAAGTGGTGGCGAGCCGGTCGGTGTCGAGATAGCGGGGTTTGGCCAGCTTCACGTCATCGCGCACGACGACGGGAGGCGCTGACGCGGCCAAATCCACCCCGATTATAGACAATGAAGTGTCTTCCGGCGGAGAGGCGGTGATCGTTACGCGCACCCCCCATTTATCCAGCCACCGGTCCAGCAGGGAAAGCTGTCTTGGCGTCAAACGGTAAGGGTCGGCCAGGTTGGTGAGCAGAATCTGGGCATAGGAGGCCGCGCAAGTGGTGCTGTCGGTTTGCTTGTTCAGACTATCTTTCACCCCGTCCATGGCGTAACCCCGCTGCTCCGCGAGGGCATACAACTCGTGCGCCTGTCGCCACATGCCCTTTTCGATTTCGCGGTAGATGCGGTAGTACTCCATCAACTGCAGGCCCGTGTAGCGCAGGCAACGCTGGGTAATCAGGGCGACGTGCGCGGCGACGCTGGCGTCACCTTCCAGGCAGGCCTGCAGGGAAAGTCGGTAGGCCGCGCCCAGCGCGGCCCAGAGGCCGACTACGCTATGCCAGTTATTAAGCTGGACGATCTCGAGTGGCAGGGGCTTGCCGAGGTATTTATTGGCCATCTCCAGTTGCACAAAGGCAATCGGGTCACGCAGCAGTTCGCTGATCTTGAGGCGTTCCAGAGGAGCGAAGGGAGCCCGGTTGAGCAACTCTATCCGGGCGGTGAGGGCGGCGTGCGCCAGGGGAATATTGGTCAGCGGCAGCGTTTTCAGCCATTGCATGCAGGTAATGACATCGCTGAACTGGGGCGATTGTGCCGGTTCAGGAAGCGCGGGTGAGTTCATGGAAGCCTCCATTAACCTAAGCCGGACAAGCCGGAACAAAATTGGAGTTTGAGGCGGGTTGCAGTGCCTCATGGATTAGGGTTCTCAAGCCTTCCGCCAGCTTCTCGGGCGCTGCTGGCCGCGCATCACGCTGCATTTCACCCCAGATCGGGTTGGGGAAATGCCGGTCGCCAATCCAGCGTGGAATAACGTGCCAGTGGAGATGCGGAGTCAGATTTCCCAGGCTGGCCAGATTGATTTTGTCCGGTTTCAGCTTCTGCCTGACCGCACCTTCCACCGCGAACACCACGTCCATCAGGTGCCGACGTTCCGCCACCGGCAGGTCGGTCATTTCCTTGACATGTTTCGTCCAGATGATGCGGCAGAAGCCAGGGTAGTCACGGTCTTCGACCAGCACCACCCGGCACAGCACATCCTGCCATAGAAGTATTCCGCCCTCGTTTTCACATAGCTCGCACATGGTTTGGTTGTCGGTTATCAGCGGCAGGGTAGAAATAGGGACAGCCCCCTTCCGCAGTAAACGCGAGTTAGCTAAAATCCGCAGGCCATTTTCTGGCCGTGTGAAACACACGAAGGATTTCGATCCTGTTTTCGCGAACCCGATAGGGCAAAATATATGGGAACTGCGCTATGACGAGTTCTCTGGTGCCGGGAACCCTTCCTTGACGTCCCACGTGCGGATGCATGGAAAGGACCGAAGCGCTCTGGCGCAAATGAGTTACGAATTCTGTGGCTGATTTTGGATTTTCACGTGCAATATGAGCCGCCTCTCGATCAAGATTTAGTAGTGCCTTGCGCAGCCATTTAACCTGCATACTTATTGACCACGGCATCGAGTTCTTCATCGGAAGCAAAATCGTTAGCATCGGCTTCCTGAATTGCCTGCTGAATTTCAGTTATTTGCCAAGCTTCAAGATCAACGTATTGTTTAATCGCTTCACCTCCAAGGAATGACTTGGAACGGTGCGTGGCCGCAGCCAATTTGTCCAATCGAGTCTTTACCTCTACAGGAATCCTGATTGTCAATATTGCCGTGTCCATAATAGCCTCGTCTTGAATGTATGCATTCTAATCGTTATTCTCGCGCGGGGTACAAAGACTAAAGACGCGCCCACACTTTTCTTAAAGCAACACCCGTTCGATGCCGCCGTTGTTCGCTTTGGCGATATAGTCTTCCATCCAGGCCGCGCCGAGAAGATGCCGTGCCATTTCCACTACGATGTAATCCGCCTCAATGCCTGTGTCATCATTATAGCGGGATAGTCCTTGCAAGCAAGAGGGGCAGGATGTCAATAATTTAATCTTCGGTTTTTCGGTGGAAGCGGTTTCCTGGTTTATTTCGGCTGCAACCTTGATGATTTCCTCCTGCTTGCGGGAGCGGATCTGGGTGGAGATGTCGGGCCGGGTTACCGCCAGCGTGCCGGATTCTCCGCAGCAGCGGTCGGACAATTTGACGCCGCCGCCGAGTAGGTCGTTGGCCACTTTCAGCGGGTTATAGGTCTTGATCGGCGTGTGGCAAGGGTCGTGGTACAGGTAGCGCGTGCCTGTCACACCTTCCAGCTTCACGCCTTTTTCCATCAGGTATTCGTGGATGTCGAGCAGGCGGCAGCCGGGAAAGATCTTGTCGAACTGGTATTTCAGCAGTTGGTCCATGCAGGTGCCGCAGGACACGATCACGGTCTTGATGTCGAGATAGTTCAGGGTGTTGGCGACGCGGTGGAACAGCACGCGGTTGGCGGTGGTGATCGCCTGTCCCTTGTCGTCGTTGCCGGCCGAGGTCTGCGGGTAGCCGCAGCACAGGTAGCCGGGCGGCAGCACGGTTTGCGCGCCGAGATGAAACAGCATCGCCTGGGTGGCGAGCCCGACTTGGCCGAACAGCCGCTCCGAGCCGCAGCCGGGAAAGTAGAACACGGCGTCGGAATCCTCGTTGAGCCTGGCGGGGTCGCGGATCACCGGCACGATGGCCGGGTCTTCCAGCCCGAGCAGGGCGCGCGAGGTTTTCTTCGGCAGGTGGCCCGGCATCGGCTTGTTGATGATATGGATGATCTGCGCCTTGAGCGGCGGCTGGCCCACGGTGGCGGGCGGGTGCCGGGTCTGCCCGCCGATCAGGCCGAAGTGCTTCGCCAGTTGGTAACCCAGGCGCTGTCCGGCGTAGCCCCACTCGATCATGATTTTGCGAATGATCTTGATGGTGGTCGGATCGGTCGCGTTGAGGAACAGCATCGCGGCGTAGCTGCCGGGATTGAATTTCTTCTTGCCCTGCTTGCGCAGGAAGTTGCGCATCGAGATCGAGACGTCGCCGAAGTCGATATCCACCGGGCAGGGGGCGAGGCATTTGTGGCACACCGTGCAATGGTCGGCGACATCGTTGAATTCGTCGAAATGCTTGAGGGAAATCCCGCGCCGCGTTTGCTCCTCGTACAGGAAAGCCTCGATCAGCAGGCTGGTGGCGAGGATCTTGTTGCGCGGGCTGTACAGCAGGTTGGCGCGCGGGATGTGGGTGTTGCAAACCGGTTTGCACTTGCCGCAACGCAGGCAGTCCTTGATCGAGTCGGCGATTTCGCCGATTTCGCTCTGCTCCATAATCAGCGATTCGACTTCGAGCAGGCCGAAACTGGGAGTGTAGGCATTGCGCAGGTCCGCTCCCGGCAGCAGCTTGCCACGGTTGAAGTGACCGTTGGGATCGACCTTGGCCTTGTAGGCGGCGAAGGTGGCTATCGCCGCAGGCTCAAGGAATTCCAGCTTGGTGATGCCGATGCCATGTTCGCCCGAAATCACGCCGCCCAGAGCGATGGCCAGCCGCATGATGCGCGCCACCGACTGATTCGCGGCCTGCAGCATCTCGTAATCGTCGGAGTTGACCGGGATGTTGGTATGCACGTTGCCGTCGCCGGCATGCATGTGCAGCGCCACGAATACCCGGCTTTTCAGCACCTGCTGGTGGATCGCGTCGCAGCGTTCCAGGATAGGCTGGTACTCGCGTCCGCTAAAGATGCGGTGCAGCTCGGCGCGCACTTCCGTTTTCCACGAGATGCGCAGGGTGTGATCCTGCAGGATATGGAATATTGTGGGAGCGGCCTCCTGGCCGCGATCAACCTTATCGCGGCCAGGAGGCCGCTCCCACGGATCAAAACTGTCTGCCGGGCTATCCAGGTTTTCCAGCAGCCACTGCCAACGCTTGCGGGTGTCGCGCAACAGCGCAAGGGCGGTGTCGCGTCGTGTGGCCAGCAGTTCGGCGTCGGGCGGCACGCCTTCGTCGTGGAGCAGCGGCAGGTCGCCGGCGATGAAGGGCTCCAGCGCATCCAGCAGTTTGAGTTTGTTGCGTGTTGAAAGCTCGATGTTGATGCGCTCGATGCCGTCGCTGTAATCCGCCAGGCGCGGCAGGGGGATGACCACATCTTCGTTGATCTTGAAGGCATTGGTATGGGCGGCGATGGCGGCGGTGCGGGCGCGGTCGAGCCAGAATTTCTTGCGCGCCTCCGCGCTGACCGCGATGAATCCCTCGCCACCACGGGCGTTGGCGAGCCGCACGATGTGCGATGCCGCTTCGCCCACCGCGGCATCGTCGTCGCTGGCGATGTCCGCCAGCAGCACCATTTTCGGGTGTTCCGCACGGTTCGCCTTGGTGGCGTAGCCGACCGCCTTGATGTAGCGCTCGTCGAGGTGCTCCAGTCCGGCCAGTACGACTTGCGTGTGGGCGCCCAGATAATCCTTGATCTCGACGATGGCGGGCACGGCCCGGTGTACCTGGCCAAAAAATTCCAGACACACGGTGCGGACCTGTTTGGGCATCGTGTGCAGGATGAAGCGTGCCGAGGTAATGATGCCGTCGCAGCCTTCCTTCTGAATACCGGGCAGGCCGGAAAGGAACTTGTCGGTGACATCCTTGCCCAGCCCGGCCTTGCGGAAATGGCTACCGGGGATTTCCAGCGCCTCTTCCGACTTGAGGGTCTTGCCGTTCGGAGCAAAACGGGCGACGTGAAAGCGCGCGGTTTCGATGTCGTGGATCTTGCCGAGATTATGGTCGAGGCGGGTAATCTCCAGCCAGTTGCCATCCGGGTCGACCATCCGCCACGATGCCAGATTGTCGAGCGCGGTGCCCCACAAAACTGCCTTCTTGCCGCCGGCATTCATCGCCACATTGCCGCCGATACAGGAGGAATCCGCCGAAGTCGTGTCGACGGCGAATACATGGCCGGCGGCGGCAGCGGCTTCCATCACGCGCCGGGTGACGACGCCCGCGCCGCAGTGGATGGTGGGCACGGCTGCCGCCACGCCGGGCAGGCTGAACATTTCCACACCGTTGTGGCGGTCGAGTTTTTCGGTATTGATCACCGCCGACATCTTGTCGAGCGGCACTGCGCCGCCGGTGTAGCCAGTGCCGCCGCCGCGCGGGATCAGGGTCAGGCCGAGCTTGATGCAGGCACGCACCAGCGGCGCGATTTCCTTCTCGGTGTCGGGATTGAGCACGACGAAGGGATATTCGACGCGCCAGTCGGTGGCGTCGGTGACGTGCGACACCCGGCTCAAACCGTCGAACTGGATATTGTCGCGGCGGGTGTGGGGCAGCAGCTTCTTCAGCACCTTGCGGCGCAGACTTGCAGTATGCTCGAAATCCGTTTCAAAGGTATCTACCGCGCGGACAGTGCGCGCCAGCAGTTGCATGACCGCCTCGTTGTCCTGGCGACGCGCCTCGATGGCCCGCAGACGGTGGCGCAGCGCCTCGACCAGCGCCTTGCGGCGCTTGATGTTGGCGAGCAGGTCGTCCTGCAGGTAGGGATTGCGCGAAACCACCCAGATGTCGCCGAGCACTTCGAACAGCATCCGCGCCGAGCGCCCGGTCTTGCGTTCGGCGCGGAGTGTGTCAAGAATCTCCCAGGCTTCCTCGCCGAGCAGGCGAATGATGATTTCCCGGTCGGAAAAGGAAGTGTAGTTGTAGGGTATTTCTCTGAGGCGTGCGGTCGTCATGTTCAGTCAGTGCTGCCGGAAAGAGCAAATTTTAGCGCAATTCGGGTGTTAAGTCTTATGCCCACTTTCAAACAGTGCGGGCCCGCCCCTCCCAGCCCGAACTGTAAAGTTTCCCGACACTCAGCCTCGTCTTTTACGTTAATCACTATCGTATCGCCCTTGCCAACTATTAAGCATTACCCCGCCAGCAGAGAACTTAAAAATTAAATACCATTTAACTACAGTATGTTAAACGTTATCTGTATGGGCGGCAGCGGCTCGTTTGAAAAGTTTCCGAGCGAGACTGTAAAAATTCCTGACACTCAAACGCGGCGCTTCGAGCTTATCAAGAACCCCTCCACCATCCCCACAACACTCGCGCGCCTTCTGGCAGACAGGCTGCTAGCAGACTACTTAAGTGAACGGGGGGCAGGCGGCTTTTGGCTAGGGCGGGGAGGATTGCTGGCTGTCGACTGTAAAATATTTCGACACCATGGCGGGGCCGATGAGGGTGGCGGAATAGGCACCGGGTGTTATCGCAGGTGCGGTCGGAAATCAAGCTGAAGTAGCGGGGCTCCAGGCGGCACGGAATTGCGCGACGAATTCGTCCAGGCTGGCCTCGGGCAGGCAGTTGATCCCGGCTGCCGCCTTGCGCCCGCCGCCGTTGTCGAAACGCCGACACAGCTCGTCTGCTCCCGTCGGCGCGGCGAGCGGAGCGCGCACGCTGACGGTGTAGCCGTCCGAACGCCGCGTCAGAATCGCATGGGCGCGTTTTGGCCAGGACTGCGCCAGACGATTGCCGAATGAACCGCTGACACGGCGGCTCCACGGCGCGTCGGGCAGGATGTATAGCGCGCAGGCTTCCGTCGCCATCTCCGGCTGGAGTTCCCCGGCTTTAGCCATATCTTCGGCATAGCCTTGTCGCAGTTGGTGAAATGCGGGCTCCCCGGCGATAAAGGCGAAAGGGTCGGAATAATGATGCAGCAAGCGGTACAACTGATCCGGCGGAAAATGGAGATCGGCCAGGGTTTCCCCATAGCCGTTGTAATTGAGGTAGATACCCAGGCTCTGCAATGCGTCGAGCTGATCGGCGCTCAAATGCAGGGATTCGGCAGCGCGTCGCGCGGCTTCGTGAAGGTTGTCGCCGAACGCACCGATCACCGCCCAGATGCGATACCGGCCTTGCAGAAAACGGTCGACCAGCAGGCTGGTACAGACGTCGGGAGCACGGTCGATATGGGCTTCGAAGCCCCGATGAGCGGGAATATCGCCGGGAAAATGATGGTCGAAATAAACCACACGGGTGCCTTGCTCCAGCAAGGCAAGCAACGCCTCCCGGTTTTTGTCCAGAGAGATGTCCAGCACGGTGATCTTGTCACCCGGCTTCGCCACGACCCATTCAAGTAAGGTAATATCCCTCTTCACCCCGGTAATGAGCTGGCTGTCCCTGGGATAAGCCAGCCGCAGCTGGTGCAGGGCGCAAATGCCGTCGGCGTCGCCATTGAATACATCGTAATGAGTCATAAAATTTTAGATCATAATCAGGTCTGCTGACTATGCTAGCACAAAAAAACAAAGCCTCCAGCGCCAGCCCCATTCTGGCAGCAGCTTACGCCTTGCTGATCGTTTATGGCAGCCTTTACCCGTTCAGCGACTGGCTCCCGGCCGAGGACATGCTGGCCTTTCTGACCGCCCCCTGGCCGCGCTACATCATCCGTTCGGACATTATCACCAACATCCTGATCTACCTGCCGATGGGTTTGCTGGTCGCCCGTGCGTTGCGTCACCGGCTGCATCCGGGCGCGGCGGTGATCGCCGCTGCCGCGTTGTGCCTGCTGTTAAGCCTGGCCATGGAAAGCCTGCAAACCCTGCTGCCGGATCGGGTTGCCTCGCGCCTCGACCTGCTGCTCAACGGCTTGGGCGGGCTAGGCGGAGCGCTGCTGGCGAGGTTGACCGTCAATCCGCCGGGGCCGCTCCGCAGGCTGGCCGCGCTGCGCCACGAATGGTTCCTGCCCGGTCGCGCCATGGATCTGGGCCTGGTCGCCCTCGGCTTATGGGCGCTTTCGCAACTCACCCCGCTGCTGCTTTCGCTGGATACCGACCCCCTGCGCAAAGGGCTGCTGCCACTATGGACGCCCGGCTTCCCCACGCCCTTCAACTGGCCGCAACTGGCCGCCTACGCTTGCACTATTACCGGCTTGGGTTTATTTGGGACGATTCTCGCCCGCGCCGAAAAGAACACGGCGCTGCCTTTCATCGGCTTTGTCAGCGCCGTGCTGCTGGTGAAAATTCTGGTGATGGGCCGCTATCTTGCGCTGGAAACGGCACTTGGCGCCGCCATGGGAATGGTTCTGGCGGTTGTGCTGCGCTCTGCCCCCAAGCCATTCCGATCTGTCGCAGGCGGCCTGGCCTTGCTGGCCGGATTCGCTCTCGCCGAACTGGAACCGGCGACCAGCATGATCTTCAGCCCCCCCCAGCCGTTCAACTGGATTCCCTTTCATGGCCGGATGCACAACCTGGCCGGTTTCAGCGAAATCCTTTCGCTGTTCTGGCCGTTCGTTGCCCTGGGATGCCTGGCCGCTTTCCCTGCCCGGCCCAAGCGGCGCCGGTTGATGGCTTTTATCGGCGGCTCGCTGGTGCTGGCCCTGATGTTCGCGCTGGAGTGGCAGCAGCAGGCCATCCCCGGACGGCACGCCGACATCACCGATATTTTGCTGGCGCTGGCCGGCTGGTCGCTGCCTTGGTGGTGGCGCATTCACAGCACGAGAGGAGAACCGCATGGACAGCCTGACCGAACTCACCCATAAACTGCGCGACTTTGCCGGGGAGCGCGACTGGGAACAGTTTCACACGCCGAAGAACCTGGCAATGGCGATGATCGTCGAAGCGGCGGAACTGGTGGAACACTTCCAGTGGCTCACCGCCGAGCAGAGTTGCGCGCTCGATGCCGCCAAGCGGGAGGAAGTGCGCCAGGAAATCGGCGATGTGCTAATCTACCTGACGCGCATCGCCGATCGGCTGGGCATCGACCCGGTCGCCGCCGCGCATGACAAGATAGTGATCAATGCCGCAAAATATCCGGTAGAACGGGTTCGCGGCAGCGCGGCCAAATCTACCGAACACGCAAAATAATGAGGAAATCACCATGAGCTACTACGAAAAACACGTTTTCTTTTGCACCAACGTGCGCGAGGACGGCGGCCCCTGCTGCTCCAACCACGGCGCGCAGGAAATGCGCGATTACGCCAAGAGCCGGATCAAGAAGCTCGATCTCAACGGCCAGGGCAAGATACGCATCAACAGCGCCGGCTGCTTCGACCGCTGCGACGAAGGCCCGGTGCTGGTGGTGTATCCCGAAGCGGTCTGGTACACCTACGTGGACAAGGAAGACATCGACGAAATCATCGACCAGCACTTGGTCAAGGGCAAGGTCGTCGAACGTTTGAAAATTTGAGTCTCTGGATGCACTGCATCTTTGCGGCATACTCAAAAAGCCCACTGAATTCCGGACTTCCGTTTTCCAGGTCTTGAACGCCAGGAATTCCTCGAACATCGATTTGGCCCACTGATATACCCCCGCCCATCGGGTTCGAGCCATGGGATTGTGACGGCCTGTGCGACAAGTCCGTCTCCGCGAAATTTGATCCGGGAATTGACGCGGATTATCAAAGACAATCGACGTTGCCGGATAAGTAAAAGCCGCTGGGGAATCCGGCTATCCGTGCGGGGGAAAAGCCTGTTCAAGCCGCTTCCTTCAGCGTGAAATCGGCATGAATTTCATCCCACGGTACAAACACTTTGCCTTCCTCGTTTTTCTCGATCAATCCCAGCGCCAGCAGTTTTCCTGCATCGGAGTGAACGTTGCTGTAATTGCGCCCAAGGTTTTTGGCGAGCGCATAAATAGATATGGGTCCACCAGCCTTGAGAGCCTCTAGCAGAGACCAGCGGGTGGATGTCAGGGTGGCGAGCAACATGGGCATATCGGCAAAATATAGCGCCTCACGCGGCGCGGCCTCCCGATCTGCCTCTGCGCGCTTCCATGCATCCAGAACATCCGCGCCCATTTCTTTCAGGGATTGCGTCCCGACTTCAAGCTTCTTCATCATTCACCCCCGCCAGTTTTTTTACATCGCCGAGAAAATCCGCCACCAGTTGTTCCGGACTGACAAACCTATAGGAATGTTCCTCTTCCCCATAGTGGATGTGATCGCCTTTGCCGGTTTCATTGTCGTAACGCACAATGCAACGCCCCTCCTTCCCGCAATAAAACCGGTATTTCAACCTATGCGGACGATCTAGCGTAGACTTTGGCAACAGCCAAAGCACCATCTCAACCACCACGCCATTTGGATAAAATTTCTTGAGGTCGCGGATCAGCTTTGCTTTCATGTATCGTATTGTAGCAATATATTGTTAATACGCAATACAGCGCCCAACCCCGCTCGCTAAGCAATGCGCCACCCCGTATAATTGGCCGCATTCTGTCAACTTGCGCATCTTCCACCCGTGACCTCGCAGCATTTTTTCATCGACGGCCCGTCCGGCAGGCTGGAAGCGGCTGCCGCCCTGACCAGCGGCGAATGCCGCGGCATCGCCCTGGTCGCCCATCCCCATCCGTTGTATGGCGGCACCATGGACAACAAGGTGGTGACCACTCTGTCCAAAACTTTCAGCCGCCTCGGGCTGGCGGCATTTCGCCTCAACTTTCGCGGCGTCGGACAAAGCGAGGGGGAGTTCGATCAGGGCATCGGCGAAACCGGGGACATGCTGGCGCTGGCCGATCATGCCCGGCGCGAGTTGGGCAATCTGCCCATCGTGCTGGCCGGCTTTTCCTTCGGCGGCTACGTCCAGACCCGGGTGCTGGAACGCCTTGAAGCGCGGCGGCTGGTGCTGGTCGCCCCGGCGGTGAAGCGCTTCGAAGTCGGCGCTGTGCCGACCGATACGCTGGTGATCCACGGTGAACTGGATGAAGTCGTGCCGCTGGCCGACGTGTTCGACTGGGCGCGACCGCAGAATCTGCCGCTCACCGTGGTGCCGGGCGCGGGGCATTTCTTCCACGGCCAGCTCAACCTGCTCGCCAAAATCGTGAACAACTCATGCCGCTGCTGAACATCCAGAACCTGCGCAAGTCCTATGGCCCGCTCGAAGTGGTTGCCGGACTGGATCTCGCCGTGGAGAAGGGCGAGTGCTTCGGCCTGATCGGGCCGAATGGGGCCGGCAAGACCACCACCCTGCGTCTGGCGCTGGGGCTGACTTCGCCAGATGGCGGCACGATTTCCATGCTCGGCCTGCCGGTTCCCGCCAAGGCGCGCGAGGCGAGGATGCGGGTGGGGGTGGTGCCGCAAATGGACAATCTCGATCCCGACTTCACGGTGCGCGAAAACCTGCTCGCCTATGGCCGCTATTTCGGCCAGAAGGATGCCGAAACCGCCGGGCGCATCCCGGCCCTGCTAGAATTCGCCGGCCTGGAACACCGCGCCGACGCGCGCATCGACGCCCTCTCCGGCGGCATGAAGCGGCGGCTTACCCTGGCGCGGGCGCTGGTCAACGACCCCGACCTGATCTTTCTGGACGAACCGACCACCGGCCTCGACCCCCAAGCGCGGCACATGATGTGGCAGGGCTTGCGGCGGCTGCTCAACCAGGGCAAGACCATCCTCCTCACCACCCATTTCATGGAGGAAGCGGAACGCCTGTGCGACCGGATAGCGATCATGGATCATGGCAAAATCATCGCCGCCGGCAGCCCGCACGAATTGATCGGCAAGCACATTGAACCGCAGGTGGTGGAAGTCTATGGTGAAGGGGTGGCTGGCTGGACGGCGGCACACAGCAGCACTTATTGCGAACGGGTCGAACAGGTAGGCGAAACCGTGTTCTGCTACACCCGCAACAGCGAGGCGCTGGTACAGCAATTGTGCAACCGGACCGACCTGCGCTACCTGAACCGCCCGGCCAGCCTGGAAGATGTGTTTCTCAAGCTGACCGGGCGCGACTTGCGCGATTAACCGTTAAACAGTGAATAAGGAGAAAAAATCATGAGCGTTTTACGGGAATTCAAGGAATTTGC
>Ga0210011_1001007_pt1 | contig 28111 bp, 20 predicted proteins | sample CryGeymeta201502_FD_183972 | JGI IMG/M metagenome (GOLD analysis project Ga0210011, IMG submission 183972) | Groundwater microbial communities from Crystal Geyser aquifers in Utah, USA - Crystal Geyser metaG 2015-02 (SPAdes) (version 2) | ecosystem: Environmental > Aquatic > Deep subsurface >...
GTGAGCAATTGTGGGTTTTCAGTCAAAATCATCTCTAACTCTCTTAATCGGGCAAGTAGTGGATAGATATCGGACTGCCATTTGGAGCTAGATTCCTTCCTTTTCAATTTGTCGTCCCTATCAATGATCAATAGATCCTCATTTTCGGTGGCAGCCTCAACAACTAAAAAAGCAGATAGGTTAAAGTTTACAACACAAAACGTAACTACCTCAACCACTACGGTCGCCTTCTTCCCCAAGGTATGAGTCACGAGCGAAACAGTGCTCCCACAGTCATCCAAGGATGCATGGCAGCTATAACCAGCGTCCAAGCTTCAGTTTATCCACAAGTCGGTTTTAAAACCAATATAAGCGAGGTGGTATATATTTTTTAGGGTTCAGCTTATCTGAACTCTGTGATTGTTATTTGAATTTGTGAAAGCTCTATTTGATAAATAAGAAGTAAGGATCAAAGAGGAAATTAGGATCAGACTGGTAAGTTCAAATTGAATGATTTTGAGAGTTCGATGATTTACTAACCTTTTGTGGCTTATTTAACGCCTTTGTCATCTCGGATGCGTTTAAATGATGGAAAACGTAGACTCAAGCCTCCGAATTAACCTCTTCCTAGGTTGTAGATTGGGGAGATCGAAAATTCCTGAGCATGGATCTCGAAGACTAATTTTGGCTTATACATCACATCAACTTTTATGGTTTGCATATCATACTCTTATGGAATGGTTGATGTACTCAGCTCCTAATCCTGAATTAAGGTAGCTATCTATACCAATATTTCCTCATTGAAGCCTGATCCTACATTGGAAATGGGAACAATCTTGCCGTTATAAGGAGTTCCCATAAGAAAGCTATTGAATATATGTTGATTCTTAAAGCCACCACCTCGATTGGCCCCCATCACCACTAAGTCTAGTTCGACTTTAGCAATGCTCGGATCATTGTGATGACTGGAGAAACCTCTTTTGAGTTTTTTCCAGATGGTTCGTGTTTAATTTGTATAATACTTGTCGTTTTGGCCTTTGAGAATAAGGCCTTAGTATTTTCTTTGGAGTACCGATGTGAAGAACTCGAATATTTGAGCTCTTTACTTGGGATATTAGACCATTTTATACTAGGATTATCGAAATATGTCTATCTTGGGGATAAATTTTCTCCTTTCAATGAGAGGTAATTCCATCAAATTAAGACCATTATACTCCACAACATCAAATACATATACTAAAAATTTCTTGCCCTCCAGTTATAATTACCAATCTTCCAACTATTCCAATTCTCCATCTTGTTCACTTCTTAATTTCTTCATTTTCATCAATTCACCCAAAGGTAAAGGGTTAAGCTAGGAGTCAACCAATACGATTTCACCATCTACTCTAATTGATTCGGTATCTGTTCTTTCTAGTTGACGAGAAACACGCTGCTTGAGAAGTTAGTATGTTACGGTTTGACTCTTGCCATTTCGACTTGTCATTTCCAAATCTTGGCCACGATTATAAGATAAAAGTGAACGCTCTCCATCATATTTGACATCTAACAAGATAGGACATCCCTTCTTTGCACAGAACTTGTCAAGAGATGCCTAACTGGGAAGAGGTCCAGCTAGCATATGTCTGAAATTGTTTATATCGTGAACATTGTAAGTCCCATAGGTTTGTTGATTCGGCTTATTGCTTTAGATTGTGACATTGTGGAGGGAAGCTCCTTTGAGTATATTTTGCATCAGAGGGGAGCATTTATTCAGAATTTTGCTCGCAAAGAACTATTCAGTTGATTTGGGCTGCTGAGAGGGTGATAATTATTGTTTCGGTGACTCATCAATGATATCTTTGACTGCTATTGATGACTTATGTTAGCTCATCTCTTGTTCTTTTGTACTCTATTTCTCTTTACCAAAAGGATAGATCACTGTCCTGAAATGAATACCGCTTAAGAGCCTATGAACAAGAGAATTATTGATGATTTTGTACATGCCTTCAGTCTTTTAAAATTAATTTTAATTCTGCTGCAGCTTCTCGTTGTGTACCGATCGAACACATTTCTGAGAAAGAAATGTTTTAAAATGATGATTGAGAATATTGAGGGAACGTGATAATGACGAGACTATAAATGATGTTGAATCATCATTGTGTTATAATTACAAATCTACCAATGATGAAAATCTTCATGCTTTTGCTCGCTCTCCTCGCACTCACCTTCGCTGCCGACTGCCCACACGACCTCGAGGTTAAATGCATTGATGATATCAACAAAGCCTTCCCCGTCTGCGAGAAGGCTGCCCGTGAGAAAGGAGCTGATGTTCCCATGGACCTCAACTGCTTCAAATATTTCGCCCAAATGGAGCATGACTGCTGGCCTTGCATTTGCTGGGTTGCCCAACAACAGCACTGGCACATCAAGGGATGCTGATCTTCATCCTCATATCATCTTACATAATATATCTACAAGTACAATGCACTAAACATACTCTCCAGCTTCACATCATTATAGCCAGACCTTCAAAGCTACATTTAAGTTGCATTGACTTATTCTAAATTACTTAGTATCTCAATTTTATGCCTTAGGACATATTTGTACACTTGATTTTCTGTTCGAAAATAAACTCAATCAATTAATTGGTTAATGGCCTGCAAGAAGCGGAAGTTAATATTAGGGTTTATTTGGAAGTGATTGTATTATTTTGTATGATTGATAAACTAAGTCATCACTGGCTAAGTTATGATTCAAAAACTCTGATATTTTGATATTAGAGATTTATCTGGAATTATTTGATTGCATCAGAAGCATTGTATAATTACAAATCTACCAATGATGAAAATCTTCATGCTTTTGCTCGCTCTCCTCGCACTCACCTTTGCTGCCGACTGCCCACATGACCTCGAGGTTCGATGCATTGACGATATCAACAAGGCATAACCCGTCTGCGAGAAGGCTGCCCGTGAGAAAGGAGCTGATGTTCCCATGGACCTCAACTGCTTCAAATATTTCGCCCAAATGGAGCATGACTGCTGGCCTTGCATTTGCTGGGTTGCCCAACAACAGCACTGGCACATCAAGGGATGCTGATCTTCCCCCATATATCCACACTATTTATCATATATCTACAATCATATACATGACCTTCCGACCCTCTCCAATCACAGGCAGGTACAGTGCAAACAATCTTGAACCTTTTTAACCATTAGATAGAGATTTAAACTCTTCCATTTTTAATAATTATTTTATTCAACATGAAAACTATGATCTTAGTGCTCACTTTCCTGGTTCTCACATTGAGTTTCACTTCTAAAACAGTGGAGTAGTGTCCAAATGATCTGTAAGTCAGCTGTGTTGATGATATCTTAAAAGCCTATCCGTATTGTGAAAATGCATCGAGAATCGGTCCAATACAGCCAAAGGCTGATCTAAATTGCATGAAGTATCAAGCCTACATGAAAAAAGATTGCTGGCCTTGCATTTGTCCAGTAGCTGCTGATCAGAAATTGGTGGTTGTCGGTTGCCCTCAGCCAGCACAATGATTTCATCACATTGAATAACCAGTCCATCAAATGTTTAAAAACCACATTTTTTTTTTCAGACCTCTCATCCGACATACAATGCCAGACTGTTAAATAGAGTATGCTATATCTTCATATTAATTTAACATGAAAATTCTGATATTTTTATTGTTCCTCGTGGCTTTCTTTGGTTTCTCTGCCAAAGCAGATCAATGTCCGAAGGATTTGCATGATCAATGCATTGATGATATCAACAAAGTACATCTCAGACACTGACCCCCGAATGTTGGCCCTGCATTTGTCTTGTCGTTGCTGAAAACAACTGGGTGGTCAAAGGCTGTCCTGAGCAGGAAAAATGATTAAATCCCATTTGATAAAATAATCCTACAATACATACAATTTAGCTTCTTATTTGATAATTGTGCCTGCTCAGTCACTCATTTATGATGATATACTTAATAATAATTTTATTCTAGAATGAAAATTCTGGCAATCACATTGATGATCCTGACTGTTTACACAGTTTTATCGATCAAAGTAGCAGATGAATGCCCTCACGATCTCAAAGTGCGTTGTAATGACGAAATCAACAAAGCTTACCCAGTTTGTAACAAAGCAATCGGTCCGATAGATCCGCCCAGTCTTTAATGTATGAAGTATTATGCAGCCATGGAGCGTGATTGCTGGCCCTGCATTTGTCCTGTAGCTGCTGAAAATAACTGGGATGTCGAAGGATGCTGATTTTCTTTGATTTATCTCCTAAATTCTGAGGATATTAAATTTCAAGACTAAACACGATGGTGCCTGTTGATGTGTATAAATAGTAAAAAATATCAACAAGATGAGTCAATCGGGAAGTAGTATCATCAATATTTGTTACCCCATCGAAACGGCCCTCAAGTTCTTCTTCATTGTGCTATGTCCCTTCCCTGTTCCCTACGTCCTCATCCTCGCTTTCTTGGCATCTCTCTTTGCCATTTTCAGAGTATGCAAGACTCCTCAATTTAACAAAGAATACCTCGCGAAGGTCCTCATGAATAATCACGGTCAAAACCTTCTTTATATTACTTTCGGAGCCATAGGTTTCACTAACTATCTGTACTACTCCCCAATGGTTCTCTTCTTCGGGTTCAACATAATCGAGTTCATCAAGCTAAAAATGCCCCAATTAGCAATCAATAAGTACGGTGATCTGATCAGATTCAACAAATGGTGGGTTTATGAAGGTAAAAGTCGTTTGGAGATCTTTTTCTTCTTATATCTGATTTTTAGTCTGCCCTTTGATTTCATGAGCAGGGGTATCAAGTGCTTCATGATGGGTCAGTTCCTCATGGTCAAGTATAGAATCAACCAGGAAATGAGATACAGTTGCACTTTGATCAACACTTGGATTGAAGAAAAAACCTCGAAGATTGGCCCCGTTAATGCTCTTTACAAGAAGATAGCAGGATGGATCCACTCATATGCTAACAGAGATATCAGCCCTCAGCAGCAATCTCAGCAACAACCTGAGCAACCTGCTCAAAACTGATAGTTCGCTGTGTCCTATTGTACTCATATTTACATATTCAAATCTATAAAACTGATAAAAAAGCATAAATTATGCATTTCTTCCTGAACCGTTTTCATTTGAGCAAACTCTCAAACTCTCTGTTCATGCCGCTGACATCCATCCGATATTAATCCAGCATACCAGACTGGAACAAATCATTGATTTATTATCCTATTCCATGTAGGCTCTCTTTGAGTCTTTTTATCTTCAACTGTTAGAGTTCCATGAATTTTTCCTCATCTAACAGAATGTTGTTTTTGCCAAAATTATTAGGATCTGTGTCATTTTGGAGGATCATCTGGACTATGTGATTTTTGTTGGATGTTGTTTTGTTGGGGAAGTAGCTGTTGATACCGATAGTTTTGGTGAAGGTGGTTTTGGCTTGTGTGTGTAAACTAGTGCTGTTGAGGATTGTCACATTTCGACGGTCAGAGTTGTCGCTGTTGTCCGCCTGTTTTGATGAGTTGAGAGTTGTCTTGTTTTTTATCTTTTCTTTTATACTCTCCATGGCTGCCATTCTGACGCTATTCAATAAAGCTGTCGATATAATTTGTTGAGGTTCGCTTCCTTGATCGGGCGAACGAGGTCGAGGGATGAACTTGGTGGAGCCATCGCTATCCTTTGGATCGCTGGTGACCATACGAGGAGTCTAGTACCGTCGTTTGGCTGCTGGGTGATCGAGGTTAACAGATGTGCTGCGGTTGGCTGCAACTTGAGTGGTTATCTTGGGTCTGAATAGTTGAAAAGGTCTATTTTTTGCTGGTTGCAGTTTAGCCAGCATTTCAGAGAGGTGATTAGCCTGTCCAAGGAGGGAGAAGTCACATCGCAGCCACAATTTGACAAAGCTGACTATACTTCTAATCATAGTCTTTTCACCTTCAGCATTAGGCGGTACATATATTTTGACCTTGTTTTCGAGATAGTTTGGGTTGATCCAGACAAAGATTTATTGCTGCCCGTTGTCGAAGATCATATTTTCATTGATCATGAAAAACCCATAAATAGGTGCTAGTTTCGTACATGCGTTGATGATGGTCTGTGCATATGCGAATGCCTGTGCATTTGAGTTAAGTTCTTTCAGCTGAGCCAGTGAAGTCTTCGAGAGAGGTTCAGTAAAGACCGATATGTGGGTGGCGTCGTGCTGACTGACGGCCAATCTCGGGGTACCCGGGATAGGATATTAGACACGTTGCTGCAAGAGCAACATCTCTTTTTCTGATTTAAGCTGCAGTGAGTGGCATAATGTAAGCGAGTTGTACATATTAAATAAAATGCTATATTAGGACCAGATAAATCACCCCTATCCTAACCTCTTGACCTCCTAATTCCGCCAAAAGAAAGGTTATAGGTCGTGTCTTCAGATTAAACCTTATCTATAAATATTATATAATTTTGTGAGAAAAGAGGTGAAACTCCCATTCACTGGAACTCACTTCCCTGAATCCATAGTTATACTGTAGTGATGATACGAACTGATAGAAAGGAAGAAGAGGAATTGTAGAAAAATATATCACTTTAAGGCAGAAACCATCCTCATCACTGTTTCAGCTCGGCTAGTAATTGCTAAGGTATCCACAATCTATATCCAGAGTTGAAGAAATCCTTGAAAGTGACCATTTGGGATGCTTAGACACCGACTACCTGAATAACAGTATTGTTGAGGTTACGCATGTGGCCAATTTACTGTTTCCTAATATTGATGTATTTATTCAAACTGTGCATATTAATCGATTTTCTCTCTTTCATTTATCGGCCCATAGCTCTGGTGGCCTTGGCCATCAATAATTGCTCATATTACTAGTTTTTCTCTGTCTTTGTTTTGTTGTATATGAGTTTCTGCAATTTGTAGAATTCATTATCACGAGTCACCAGGACAAATAATTGACGATTTTTTGTCAAATGGATCATAGAGGCTAATCTTTTGGTGGGTTGAATGTGATTGAATATTTAGTCGGTGACCTCTAGGAGTTGTTGATTGGCCAGCAAAGCAAAAATGTCTTTAAAACTGAGTTAGGAAATCTTATTGTATGATCCTATTAGCTTAGCGATAGCTTTAACCAACACTCCAAACCAGATGAACTGCTAAACGCTACCAAAAAGAGGATAGTAATTGTGATCGAAGGGTAAAACACCATCAACTGACACCATTTATCTTTATCCACCTTCATACAACAAAACATCATAAAGATGTTTACTACTATTAGCAAATATTTGTCTAATGAGGGCGGGTTGTACCTTCAATAGAAAATTCAACATATTGACTAGTTCAGCATTTTTGAAGCGAGAAGATGGATCTGGATTGATTCTGATGTATATAGGTAGCTTTGTGTTAGAGGGAAAGAGAGCAGTTTGGTTACTCTTCTTGATTTCGATTAATGTAATATTGGACTAAGGAGTAAAGATTTATTTGAGGTTGAATGTCGAATCTGATTGAGGATGGCAGTGGAAAGAAGGTGGGCCTGGCATTGGAGTTGATAGCAAAGGAGGGTTGTTGATATCAAGAGAACCACATTGTTTTTCACTGTATTATGTTGTAATTATGCGCTATCTTTTATTTTCCTGATTCAGCTATGCCTTTTCTTATTCTTCAGCTTTGGGATCAACTTAAGATATTTTGCTACTTTGAGCTTACTTTTGGATACTTTTCTACTTAGATTCTCTTCTTGATGAACTTCCAAACCTTGATTTGTTGATTGTCTATCTTTTATCCAACAATTATAAAGGAAGTGACATTTTTCTCAAAAAATCATCGTTTTCTTCTGATTTAGGTCTTGGCGACTCTTGTTCAGCAGAGCCGGCCATTTAAGGTTTATTAACAAGCATAGGTGGTTCTTTGAGTTCATATTGTCCCCACTCGGGAAAATCTTCATATGGATTAAGACTCATGGGAGGCATCATGTAATTGGGATCAATCACATTGACAGAATCAAGATATTCCACAACTTGATAATTATTCTGGAAATATGTAAGAGAAGTCGCTTGGGAAACTTCAGTTAGAAGATGTTCTTTCTTGTTGTTTGATTACTTGATACTTTTTGAACTTTTGATGCTTTTGATGCTTTTGATGCTTTTATTTGAGACAGGTTTACTTTTCTTGAGGCTAGTCTTGAGTGGTGAACCTTTTCTGCGACTTGTTTGAGAACTCTGAGCTGATAGACTAGATTTTGAGGGGCTGTGTTTAGGTTTACTCTTAGAGTTTGGCAATTCTAAGTAATTTTATTTACTGTTGTTTTTGCCGCTATTCTCACTTTTCATTCGATTTTTATCCTTAAATGTCACTTTGCTAATATTAATTCTCTGCATTTGAGATTGTCTTTTTGAAGAATTCTCTTTTTACTTTGGAGATCGCTCGGCATTATTGACGAAATAGGGAGTTTGATTTTCCTTGGCAGTTAAAATCCTTTACTTGACTCCTTTGCCTTTGAAAAATGAAGATGCAGTGCCGTTCATTCTTCCGGTGTGAACATTACTTTGTTTGTGTCTGCCCATTTTGCTAAAAGTAGTCATAGGTCTTGGACAACTGATTGGTTATGGTTTGTAGCTCTCATCGAAGATGATCCATTTGTTATCTTTGAGGCAGAGTTCCTGGACCTGACAAAAAGCAAAACTGGCACTATTATTGTTGAGAGATGATTGACTTCGATTGCTGAGTTTGAACTGACTGCTTGAAAAAGGGGTCGATTTATTGATTTATGTGCTGTTGGAATTTTTATTCCTACAAAGACGATAGCGTTTTGAGCTTTACAAATTACGAGATAAGGAGGGAAGCGTCCTTTCCATATGCCCTTTCTATTATATTTTCCAATTCCAAACGATAATCACAAAGCACTATCTTCTTATCTGCAAAAGCAAGCCCTTATTTTGAGGAGGGAAATACGGGTATAAAGAAATAGATGATTTTATGTCCTTTTATTTATTTTTTTAGGAAGACCTTCATATCCCCCATTTATCATTCCCTCTTTAAATTGAGCAAATGTAGCAAGAATCAGAGTCACCCTTGAAGCAAGATCTATAAGGAACATAGCAGTCCATCAAACCTTCAGACTATATACTGGACAAAAGCGAGATTGATTTCTTAGCCGAATGTATCGCCAAGACTATCGTGAGTGATACACTAATACAGCAAATACCAATAGGAGATGCAAATGCAGCCATGTTGCATGAAAAGTAAGATGAAACAGATAATATATTGAATGGAGTGTTGGAGAGTAATTGTGTCAAACAGGAGTAAGTATCCCCTGAGTAGCAAGAAATGGTCGATGAAATTAAATAGCTCACTTTTCGAAGTTTGAATTTCAACAGAAAAAGAGCTAGATAAATTTTAGATCAATGTGAAAATGGGGCTCTTGAAAACTAAGAAATGTTTGAGCTTGATTGGGTCGAACTAGATAAACTTCCTCTTTACTAAGTTCACAACACAGCCAATGAGTTTAAAATATACCCTATTCTCAGTCAACGCCTCAAACTGGAGGCAGTCATCGCTGCTCATTACCATCAAAGTTCAGGTATACCTTTATCAGCTTACAGCACAGGAGTAAATTTACCAACTCATGAGTTTACTTCTTCATAACTACAGCACACAGTCTGTGCTGTGCTTCTTACAGCCTACAGGCATTTGGAGTCCTACGTGAGAATAAAATTAAGATCGGATATTGTCAGAATCGAAGGTGAGGATATTGCTGAAGTACTGAGAATGTTGGTTAGAGTGGGTAAATGGAAGACAAAAAAATGTGCTGAGACTTGGCTGAAGTTCGTTCTTTATGCCTACGACATCAATGAGCAGGCAGGGGATGAGGAAGACATAAAGAATTTGTATATGTATATCCAGGCTGACTCCAGCGACAAAGAATACAAAAATAGAGCTGTTCTAGTCAAGTAAGCATCGGTCAACGAGATATGGACCATCTAGCTTTCATTATGTCAATTATTTCTACAAAAGCGATCGTTTCCTGGTGCAGCTCAATAGTTCAACACCCGCTACGATAAAAACATTTCTCAACTTGAACTACGTCATATTTTTGAGAATGTTCTCCTAAAAACATTCAAAATATTGATCAATGTGCTAGAAACATGGTAGCTGTGTGAGTTTCTGCCTCCGATTTTCAATAACATCACCAAAAGAACACTTTTAAGGCATCCTTCTGGCCAATAACTTCGAATCAAACTTGTCGCGATGTATATAGCAGAGAACACATCAACAAATGAAATTACGTCGATTGTCGATGCTTTGAGAGTTTTTCTTCAGAATATCGATAAACAATAACCCACTAAAATGGTATCAAACAAACACAAAGGGAAGTAGCCTATCTAGGAAGAGTCGGAAAGAGAAACTAAGAGTCGCCAGGTGAACCAGACAGCCATGAAGAATCGTGTAGGTAGACCGAGGTTGGCAGGAATGTTGGATGAGTAATATGACATTGAGAATTAGGTAGATTTGAATCGAGATCATAAAGGTCGATTCATGGGGAAAAAATCAACAAATCAAACCAACGGCGTTCTATTCCCAAAACAGAAAGTTCTACACTTCGGTCAGGACCCTTCCAATAGAAATCGACTAAAATTGATGTACAGATATGAGTGATTAGTCAGCACTTGTAATTCTATTATTGTTTTGTCTGGTTATAATGCTACATACTAATATAAAATTTAACTTTAGGAAATGAAAGCTATCCAACAGCGACCTACAATTGGTTTCAGCAAAAAGGTGCCTCCTAAGACTGCCTGTAGAATCAGCAAAATTGTTGGCCTTCTCAACCAAGCTATTTAGGAGGTGCATACCACCTCTAAAAAAAGCCCATCCAAGTCACTGAGCAAAAGAATGAGCTAGGAAAGTTCAGAAGCTTAAACCATAAATTAGGTGTTGGGTAACCTCAAAAAGGGATATTTGATGATCAAACACAGCTAGAACACTTCCTCACCTCATGACAAGTTTGTCTATCTATCAACTGACGACCGCTACCTGTGCTGGAAATCAGTTGACAAAGAAGACTAAAAGAAAATGGAGATTGCCAGCATCGAAAGGGTCATCAAAGAAGGCGCAGAGTTCTATATCAAGAGCAACGGAATTCAGAACATAAACCGATGTTTGGTGATTATCAGCTCGGAAAGGAGGTTACAGCTAGAGACGGCTTCAGACATATAGGCCGAGTACTTCAGGTACGAACTTAACAGGGTGGTAAAATATTGGAAAGGAATGCGTCTCAACTACAAATACAATAAAATTTGCTGAAAGACCCATAAAACCACACATGATATTTCTTTTACTTTATACCAGAAAAAATAAAGATTAGCGGATATTGAACAAATCAAGAAGATTAAGAGACTTGTGAGAGTGGTGCATGTTCTTACTTGAGTGAGGGTGGTTCTTACTTGAGTGAGGGTGGTGGATGTTCTTACTTGACGAGGATATTTTTTAGTTTGGAGAGGTCTATCTTATGGAGGATGGAAGCTTTAGGGCTATTTGTGTTTTTTTGGTCAGAATGTTTGGGTTACTTTTGTTTTGAGTATGACTGTTTGATGGGTGTCTACTTGACAGGGGTTTGTTTAAGAGGGGTCTGCTTTTTTATTTATTTATGTTGTTAGTGCTTTTTATTGGATGAATCCTAGACTACTTTGGGTTTCTTCTAACTACTTTCAGGATTCTTTTCTTCTTTTACCTGATTTTTCTTCTATTGGAATTCTTTTTTCTTTTTCTGCTTCTCAGCTTTTTGCTTTTTCTTGCCACCTTCACCTACAATCTCACAAAGAACTTCATCATTATCTACAAACACATCACCGATTGTTTCGCTATTGGCAATGTAATAATCTTCCTTTTTGACCCTGACAGCTCGAATGAAGGTTTGTCGACTGTGCTCATCATCCCCCTGTTATTCCTTGACCTCACGATAGGCCTATTAGAAATGTGGCAGCCACTAGGATATCCTTTGACCTTTGAGTGCAGTACACAGAATGTTAATACCTGTTGTCGTCAATACTTTTAGCTTGATACGACTGTTTTCCTAATGATTCATATGTTGGTGAATCGTCGATAAATAATACCAAGAATGGTCTGATTAGTATTATTTGAATAGAATGGGAAGAAGGTATGTAAATGAGATATTTGAATCATTTGGTATTGGAGGCCTCAGTAAGGGCGAAGTAATGCTCAACAGCTGTTGACACTTGCATTTTGATTTATTTATTAACATCACGTCTGAGCTTCTTTCTATAGAAATAAATGACGGCTCCTGCTGCAGCCACCAGGGTGATGCCCAGCAAGATGTAGAAAATTATGCTGGTGCTGTTGGAAGTGGTTTCGTATACATCAATGACTATACCACAATCGTACGAGTCGTAGAGTTGCATTTTCTGGCAAATGATAGTGTTGAACTCTTCTTGAGTCTTGTAGTTAATCTGAATAAGGATATTTTTACAATTTATTTGTTGATGAGGACCAGAGGGTATCGCCCATAGTTTCTGAACACTTTTTGATCTGTGAGTAAAGTACTGTAGATCTCGCTTTATTTGGTATATTTCTCTTAGGAGTTAGAACATTGCTAGAGGAATTGACTGGCTATTTCATTGATGCTGAAGCTATCAATGCCTAATTTATCCATAATGCGGGTTGAACACTCAGTGATGTATTTTTCAGTTTGATATTTTTCCAGACAAGTAGCAGCGAATTACTTGGCGTAGTGAAGATAGCGGGTTCCGTATTGTTTGAAGACCAGCATTTGCCTTATGTCCTCTTGAATTATGGGAGCAGGTGTGCTTTCACGGGCTTAAGGGGAGCAGAATTGACCACGACAGGCACATGAGGCAATGAAATCACTTTCCTGACAGGTTGATAATGACTGGCCATGACTGCAATCGAAAGAAGCAAATCTGGGAACCCAAGTGATTTTTTTGTCAAGCAAAGGCATATTATGCTCGGCTTGATTGAGGTATTCTAGAGTGTCATAGCTCGGTTTGCTGAGTGAACTCACCCATATTTCCAGTAGTTTGAGATCTGTATTCTTCAGGCTGATTGATACAATACCCGACAATTTGAATGATTCATCACCAGCTCCCGCATTTTGGTATCCTTGCAGAAGAGTGTAATTGCTAGAGTCCATAACGCCTGTGAAGAAGGTGCTATCGTCATACATCTTGCAATGATTTTTAAGAAAACCAGGCTCATCGATTACCAACAAAAAGCCTTGATAACTTGCGCTTCTCAAATTGCGTATTTTGTTTGTGATTCCGCAAGTGGGTCGGACTATGGTGGCGAGATCGATGATCGCAAATTTGGGTGATTCGGTGGAATCTTGGAAATCGAGGGGTTGGCAACTGGCCTACTCGGTGAGGGGAACAATTTAGATTACTTTTCCCTTGAAATTTGCAATTTTAGGTTACTAGTTTAATGGCTGGAAATCTGACTAAAGGTACACTTACAGATTTGGGTTGAGGTTGTATACTTGCCATAAGGCATGAGAGATATTTTGCCCTGATATGGTGATTCTGAAGCGAAGGTGAAAGTCAGCAAAAGGAGTGCTAGGACTGCTGATAGTTGCATAGATTTTAAATTTCAGTGAATAATCATATTGGATCAGCACGATTCTTATAAGCTCCGATATAAAACAAAATAATTCATTTTTCTTGTTTATTGGTCTGGTGGAGGTTAGTGAGATAGAAGGTCGGCATATAGGAAAATGTATATTTTTAGTAATATTCGATTATGGTAATATTCTCCCCTCTTTATAATATTCTCCATCAACAATGTAGGAGTAAGCTTCTTTCTAGACCCATCTTCATGACTACCCTGCTCTTCTTGCAGGATTGCAAAAACTCGGGATTGTTGTGCCCACCGACTTCCAGCACCAACTTCTCGAAGTTTCTGGCAACATGGACCATCTGATCATCACTGCACCGGAAGGGGTGGGAAAAAGAGTGGGACTTGTTTTACATGCTCTACGAAAATTCAGCAATGAGGAAGAAGGTTTGTTGATTGTTTTGGCTCATTCAAAGGAGTTATCACAGGAAGTGCATCACATGCTAACTGTCTGCATGGGTTCTCCTGTGGTCAATTTATACATGCAAGATATTGGCCAACTTCCTCAAAAAGCAGCGATCGTTGGTAGCCCTCTACAGGTCAATAATTTATGGAAAAAATAAAAAGATAAAATCGTCTCCATTGTCATCCCATAAGCTGACCTTCTTCTAGGTTTCGGGTATGGGTAAGCACTGTAGTTGCTCGCTGGCAGTCTCAATGCATCGAAAGTTGCCTATAAGTTATCATGCGTCTCACGGGGTAGTTAGATCGAAAAATTCAAAAGAGAATGGATGCATAAAGCTAGCAGAGTTGATTATCAACCTCCAGAAGGTGTTGAGTAATAACAACCTAAATAGTAACAAATTACACATTTCTATGGTGTTGGGGATAAGATGAGCATTCCAATTACTCTGTACCTCACGCTCAAGTTCAGCTTGGTCAATCCTAAGATCTTGATCTTAGTCTAGAATCTCAGAGAGGTCTATCGGTATGCTCTCTTTCTCTAACGCACTCGTATCAATCAAGTAGCGGTATACAACCACTAGGACCCTGTAAATTTGAGATTTTATGTTTTGTCAGTGTGGCTTAATGGCAGCACGGGCATCCTTATTGCCACTCCTCAACTTCTTGAGGAAATCAAGTCGGATGTGTTCAAGCGTCAAAGCAGAAAAAAGTTTAAAAGAGACCACGTCGACCTGGTCAACATGTCAGCTATGTTGGTTCTAGGATTGGGTCATCTCAACGATAACTACAAGCAACTAATCGAGGCCTTCCACGTGAAACCATTCATCATGACCTTCCTCGAAAACACAGCTAGCTAGATTGATAAACTTCACGAACTGATCGCTTTCGAGAAAGCAAGATTTGAACATGCGGTCACCAAGTAATTGCCAATCACCAGAAAAGAAATATAGGGCTTCAGGTACAGAGTTGAAGATGTATGGTCAGGACTCACAAATCACAGAGCCGACTTGTTTAGACAGTTGGATTTCAAGAAGAAACTGCTCAAGACCCCAGAACTGAAAGAACAGTTCGAGGCCAATGGAAAAGAAAGAGAGGTGCTTGTGAAGGCCATCAACGACATCAGGAAGAAAATCGACCACAACAAGGTTACCATCTCATAGTACATTCCTGAATACTTGGTCCCCGAGTGTCTCAAGGCAAGCTACGAATAGAAAATGAGACTGGTCAAAGCCAAAGAGGAGGAAGTACCCGAGTACCATCAGAAGGTCAAGAAGGTGCTGAGGTATGTCAATCTGGACGAGGAGAATCCTGAGACCACAGACGTGAGCAGGCTGAAGCTGATTTCTGCTCGTAAGAGATGGAAGCTGCTTCACGGTTTCAAGCTGAAAAAGCGGAACAGGAAGCTGGAGCAGAAAGGTGTTTTCGATGCGTGATCACTATTTAAACTCATCTATTGCCATTCTGTTTATTAATATTATGAAAAGTGATCATTATAGATTGCTATCCAATCAAAGATACTAATAGCTTTCTTCTTGAGTGTCGACTCGAGAACAAATTGAAAGAACTTATTCTAAGGAACCTTTGGAAGCAGTTAGGCAGCCAAGAAGCATGGAATTTTGGCTGGGAGGACAAAATAGTCAGATTTATTCTCGGATACCTGACTTCTATTTCTTTATTTCTTAGAAGAGAACTTTTTTCTATATGAAAATTATCTCTATGGGCTATTTCTAAAACTGGTTTTTGGATTTATGTTGCCATAATCTACTTGAATTGCCCGTTGATCTAGATTTAGAGACTCTTTCCCCACTGTTCCTCAAGGAGTTGATCTATAAAACCACTGATTTATTTTTTCTTATTGAGAGGATTTTATTCATTGAGCCTCGAATTTTGGTAAAAAATTCATGATTACTGCCTATGAGGCAGAGCTACGGATCTAGATGTATCTGGTTTCTAAAAACTCTTGTTTTTTTTTCAGATAAATTGACGAAATCACTGACTTTCCCTCAAAGATAGTAGGGGGTTATCCCGGAATTGAGGGTTTAATTTCATACCGTTGATAAATTCAACATTGAAGCTTGCGTGCGCACTTTTTGGCATATATGCAAAAGTGATCTTAGATTGTTATCCAATCAAAGATAATAATAGTTTTGTTCTTGAGTGTCGACTTGAGAACAAATTGAGTGAGAATTTATTCTTAAGGAACATTTGGAAGTAGTTTAGCAGCCAAGAAGCATGGACTTTTGGCTGGATTTGGACAAATTTAAATTGTAATTTAATAACCTGAGGATGTTGCGCTGCTTGAATATAATTTGTTCTATGACATGGCTGAATATTGATAGGTCTCCTTTATTGAGTGTGCTATATAGAATTACTTGAGTGAAGATGGGACAACTCGATCCATCAGCCAAGGTTGTCAGTTTTAACTCCTAATAGGCAAAGCTTAACTAATCGGGGATAACCACCACAACCATGTTACAAGATCTACTTTTTGTTCAAGAATAGTTAACAAATTGAGGATTATTACTCTGGTGTGTTTCTTTATCCTCGATTTGAATTGTCTATTTTTTTTTATGGTTGAATCAAAGTGACATCGCAATGTAGGTCATTGAAGGTAGCTTGAGGATTATTATGGAATCATCTCATATTGTGAGACAGCCTTTGAGTTTCCTCTCTCAAAGTTTATCAAACGCAACAGCTTCTCATATTGTTTTTACTCTTCTATTGGAGGTATTATTCCTCCAATAATATTAACTGTTTTGAAGTTCAATAGTTAAAAAGCTTCATCGTATAGTGGTATGCTTTCAGTCCATGTTTAATATAAAAAAAAACAATTCGGTTTGATTGCTTCTGATGTTCATTTGTGGAATAATATGGGGATGATAATTATTGGAAGACAATTCAAATAATCGAAGCAACATTATCAGCTGTAATGTTTAATCGTTCTGCCGTGGAACTCTTTGAAGAATATTCCGTTGTCCCATCGATCTTTCAGAGCAGGGATCTTGTAGGCAACCTTTTCTTTAACTGAATCCGGGTCGAGTCCTTCAGGCACTTTCATCTCTTCTAGAGGGTCAGGCTGCATGAAAAGAGCGAAAGCATTTCGACCAATCTTCTTGCCAGCCAAGTCTTCACTTCTTACAACACAGTGAGGGGTTGCCTCTAAAAAGCCTCCTGTATGAATCTGAGTTGATTCACCAAGTTGGAAGGCCATCATTTCAGGAGGAATTTCGATTTTGGCAGTATCAGAGAATCTATTTTTGGCGAAGAGGCCTCCTGATGTGACAGGAAAAGTGATTGGTTCACCTTTTTCGTTGGTATAGATTGCTGAGGTTAGGGCTGTTAAGGATCCATGATCGTTATGCCATCCACACCAGTCATCTTAAGTTTCACCTTTCTGTTCGAAGGGGAAGTAGTGCAGCATTCTTCCGATGTGGGACTTTCCATTTCGAATCATTTTGTGCAAGAATTTGTCAGGGTAGGTTTTCACTTACGATCGAGCGTACTGGTCAATCTGAAGTCCGAGCATTGAGCCAACTTCAATCATCATCTTGGATAGAAGCTTGACATTTGTTTAACTGAATAACAGCTTTGTTACATTTAGGGGATATCGTCAACCCACTTGTTGGGAGTAAAAAATTTTTTCTCTTCATTTGAAAAGTATTGGTCCTCATAGACAGGAATCTGGTAAGATTCATCAGAAGAGCAATTGACATAATAACTACCTTTGGCTGTATCGTATTTTCCTTGAAACCGTTCTACTCCACAGGACCATCCTTGCGAGTGAAAAATTTCAGGTCTTTAGTATTTTTTTAGAGTGGCAGGAGGAAGATTGGCAAGTCGGTGGAAAAGAGGAAGAGTTTTCATTCTCTGTTCTGAATATCCCGGAATGCCATTGACAAAGAGAATGCCATGACCTGTATGAACACTGGTTTACCCTTAGGACCATAAGCCTTTTCGATTTAGGCTTTGAGGTTGGCTCCTTTTACCAGCTCAGAGTACTAGATGATGACAGAGTCAATATTCTTAGCCATTGTGTTGATGTTGGAGAATAACAATAATACTTATTTGTAACAAGAATATATAGTTATAAAAAAGTGGAGTCTTAAGTTTTAAGAGGAGTTTTATTTTTTAAAAAATGCCTTATATCATTCCTCATTCCAAGTATTATAAAATGATTTCGGAGGATTTGAAGTTCTAAAGGTAGGTGTGGTTTAGACAAAAGCTAGAATGAAGGTGATAAATCTCAGGTATAAAATGAATGCGTCTTTGCCATGGGACAAACTGGAGCTGGAAAATCTACTCTTGTATGTTACCTTTGTGGAGCTAAAATGAAGTTTTAAAAAAATATGTGGGAAAGTTTGAGTTGACTACCGACAATTGGTAATTCTGAGAAATCCTGCACAAAAATATCAGGATTATACACCACTGAGTCTGGGCTAACCCTTTCTGATCCTCCAGGTTACTAAGCAACACCTGGTGTCATCCAATATATTCTTGATTCTTACTGCAAAGCTAAAATGTTCAAGTTGGGTACTCAAGGCAAAATTATGATAGTTGTCGAATACTCTTCCTTACAATCTGGCAAAAAAATTCAGAAGATCCTTTCCTTAAATAAGAATTCTCTGCAGAAAATAAAGGATTGAATGTCTCAAATTCAATTCTGTACGACCATCCTCAACTAAGACTCTCAAAAACGCAAAAGCAGATCCGTTGGTGCTTAAATTAACTGAGCTAGAAAGTGACTCTGAAAGATAACTTGATGCCATATTAACCAAAGAAGAAATTCAAAGGATGAATGACCAGCACAACTTATCATTACAATAATAAGCAAATACTTTTCGAAGTGATATGGAAACCATGAATAAAGCGCTAACGAAAATTATTCGAAATGAGAAAATCTGCTGAATATAATAATTGTTTTGATGATTTGATTGTACAAATCTTTTTTTATTTCTTCTTATTGTTCCTCTTGTCCATTGCTAGTAGAGTTTTTGTAAATAGTGTCGATATATTCGAAGGTATTCGATAATCCAACAAGTTTTCTGGCAGTATCAATCCTTAGAAACCATTTTTCTTGTCTATGTTCAAAAGAAGCATGAAAACCTTAGACAATTTTGTGTTTGAAATACATAATTGGTTGATTTATAAGTATTTCCAGTGACCAATTTAGAAATAGCCGAGCCAGCTCATGATACTACCAAGAGAAATATTGAGAAAGAGTTTCATGACATCTGGCAGAACATCCTTGCCATTCGATTTGATTTTCGGCTCTATTTTGATAGAGTAAACGACGAAGATTCGTTTGGGGTCTTTCAGAGTGACTTTGAAATGGTTGGCGATGATTTTGACCTTTGCGAACGTGATTGTGTGTGTCCTCGACGTCTTGGAGGAAGGTAGCCAATGGGCTCTCCTCTATCAACTGACTTAACTAATATAATCCAATTATGATTCGATGATGATGCCTTGAATCAAAAAAGCTTACAATGAGGACATTGAAATTGGTGTTGAAGGTAGCTTGAGGATCATTATGGAACCGTCTTGTTCAAGACAGCCTTTGGGTCTCTTCTCTCAAAGTTTATCAGGCGCAATTAGAACTTCTCATATTATTCTTCTTTTCTGGAAGATTGAAATATCTATTTTTTTTGGCGCCTTAGAAGTTCAAGAATTTAATAAACTTCTTTGTCGAGCAGTTGGTTTTCATTTTAAAATCGACTTTGAAAAACAATTCGATTTGATTGCTTCGGTGAACTTTTATGTTCTTACAAAAGATTGTTATATCGAATTCAATTGATTGCCTCCTTTTTTAAGATCAATTTTTATCCGGCTCATTATTGAGGTCTTGATGTTTAATGATGTACTAGACATAATGGTAAAATTGATGATAGAGAAGTTATTAGTGACTGAAGTATGAATTTTTGACTTTAAATAAATTGACCAATTACTCACAGGTAATATGGTTTATCCCGGAATTGCTGGTCAACTTTCACTCCGTTCATAAATTTAACATTGAAGATTGTGCACTTTTTGGCATCTATGCAAAAGTTATCCAATAAAAGATAATAAGCGTTTTTCTTCTTGAGTGTTGACTCGAGAACAATTTGAGTGAATCCTATTCTTATCTTCAATTAATATAATAGAGTTTTAATTGGGATTGGAATTGGGCTGTTCCATAACTTATAGTACCTTGTCGGCTTCATTCAACGGAATGGATATTTCCTGTATTTTTATTTTTTACCCTCCGGTTAAATTTACTCGAGTAGATTCCACCAAATTGATAATTTCAATATTATTACCTTCTTGGTAAACAGTGAAAATTTGGATGTTATTCATCAACTGAAACTTTTTTTTTTTCATAGTATTAACTTATGTCTAACTTCCCTTGGAACTTTCTTAAATTGCCCAAGATTATTAACTGGAGGTTCCATTTGAGATTAGTTTGATTTTTTGTGGATTATAATGCACATATCGGCAAGGTCCATTAGCTATCCTTATTACCTGAGTTTATTCATGAGGGAATCGATCTCTGCAATTTTTCTTAAGTTCTCATTGGTGGATGTTCAAAGATGTCTTCTTTGTCAAGTATTCCGGTCATGAGGCAGAGCTCTGGAACAAGAAAAATAGAATTATATTCCACATTTTCTTGTGCTTCAGCGTTGTGGACGTTGGCTATACATCCACAGCATTATATCTCTTTATTCTATTGATCTATTATAATAAGTTAGTAAAAAACTATTCCTTTTGATGAAAGCTGCTCAGTCACCTTCGACAATTGCAGTCAAGGACATATTAATAAAAGACCAGATCTGTCTCAAGATATTCGAGTTCATTATTCTCCCCAGATAGTTATCAGCTTCATAGAAATTGTGTCCTTTCTGACGAGGAGTACTCACAAGATTCGTTCCTTTCATCTTTCGATTCAACAGACGCCCAATTTTTCTTGACTCCCACACTTTGCTTTCTATTATTAACTTGGTTTATAATAAAATAATGTAGGCCAGCAAAGAGCTACCGACTTCTCTCGGTCGATAATAGTAATAACGCATAGATGATGGCTTTTCATCGGACGAGTAGCTCCAGCAGGAGTAGCTCATCGTTACCTAAGTCAAATAGTAGCAACCAGAACATCACCACTCGGAGTAGGTGAGGTTCAAAATACCTCCTCCTCCAGATAGGAAAGACAAAACTTACTCGCTTCGCCCCGACATTGAAACTGGGTACTCATTCTTTCAACTAGCTGGAACACCAAACTCGACCTGCCACAACCTATTCCCATCATTTTCGAGACTGAGCGCTATGATATGTTGATTCGCAAATGCCTTCGCAATCCTAAGCCTCGCGCCAAGATAATTTACCTTGGTCCGAGGTTCTAAAACACCTATTATGCCTGGTACGATCGCCCTTTCACTTTCCCGTACAATCACATAAAGGCTCCAAACGACATGAAATTTACCAATCGACCTTTCTGCGGTCAACACTGGGAAACTGAGAACGAATTAGTATTTGATTCCTTCTTCTAAGGAGGAAATCTAGACTGTGTGATTAAGGTAGCAGAACGAGAGTATGACTGTTTCATGCGAGTCGATAGCAACACAGCTGGTCACTTGCAATGGTTCAACTTCAAGGTACGGGGCTGGAAGAAGCTACTGAAATATAAGATAAACATTTGTAACTTCCAGAAAGATAAGTGCCTTTTCGCTAGGGGCATGAAACCTTATATCTACTCAGAGAAACGCTATCAAAAATAGAAAGTGACATGGATGCAAGGTGGTGAGCATGTCAGGTTCGAGAGGAGACACCTTCAGGCTGCCAAAGTGCACGAGTTTTAGTATCGCCAAATGTACAGATTAAGCTTCGAGTATTACACACAATACGAAGATGATTAGATCCATATAGCTTACTGTGTGCCTTACACATACACACAATTGGGAGATTTCCTACAAAAAATAACAAATCGACCTTAGACCAAACAATTCTTGAAGGTTAGCAAATTATGCACCTCGCTGGGAGGCCTGGAGGTGCCTCTGATGATCGTACATCATGGGCTAGAGGAAGCCAAGTAAGAGGAGGAAGGAGTCCCCAAAAGATGTATTGTTATATCAGGGAGAGCTCATCCTGGGTAATCCAATGGATCGCACATGATCTAAGGTTTCATGTAATGGCTTTGTGGAGATTCAAAGGAGGCTAACATACTACGTCGGCATTTCGTGTTCAAAATAGTTCCTATGCTCAACCCAGATGGTGTGGTCTTAGGCAACTACAGGACAGGACTTTCAGGTCGCGATTTCAACAGAATGTACAAAAATCCAGACAGATCAATATATCCTGAGGTATACTACTTCAAAAAACTAGTATCCTAAAACAAGGAAATATTTGGGGATCGATTATTGATGTTCTTAGATTTTCACGGTCACTCAACCAAAAAGAATACCTTCATGTATGGACCATAATTCCCCATAATTGACAAATACTATTACTAGGCAAGGATTTTTCCAAAGTTGTTGGGTAATATAACTCCCATGTTTCGATACTACAGCTGTATTTTCAAAATTAATGAATGCAAATTCACTACAGCTCGGGCAATTCTTCTCAGAAAGCTAGGAATTCCTTTGAGTTATACTATTGAGACTTCCAATGGCTTTTTCTTTGATTATGAGCAACTCAAAGATATTTCTTTTACGATGGAGAAATGGAAAGAAATGGGACTGAGAGTGGGTACTGCACTCTACTAGTACATCGATTTGCTTTTGACAGCTGATAGGAATAGATGGGAAAAGAAACAAAACAAAAAACGATAAAAAGCAGCTTAAACTCTAAAAGATCCTGGCATTCGAAAAACAAGCAATTCCAACAAGTCCAAACAGATAAAATCATAAAAGCCATCTATTTTTTCAGCTATGGAAAATGAAAAAATCAGACATCTATTTTAGTAGATTAAGCAAGCTGAGCAAGAGAAGGGGAAACAACACGTGAGTGATGACTAGTTAAGCGAAGGTAGCTCAGATGAAGAAGGAGTCTAGGATGATTTATCTTCCGATCAGGTTAACTATTTGCATCAAATGATCAAAAATGGAAAATTTAGATCGCTATCGCGTTGTAATCTCAGGCACAGGTCTCGGTCTTCTCGGAAAACTACTGAAGAACCGACAGTCCTGGAGTCAATTCCTGATATTTTAGAACCGAATTTAGCATTTCCCAAGGAGTAGGACAACTAATCCTAAGAGGTATTTAGAGGGAGAAGGGCCATCAACTTCCGCCGACCTCAACTATCAAAATAAAGAATTGTGAGTGTCTAGGAGCGAAAAGGAAACACTCCCAAAATCATCAATTTCAGTTTTTGCTCACACGGCAACGGCAGTAAAAGTCGGGATGAAAAGCTCAAGCTCTACATTCCTCCAAGACTCAATTTTGTCGAAATGGTTCATAGCAAATATTCTGAGTCTCCTACTGTCCGTCGAGACAAGAATCAAGCCAGAGTAGTGATGGATTTATCAGATCCTCACTTTCGCAAAACATTCACACACAACCTTCGCGAATAGCAGCTTCCTCCAGCCAATTTATATCTCCCCAACAAGCGCGGTCGCTTCGATCACTACAAATACCGTCGCATGCTCCTGCACAATTAAGGCGAGAGCTGACTCTTTTCACAACTACCACTATGATATTATTTTGATTCGTGCTAATAACTGATGATATAAATCTGTATAATAATTGCTGATGGCGAGTTGGATAGATATCTTGGTTCCGATAGTTGTGACGATCATCATCATTGCGGTTAGCATCTATCTCTTCTCTGTCTACTGCCATCGTAAGGGTGCATTCATTTAGCTTAATAAAAAGGAGCGGGCAATGCTCCTCTACTCAAAGTGCTCGTTATATTGTCGCAAGTATTAGCCTGGAGTCAGATTTTACTGCTGCCGCTTGATCAGGGGGTAGATGGAGCTGCTTCTGGCAGTACCTTCTACTTGGTCTACTATATCCTCTATCCCATCATCTTCACCCTCATCGCCTTTTTCAATCCATTCGCATTGTTCTATTATGAGTCAGATCCGACAGATTCAGTAGGAAGTCGAGTGTGTTGGTCGGCTATTTATGCTTTCATAGTCACTGCGATTTGGTGCGGGTTCACCTTCATTAGTTACGTCTGGCTGTCGGTCTACGACATTGACGGAGTCGGCTATAGATTGGACGCATCAATCTACATTCTGCTGATCTTATCTTTGGTGGGATGGTTCTTCTTGGCTCTAAATGGAGCCATAGGTCTGGTATTTCTGCCCTATGAGCTAATAGGGTATTTCACTAACAAGCCCTAACCGCTAAGCACTGAGGAAGGTTTTGTCAAAAAGACAGAGCTCCAGACCCAGAGCAACGAGCTAATAACTGAAGGATAAAAGCTCAAGCAAAAAGGTTAAGAACTAAAACAATTTTAAGGCGGTTGGTTCAGTCGCAAAAGGGCAGAATCATAGTTCAGCTCTTTAGTTGAAGAATACAAGAAAAAGATCAACAAATTATAAAAAGAACACTAACGTTTTGACAGCAATTTGAAAGTATAATAATAGCGCAGTCCTATCCTATACATAGCTGCTCTAATTTTTGGATGCATAGCCGTCATAATATCTATATTTTGGGTCTTCCAGATCTTAGGACATATCATCAATCCTAACGGTCAACCTCTCTATGGATTCATGGATCATTGGTTTTCGGGTCTAACCAACAGCGGTGGCTCATTCATCTCCACCATACTCTATGGCATTTTGGTGATCTATATGCAGATTTGTCTGTTGAGAGGTAACATGGTATTTGGCTTCAGAGTGCCCTATCTCTTCAAAATACATCCGATGATCGTCAACAAGACTTATATGAATGCTATGCTGTTCAACTGCAATCTTATGCTATTGGCGTCTTGTGCTATTTCCTTTCAGGCGCTGTGGTCATTTCCTCTTTATTTTCCAGCTAATCAGTCCTACTTGTCACTTATTTACTACACTCAAATACTGCGATTACCTCTTTTCGGATCGTTTTATGGTCAGAAGATACCCTTGATCGTGATGGAGTGCATTGTCCTAACTGTGTTGATATTTTTGATAGTGCGAACAATATGGCGTTGGAAGAAGTAGAAACCAAAAGTAGAGAGTAAATAGTGACATCTGACCTGATAGTCTATACTTTTATGGGTTTAAGTTGAGGGTAAAGGGCAATAATTGAGAGATATCAGAAACAGGGCATGTGATTTGAGTTGGGGTTTTATAATATTTTTGGCGCTAATGAACCCTTAATAATTGGAACGGATCAGAATGCTAGAAAATCGCATGAGAAGACCCAGCAAACCAGCTACCCTCAATGAATAGTCTCTCAAATCGATCAAAAGTACAGACAGTAAAAAACTACTCATGCCTGTTCATAAACTCACAGAATAAGCACGTTAATAATCACTGCCTCCAGAACCACAGCAACACATTCGACTGACTGAGGAATAAATAAAGACTAACAAGAAAATTACTGATTATTTCTTCAAGAGTAAAAGGAAAAGATAAACTAGTCCGGAAGTGTCTCCACAACCGACTCCTGCTTAAATTGGACCAATTACTGCACAGACTAACCATGGTCGGTCACCTCCCTCACCTGTCCACAGCAAAAATGAAGAGGAAGATACTATTCGGGATGAAATGAGAGGGTTGAGAGAGGCGCTTAAAGAAAGAGATGAGATGCTTGCCTCTTTTCGCAGTGAGATTGTCTAAAATACTATTAAGATTCACAAATCCAAGAAGATTGAATTAAGGCAGAGAGTCAGCTATAACAAGTGGAGATTGGGCTAGTTTTCCTCTTTGAAATCAGGCACAGAACATTGGATAGATGGCGTTGATATCCGCGATACCAAGTAAAAACTGGAACTCCTCAAGAAGTAGAAATAACTCTTATAAAAAGCCAAAAGACAAGCCAGAAGAGGAAAAGATCAAGAGTAGGCCGATTAATGGAAGATAACTTTCTCCAGTCAGGCCTATTTCCTCACAAGAGAAGAAGCTCACTACTAATAATCTCTCAAAAGATTAGAAGAAGAAAAAGCTCTTCATATCAAGTAATACAAATTGCTCTATGAGTAGGATAGCTCCAGATATGGTAAACAGGTAGCTTTGGGGACTCATAGTTGGCCTTTGATCAGAAAATATCAGCTACTTGGGTTGCTTGGCAGAGGAGGTTTCAGTGAAGTCTACAAAGGATATGATGTTGAGGAACTGAAAGAAGTGGCTGTGAAGGTACATGAGTTCAATCCTAAGTGGAATAGTCAAGCTAAAGAAAATTATATTAAACATGCGATTAGATAGAACTCGGTTCATAAAATCTTGAGTCATCCTAATATTGTCCGCCTATATGATACTGTCGAAATCGATGCGAATTCCTTCTGCACAGTGCTGTAGTATTGCTAAGGTCCAGATCTCAGCTACTACCTCAAGAAGCATAAAAAAATACCATAAAGATAGGCAAAACTCATCATCAGGCAAGTCGCCAGTGCTATTCGCTATCTCCATGAACTTCCCGACAAGGTCATCCATTATGACTTGAAACCTCAGAACATTCTCTTCCATAAAGGACGGGTCAAAATCACTGACTTCGGCTTATGCAAAACCACAAAGGAAGATACAATTGAACTCACCTCTCAAGGTGTGGGAACTTATTGGTATTTGCCACCTGAATGTTTTTGTGAGTAGAAGGGCACGATCATTTCCCCTAAGGTTGATGTGTGGAGCATAGGTGTGATATACTTCTAGATGCTTTATGGGGAGAAACCATTCGGCAATGCTATGAGTCAGATGCGCATATTAAAGTAAGGAATCATGCTAAAGGCCCATAATGTGACATTCCCAAAAGGTGTGGTGACCCCCTAAAGCAAATAATTCATCAAAGAGTGCCTATAATTCAAAGCTGATGCGAGGCTGGACATTCGAGGGGTAACCGAACACAGATTATTCAAACCTAGGTGATTGCAATAGATATGACTCAAAATTTATAGAGATCTATAATAATATCATAACACAAGAGTCAAAAATGAAGCGGGATTTAATTGAAATGTAGAAAGGTCTCTTGTCAATCATGCGAGCCGAGCCACCTCCGTTTTCAGTCAACATATGTTGGTAAGGCGAAATGGAGTAGTTCTACAAATTGGAACGTGAGATGCTATGTCGTTATTTTCTAAAAGGATAATGTCGCAAAGGTTCCCAATGCGAGTTCAAGCATGAATAGCAACCAGGCATCAAATCTGACAAATACAAGACCAGATTGTGCAGCAATTTTATGCAAAACAAAGGAATGTGCAAATACGGCGAGCAATGCATGTATGCACATGGCTAGGCTGAGCTCAGAAAGGAAAATGGCCATCACCATTACTGATTTTAAAAATATGTCCGGATTTATCATAGAGAATTTATGATGATGTTATTGACATTAATTATATTTGAGAAGTGAATGATTAAGACGAATCGGTATAGCAATAATAATGAATTTGGGCCGTGGAATTTGATACTTGATGGCAATTAGAATGTAGCAGAGGATGGAACAAATTACACTAAGGATATTCCGTTTCAGATCAGAACTAATCGGACTCTCAGATTGCCTAGGATAGCTCCGAGTATTGATCCGAATGTCACATCGAAAAAATTGGTATTGAACCTGTTCAAGCAAAGTTTGGAGATACCCAAATTTGCCAAAAAATATGATCGACCTCGAGCAATCCACATGAATGGCTCTCTCCTCACAAAATACAAGAAAAGCACCAATAACAGCAGGAGATATGAATCTTTAAGTTTATAGCTACCCCATCCTACTCTATAGCGAGGCATGTCGACAATCCAACTAGGAGACGACGACGTTCCAGCCCAAACAGAGCCTAAAATCCATCGTTACTCACTAAACGCCGAATCAGCAAAGAAGCGTAGCATACAGCAAGTGGTAAGCTAGATGAAGAGGAACCATGGCTTGATGGACTTCTACATGTTGAGTCGATACAAATGAAAGCAAGATGGATGCTGATATTCTATGACCTTTTTCGATTTACTTGCTTAGGGTTTACAGCAATAATTAATTTAGACAATCTGAATGCAATAA
>Ga0210011_1001009_pt1 | contig 28099 bp, 29 predicted proteins | sample CryGeymeta201502_FD_183972 | JGI IMG/M metagenome (GOLD analysis project Ga0210011, IMG submission 183972) | Groundwater microbial communities from Crystal Geyser aquifers in Utah, USA - Crystal Geyser metaG 2015-02 (SPAdes) (version 2) | ecosystem: Environmental > Aquatic > Deep subsurface >...
TTAGGTTATTAGTGTTATTTTATTGAAAGTTAATTAGTTTTTGGTTTCATTCCAGTTATTAATTCTCAAAGCAATCAAAATCCCAATCACTACAAGGATGATTTCGCCAATGGCGTATTTAAAATACATGGCTGTTTTATTTTCCAAGAGTAAGTTTTGACGAATTTTTCGAAAGAATTTGATCATTTTAGATAGGTTTTGATTAGTCGTCTTATTTTCTGAATTTCAGCAAGGGAGTTATCCATTCTTTTGAGTTGACCACCTCTATTGTCTTTGTATAATTTAAAAAGTACAATAGACGATGGCTTTTCAAAAAATGCTTTAGAATCTATGGGTTCACAATATTCTCTAAACACAAAATCTGAAAACTCTGATTTAACCACCGGAATCAAGTCAATGTTGAAGGAGCTCAAAACATCGTTGAGACTCTCGTAAAGATTAAAAAGGCTTTCGTCGTAATACGAAATCAAGGCCAGCTGCAGTTCATTATTGGAAATAATTTCAATGCCTTTAGATTTTAAAACTTCAAAAGCGCTCGACTGCGACTTAAAGCGTTCAAAAGAAATAATTTTACCCATCCAATGGTTTAAACTGTCGTTGTAGTTTTTTAAGGCTACTTGTTCTAACAATTGGTCTGTGTAGGTTATGGCTTCTACCGTCTTCAACCGTTCTACAGACAGTAAAACAGAATCGCGTTCAAGGTTTTGGTCTATAAGCGTTAAAATCTCTTTTTCAAATGTTTTGACCTTTCTTGTTTCGTTCCAGTTGTTCACCTGAAGCGCCAATAAAATACCAATCATAACCAACACAATTTCACCAATGGCGTATTTGAAGTATTTTGATGTTTTGCCATCATTGAGAAGGTTTTGTCGGATGTTTCGGAAGAGTTTTATCATTGGTAAGTTGATTTTTTTTATAATGCTTTTTTTCTTTTTTCAATCTTGCTAATGAAATCAGTAGCAGATGCTTCATAGTCTTTCAAATTTTTTAAATGATTTCTGCCTATAAAAATTTTAAAGTTGGCGGCTTTGTTTTTATAGTTTTGGTCGTTAAGGAAATATGCAATCGCGTCTGGGTTGTACTTTCCTATAGAATAATCTGAATACCAAAGGAACTGTTCATAATATTTTAAATTGGAGTATGCTTCTTTGATGAGGACTTCACTAAATGTATTCAATTTTTTTCCTTGTGTTGTATAAAATTGAATGATATCTTGTGAAAATTCGTTTCCTTTGATAGACTCGTTATCTTCATATTTTTTTAATAATTCAAATCCATTATCTTGCTTTTCAAAAGGTTCGTACATATTGATATTACTTTTGCAAGGGATGCACTGCAAATGGTTGATTTCGTTTATAGAGTCTAAAAAGGAGGTCGAATAGGTTGTAGTCAATATTTTTGTTAGTGTACTGTCCAATTTTTCAAAAAATTCAATAGGTATTTTTATGTTTTTAAGGTCAGTTTTAAGATTTTGCTGTACTGTGGTATAAATGGCATCGAGTTGCTTTTTTTGTTTTTGTTTTTCATTCCAATTGTTGATGGATAAGGCAATCAAAATTCCAATTACCACGAGAACAATTTCGCCAATGGCGTATTTGAAATATTTTGAAGTTTTACCTTCATTGAGAAGGTTTTGGCGGATGTTTCGGAAGAGTTTTATCATTCTAATTTATTTTGATAGGTGCTAACTTCGGCTATGAGCAAAATCAACCTTTCATTTGACTGCTTAATTTCTTTTAGAACAAAACTTTTAATGCCTCGTAAATAAGATACAGCGTTGAGGTACTGCTGGTTGTCAAGTAAACGTTCATAGTCGTTAGGAGTCATCATTCCATCACCGTAAGTGAAGTTCTGGGCATTGAGAGGTATCAACACCGTTGTTGAAATGGATTCAATATTATTGGTCAGTTTATTGCCGATGGAAGGTAACTGCGCTTCATAAAACTGGATAATGGAAGTCTTGAGACTATCGTTTTGGATGAGGTGTAGGGAGATGTTTTTAAAGTTTTCATAGATCCCTATTTCAAATAAGGGTTCGGGATATGATTCAACACTTATCCATTTTTTTTTAAGCTCATCTGTACAGGGTAGCCTTGATTTTAAGTGATTTAAAATAAAATCCATTTGTTCAAGATTGTTTTGATAACTTAAGCTTAATTGCTCAAATTGACGTTTTGTATTAACAAGGCTTTTCTTAAAATCCGAGATTACCGCTTTTTCAGTATTTTTATCTCGATATGCTTGGTTTATGCTATTGATTTGCAACGCAATCAAAATCCCAATGACCACAAGGATGATTTCGCCAATGGCATATTTTAAGTAATTGGTGGTTTTGCCTTGTTCAAGCAATTGCTTTCTAATATTTCTAAATAATTTAATCATAGCATATATTGTTAGTTTTGAGCCTTCCCGTAAGCGGCTATCTCAACCAAATGTCCACTGGACATTTGATTTTACTTCGTAAAATTTTGTTTCGATAATGGATGTTTCTAAAGAGTTTAACCATTAGGATATTTTATATTTAGTTCCGTGTTAATTAGTTTTAGAACTCTTTTACATTCTTCAATAAGTGCTTTGTCTGTCTTAATTAAATAAAGCCTTCCTTGACCATATGCTTTAATCCATGAAATATAAAAATGATCTGAAAATAAAGATTTATAATCATGAGGTGTGAGATCTCCTTCGTTTGAGTTTGCCTGTATAAACTCAAAATTTTGAACAACATGGTTATCAAATTCGGGATATGACTCATTCACTAATTTGTTAGTAGATAAATTTTTTGGAACAGTCACTTCATAGAGGTTTATAATCTCTTTTGAAAGGGATTTGTTTGTAATAATATCCAAGCCTTTATCTTTATAAGCTTGATAGCCAATACTTGATAAAAACAAATCTTGCTTGGTAACTCTGGCCAAATGTAAGTGTTTTCTCATGCTGTCGGAGTACACATGCTTATTTTTTAATGCGCTAATTACTATGCTGCTGGAATAGTTCCAATGTTGAAGCGATTTAATGTCATCTTCAAAGGTTTGGATATTAAACTCTATGTTTTTTGCCAAGTCATTGAGTATCACTTTTTCTTTCACTCTATCCTTTCGCCATTCGTTCCAGTTATTTATCTGAAGAGCTAACAGTATACCGATCATTACCAGTAGGATCTCGCCTGTTGCGTAGATGAGATATCTTTTCAGATTTCCTTCATCTAATAATTTGTGTCTGATTTTCCTTAAATATTTGATCATTCGCACTTAGATTTTAATTCATAGGATTATTTTTTTCCTTCAATTCAATTTCAATCTGTCTCATTAAAAATTCTGTTTGAATTAAAGACTCAGATTTATGTTTATATGCCAGTTTCCTAAAATGCATTCTGTCTGATATCATATTTTTAAAACTTTCATCATCAAGCAATTTTTTGTAATCAACTGGTTTGGATCGTCCTTCAGAAATTCTGAAATGTTTGTGTTTTAGAGGAAGGACAGAAGATGGCCAAAATTGATCCTCTAATCTAACCGTTTCGCTTAACATATTGTCGTATCTAACCTCGAATAAATCTCTTATTGACTTTCTAAGTGTATCTTTACTCACTACTTGAAAGCCTTTTAGTTTTATGGATTCAAACCCAGAGGTTGATAAAACTATATCCGGTGAGAATAAAGCCTTATTAAAATATACATCTAGAGAATCATGATAAGGTCGTCTGTTGTCTAAGTGGTTGAGTACAAACTCTATGATCGAGATAGAAGTTAGTTCTTTCTGCATATCACTTTTAAGTCTTGTTGCGTTGCTTTCGAGGTTTTCATTTAACTCAATAAGAAGTTTTCTTTCAATGATCCTGTCCTTTCTATACTCATTCCAGTTATTAATCTGTAACGCAATCAAAATACCAACCACTACCAATACAATTTCGCCAATGGCATATTTAAGGTAGTTGCTGGTTTTGCCTTGTTGCAGGAGTTTTTTACGGATGTTTCTGAAGAATTTAATCATGCTACATCGTTAAGGTCAATCCGCCATCAACCGTAAGGGTAGAACCACTGATGTAACTGGCTTCATCTGAACAAAGAAAAACGATAGCGTTTGCCATCTCTTCAGGACTACCTGAACGTTGCAGGTGTATGGTTGGAATTAATCCTTTATCGTACAAATCATCACCTACTATACCTCTTAAACGATCGTGCATTGGTGTTTTGGTAACGCCCGGGCACAATAAGTTAACTCTTATTCCCTGAGGTGCCAGTTCTGCTGAGGCGCTAGAGGTTAATCCTATAAGCCCATGTTTTGAGGTAACATAAGCCGACCCGGTTGGAAAACCCAAAAAGGAATTGACCGAACCAATATTAACAATGGCACCACCATTGCCGGACTTGAGCATGGCTTTGGCTTGGTACTTCATACAGAGAAAGGTGCCTTTAAGATTGATATTGATAACTTGGTCCCATGCTTCTTCCGGTAAATCAATAACACTTCCAAAGTTGCCCTCTATTCCGGCGCTGTTAACGGCATAATCCAACCTTCCAAAAGTCTTAATAGTATGAGCCACCATTTGCTCCACGCTTTTAGCATTAGAAACATCGGTTTTTATGGCCGATGCCTTACAGCCCATTGCTTCGATGGACTTGACTATGGCTTCAAGTTCTTCTATTCGGCGGGCGGCCACTACCACATGGGCGCCTTTTTTTGCGAATGCTTCGGCAGTTGCCTTACCAATACCGCTGCTTGCTCCGGTAATGAGTGCTACTTTGTTTTTCATGTGTTTATATCTATTTGTTTTTAGCGGTCATATGGAATGCCCTATTAATCATATCGGTTGGTTTGATAAATCCGTTAATGGGCATTTCATATGTTTAGTCAATATTTAATTTGTTGTCTGAATGTCTTGGAATATTGATAAACGGCGTTTTCATCAAATACCAAAACGATTGTTTGTGGTCGTCAAATTCTTTGAGTCCCAGTTTTACCTGATCGGGATGTTTGTATTTAAAGGTCCCAAAAAGTCTGTCCCATAGAATAAAAATATCGGCATAATTAGAATTGGTGTAATATTCATCCTGATCGTGGTGCACACGATGAAAATTGGGTGTGGTGAAAATGAGTCCGAAGGTTTTATCAATCCACGCAGGATATTTTAGGCTGCAATGTTCAATAAACACATAAGGAATAATAACAAATACATACAACCCGAGTCCAGTAGTATCCAGTCCAAAAAGTGCCGCCATCAAAAAACTGGACGACCCGAAATAAAACACGAGTTCAATGGGATGTACACGAATGTTTGACGAGGCATCCATGCGGCTATCGCTGTGATGCACGCGGTGGAAACTCCACAAAAACGAGACGTTATGAGCAAGTCGATGAAACCAGTAATTGGCCATATCATACAGCATCAGGTTAAGCAGTAAAAAAAGCCAAACAGGCATATCTAAATAATGAAATAAACCAATTTGGTTGCTGTCCAGCCAATCCACACCTGTAACAATGATACCTGCCCAAAACAGGTTTAACAAGGTAATGAGTATGAGAAAACCGATGTTTTCCAGTAAATGTTTACCCATTTTATCAAATTTGAATTGGGTATTGAATACGTTTTCGGCCGTAAAAAAAATAACGAGCAGCACCACAGTAAAGTAATCCATGTTAATGCTAATAAGGTTGTTGAGGGTTTCCATTGGGTTTATGTTTTTGAGTTGAGTCTTTTAATTTTAATTTATTTTTTAAGTCTAAACGCTTGCTTTTTACCATATGTCAACGACCGCCACAGCCATTCCAACGGTCCGTATTTATATGTTGTGAACCACCATCGGCTAAATAGGATTTGGAAAATAAAAAAGATAAAACCCAAACCTAATGCCACTGTTCCCGATAGATTTAATAAAAGTCCTAAACCGTAACCGTAAAAAATAAACAACCCAAAAGCGGTTTGCGACACATAGGTGGTGAGTCCCATTTTGCCAACAGGGATTAATTGCCTTACATATCTTTGCGTAAACTTTGATGTATAAAGATGAAGTAACAAACCCATGTAAAGAAGTGGCATAAAAATATTTGATGCATCTTTTGCAATGGAACCAAAATATCGAACGAGTTCAGAATGGGTTGGTGCTGAAAAATAGAAATTAATTAAGACCAAAGGAATGCCAATAAAAGCCGATACAAGAATTAATTTACCGAGTGGAATTTTTTCGATGTTCTGGTGCCATTTTTTTCTCCCAACCCAAAGACCTAAAAGAAACAAACCTGGAATTACCCATAGCCTTCCACTAAATTTTAAATAATTATACTTATTAACAAAACCGATAGTGCTATTTGAGACAATGAGCTTTTTGTATTCCCCATCAAGTATCAATTGAAAATAAGCAGTTGCTTGTTCTATTGGATTGGGTCTTACAGCTAATGGTTGATTTATCTGAACGGGTGGCTCAATGAGTGAGATGGTTTTCATCACAATACTTGGACCATTAAGTGCAAAAAATAATCCAATGAGCAGAATAAGCTTTGTTGGAACTTTTCTAAATGGAATTAAAGCCATACCAAAGATGGCATAAACCGTTAAAAAATCTCCCCGGTAATGGATATGATGGATATATCCAATTAGGAAAAGTAATACTAAACGCCAAGCAAATTTTAGCGGACTTGACCCTTTCTTACCGTCTAATATCAAATAGAAACTTAATCCGAAAAGCATAGAGAAAATAGCATAGAATTTGCCAACAAACAAGTTTTGAATCATCGTTTGGGATACTGAATCTATTGGTAATAAAATATTAAATCCAGCGTATTGAGGTGGCGTAAAGCTTGCTAAATAGCCTTCAAACATATGGGTCATAATAATACCGAATAGGGCAAAACCTCTCAAAGCATCTATTTGTTCAATTCTCTTCATTTATTTTACTACTTTAAAAGGTTGCTTTTTACCATAAGTCAACGAACGCCACAGCCATTCAAAAGGACCAAACTGAAAATGTTTCAGCCAAATGGAACTGGTAATCAATTGAAAAATCCAAATGCTAAATACCACGTAATACAACTCGTAGCGTTCTAATTGGCCATACAGTCCAAAGCCAAGAAATACAATAGAAGTGATGATGCTATGCATTAAATAATTAGACAATGCCATGCGGCCAACCGCAGCCAAACCTCTTTGCAGAAAGCCAAGAATGCCCGACTTTATGAACAACATAAAAAAGCCAATATGGCCTAAGGTAATGAACAGTCTGCCAACATTATAGGTTTGATGCGCCTGTGAAATTTGAAGTGTATCAAAATTGTTGCTGGTGACCAGGTTAACTTCGTAATAATTGATGCTCAAGCCTACGGCATATCCAATTAACGCAAGTATCACATAAAATTTGACGCTTTTTTCACCGTGAAGTATGCGCAGTTTATAAAAGGCCATTCCTAAAAACATAAAACTCAAAATGTCCCAAGCCCCATAACGGTATTGAAACCAGGTTTGCATCCATTGTATTTCGGGGGCTTTTTCCTGCTGAATTTCAAAATAATTGCCTTGCATGCCGGCAATGTGTTTTTGAATTTCTTCAGGTGTTTTTTTAGTAGAAATTTTTTCCCATTCGGCAATGGCGTCATCGGCTTTCTTGTCGAGTTCGGCGCCACTTTCTTTTAAAACTAAGGCTTGTTCTGCTTCAGTTTTTAGGGTTTTGTTTTTATGATAGTCGCTAATATCCCATGCGGTTCCTAAGCAAATTAATACTGCGGCAATTATAAGTAAACTCTTAACCGGCAAGTTTCTAAACGGGAACAAAAAGAACCCAAATAAGCCATAAGCATATAAAATATCGCCATCCCATAAAAACACCCATGTGTTCACCAATCCAAATAGCAACAGCCATACGATTCTGCGGTAATACACATCGGCGGTTGAAATACCTGCGCCTTTGTCAATAAGTCGTGAGGTTAGTAAAATAACACCAGCACCAAAGAGTATGGTGAACAAGCCGCGCATGGTGCCTTCAAAAAACAGTTCGTTGGCAAACCAAACGGCATAGTTGAGGCCTTCGGTATGGCCAAGCACACTTGGGTCTTCGTAGGAGTAGGGCAAACCCATACCGTTGATGTTCATCAATAAAATACCCAGTAGGGCGATGCCTCTTATCACGTCTAAAGCATTGATGCGCGCGTGTTTTAAGGTAGGTTTTAATTCGTTGGTGGTTAGTGGTTCCATGTGGTTGGTTATGTTGATTAAATTGATTTACAAATTTGCTTTATGTTGTCCGCCATCTACTGCTAAGCAGGTTCCAACAACCCAACTGGCGCAGGGCGAAACGATGAATGTGGCAACTTTGCCTATTTCGTCTGGTGTGCCTAGTCTTCCAGAAGGAATGGAACTAAGTGCCCAATTGTACAATGGTGGATTTTGAGTTTTGGTCAATTCCCAAAGTCCGTCGGGAAATTCTACTGAGCCCGGCGCAATGGTGTTGACTCTGATGTTTTTTGGCGCTAATTGAATCGCCATGGTTTTAGAATAGCTAATGATGGCTGCTTTTGCCGCGGCATAGGCAGGAGGCGAACCCGCTTCAAGTCCGGAACCTGATGAAATAAACAAAATATTGCCACTGCCTGCCTCAAGCATCCAGGGAATGACTTTTCTGGTGGCGTTGACGCTGCCCAATAAATCGACATTGATGGAGGTTTCCCAATCGCTAAAATCGTCTCCAAGGCTCAATGCTGAAACATTATTGACTAAAATATCTACAGTTCCAAATTGGTCTTTAACATGGTTTAGAAAGGAATGTAATTCTTCGGAATTTCCGACATTGCAAGTTAATGCGATTACTTTTACGCCTTTGTCAAGCAGTTCTTTTTCGGTCTTTTTTAAGGCTTCTTCACCGCGAGCACAAATGGCTACGTTGGTGCCTTCTTCGGCTAAGTTTAAAGCAATGCTTCTGCCTATACCTTTACTGCCTCCCGTTATGATGGCGTTTTTTCCTTTTAGGTTTAAATTCATAATTCTTTATGGTTTAAAATTTGTAGTCATTCTCAATCCTCCCTCGGCAAATGCACATCCATCTGAGCAATTTGATACACAAGAGTGGCAATCACTGTGGCATTGATCATCATATCACGTTCCGGAACATATTCCAATGCATCTAAATTGGCGTTGTGTCTATCATCTTAACTTTTTTAGATGAGTTGTACATATTTTTATTTACCTAAGTTAGCAAGCCATTTTAGATATCTTTCTTTTAGAAATTGAGTGCCTTCTTTCTGGTATTCTGGTGTCCCAACGGTAAAGTGGTCTCCCGGAAAATAAGCAAATTGAATGTTTGCGCCCATTTCTTTCATTTGAGTTTCTAACGACATCACTGCATAGTTCAAAAGAAAATTATCTCGAGTTCCAATAGAAATTCTTATTTTTCCGTCTAATTCGGATTTTAAAGCATCCCAATCTTTTTTAAGATTTAGAGCTATGTCGTACTTTTTCCAATGTTCTACGACTGTCGCGTCGATTTCGCCAGTAACGCTATTGCAAAAATCTTTAGGCAATCCATCATCTCCTTTTTGGCTAAATACAGCGTTAAAAGAATGCATTTGTTCACCTCGATACACCACATTTTCCATTTGATAAGCCGTTTTTGCGGAAGCCCAAGGAAAAAAGCCAGCGACAGTGGCTACCAAGAATTGGTTACCATCTTTATCGTAATACATGTTTTTATCTTCGTAGATGTTTATTTTCTGGAAAGATCTAAAATCTACTGGATCGGGTGCGCTTGACCAACAGGCATCAAAAACTTTTGGGTATTGCGTTTGCAGCCATAAAACGGTCCATCCGCCACTACTATGCCCCGTTAACAATCGAGCACCATTGGCTCTGTAGTTTTTTTCAAGTAACGGAATAAACTCTGTAACCAAAGCGTCGCCCCAAGGCCCATTATTATCGCTATTTGCATAAACCGAATGGCCTAAAGCGCAATTTCCATCAAGAAAAACCTGTATTACGGCAATACTATCCAACTCGCGACTGGGTATATTTTTTTCTGAATAGTTATGATAGTCACCCCCATACCCCGAAACGGTAAAGAGTACTGGAAATTTCCGTGTAGGTTGTGTATCATATTCTTTAGGAAGAATAACCGCAGCATCTACCGTCATTGGTTTTCCATGAAATTTGCTAAGCAATGCTGATGGTACTTTTAATTCTTTTACAAATTCCGTTTCCTTAAATTCAGTAAGCCTTGGAATGATTTGATTTGCAGTGATAGTGAAGACTTTTTTAGTGTCTTTGGTAATGCTAATCATTTCTGTTGTATTAAATAAATTTCCCGGGCTTTCTGCAATGGAACGTCCGCCAAGGTTTCTGTCCCAAACAATTTGAACATAATAGTCGCCTCGTTCTATATCAGATAAAACGGTAGGATAGGAGGTTGCCTCATCATTTATAGTTATAAACTCCCCAGCTTTTATGTTATTTACAGCTACCGAAAAAACAGGGAAGCTTTCCAAGCCCACCATCCCATTTTTTGGTTCTTTGTTTTCTTTAGACATGTAAACAACAACGCGACCGGTAAAAGGCTCCTCAAAAACGGTTGGTACAAAACTTGCTCTAAATTGTTGTCCATGACTAGTTAAGATACACAAGTAAAGAAGTAAAAAGCTAATCGGTTTTTTCATGATTATTCATTTATTAATTTGATATATCGTTTTGCAGCTACACGCAGGTGGGGATTTCTAGCACTGAACTTCATTAAAAGTACTGAACTTTGATTTAGCACTTCACTTTCATAGAAGCACTGAATCCCCACTTGCGTGTAGGTGCTGTTGTGCGTTCGGCTTTTTTGTTCTTGTTCATAAAAATATTCTTATATATTTAGATATAATTAGAAGTTTTATGTCTTTTTAAAAAATACTGTCTCCAATAAATCGTACTACTGATTGCCATACTTCTGTATAACGAGCATGAATACTAAAGATATTTATACACAAACCAACTGCTATAATAGAATAGGGAATAGGGTTTGCCTTCTTTCTTATATCATTTAATAAAAGGAGTAAGACAATTGTAAGACCAAAATATTCAGAGATAAAAAAGGCGTAAAAATTAATAGAGGCTCCAAAAACCATTATCAATAGTCTGGAAGATATAGCTCCAAAAATTGTAAACAATGTGCCAATCATATAACGCTTGTGTTTAAAGACATCTTTTTTATGGATAATGGCAAGCGAGTAGAAAAGCAAAAAATTGAATGGAGTAATAATGTTTAATGACTGCCAAGCTGCGGCATCTTTAAACGGCATTACATCGACCATTTTGAGATAATTTAGCTTTGTAATCAATATCATAGAAATAAACACTAATGGTGCGGTGAAATATGAAATTTTACCAATAAGTCTATGAGTCTTGTAGTTGTTTTTGATTATAAGATAAGGTTGAATAATCAGCATCACCATCCAAGATACCATTAGAGCTCCGTGTATGTGATGTATCCAACTAAATTCATGAAATTGAGGAAAAAATTGCAAATAGGAAGGGTGAAAGGCTATTTGCATTAATATAAATAAAATGACCATCACTATAAAAAAACCTTTGATTGTAGAGTCTTGTATTTTATTTTCTAGTTTCATTTATTTTAGATTTTTATCATTTGTTGTATTCCTTTATAGAATTCTCCCGATGTTTTTAAGCTGACGCACATCTGTTTTATATGCCCCTATTTTTTTATTCTTCCCTCGGCAAACGCACCTCCATCTGCGCAATTTGATACACCAATGCGGCAATTACTGTGGCATTGATCATCATATCGCGTTCCGGCACATATTCCAAGGCATCTAAATTGGTGTGATGTGTGACGGTGCTATAGTTTAATGGATCTTGAATAATTTGAAAACCAGGAATCTTATAATAGTCAAAGACATCATGGTCTGTAAAGTTGGTGTTTTCGATGGTTAGATTGTTTACGTCTAAATGTTCATACGACTTTAACATATCAGCAAAAATCGGTCTTACGGCTTCGTTTCCTTGCAGATAGATGCCTTTCATTTTACCTGCGCCATTATCCATATTGAGGTATGCCGAAATTTTTTCAACCTCTTTTTTTCGAGTGGTTTCCTTTACTTTTCCAAAGTGCTTTTCTGCGTATGCCATAGAACCCAAATACCCTTGTTCCTCGCCGCCCCAAAGTGCGATTCTGATGGTTCGTTTTGGTTTTAGTCCAGATGATTTAAGAATGCGCATCACTTCCATCATCACGGCAGAACCAGCACCGTTGTCGGTTGCACCTGATGCCGGATGCCAAGAATCAAAATGGGCACCAATCATGACCACTTCATCTTTTAATTTGGGGTCAGAGCCTGTAATTTCGGCGATAATGTTCACGTTATTTTGAGGTTTTAAATACAATTCAGCATCTAAATGGAACTTAAGTTTTGGCGTCATTTCTCTGTCAATCAAGCGTTTTAATTTTCCGAAGCTTTCAGGGGAAATCGCAAAATAGGGCAGTGGCTTTGTATCATTTTTTCTGAAATTATAAGTCCCACTTGGATGGATGATTCCCGGAAAAAACGGTGTTGTTCCCAACATACTTAAAGCGCCTTCTGATTTTAGGAATGCAAAAAAGGCGTCATCTTTTTTCATGAAACTTGCGAAAATAACTTCTAAATCTTTAATTAAATCTATATTTCCGATAGAAAACCCTAGTGTTTTATTTGGCGCAGGTACAATTGATTTTTCAGCTTCCTTGATTTGTTCTTCTGTAAATCGTGTTGAAAGTGCATCAAATAACATATTTTGTTTTGGAGCAGCTCCAATGAGGATGGTTTTACCTTGTAATTTTCCGCTCCATTGTTTCTTTACCTGTTCCATATCTGCATAACTTTCAATCCAAACCAGATTTCCAGTTTGTACGCCGTTCGAGGATTCTGTCCAAGCATACGGATAGGCCTGTATGTTCATATAAGCAGGTTCGGTCATTTCTACATTGAATGATTTGACCTCCCAGCCCATACAATCGTCACAGTAGTTTTCAAAATAGACCTTGTCCATTTCCCAATTTTCCATGGTTTTTTTAGCCCATTCTGCTGCAGTGTAATATTGATTGGTTCCTGTGAGTCGTGGACCATACACATCGGATAAATCAGAAATCAAATTCATGACCTGCGATTTTTGAAAACCTTCGGTATTGATTTTAGCGATTGCTTGCGGCAGTGTTTGGCTGGTTAAAGCATATCCCATAACTAGAAATACTGTGATACTTATTTTAGAGGTAATTTTCATGGTGTTTTTTAAATTATTGTTAATACTTTCTATTTTTTCCGAAAGTCATTTATCTCACAATCGTTATTTTTCACTTTTTAATGGTAACCAATTTGTACCGCTATCACGATCGCTACAGCACCGATAGCCAGCATGATTAAAACGGGTTTAATGATAAATTTTATCCAGTTTTTATAGTTGATACCAGCCAATGCAATAATTGCCATAGTAGCACCATTGGTGGGCACAATTAAATCCATCATAATGGCACTGTATTGATAAGCAAGCACGCAAACTTGACGCGATAAGCCAATTAAATCGGCCAAGGGACTCAATATGGGCATGGTTAAAATGGCATGACCTGAAGTGCTTGGCATTGGAAAATGAATCACCGCATGTGAACCCATCATAAGTACCGCAGAAAGCGTTGGCGGCAGTTGCTCTAACGGACCAAATAATCCATAAACGATAGAATCAATGACCATTCCATCCCTTAAAATAACAGAGACGCCATTTGCCAATCCAATAATCAATGCAGCAAAAACCATTTCCTTAAACCCTTCAATGTAAACTTCTGTCGTTTTATTAAAACTAAAGCCCGCAATGGTGCCACAAACCAAACCTAAAAAGAAAAAGCAAGCGGACATTTCGTTATATCCCCAATCGAGCGCAATTAAGCCATACGTAACAACCGTAAACGAAAGTGCCAATAGACTTAGAATCATTTTGTTTCTAAAGGAAAATGTTTCAGTCTCTATATTCAAAGTAGATTTTTCAATTCGATTTTTACGACTATAATGAAGTACATAGAGAACCCAAGCGATAGCAGCAATGGCCAAAACCACCAGCCTAAACTCATAACCCGAGAGCAGTGCGACACCTGCTTCCTTTTGCGCAATCACGACTCCAAAAGGGTTAAAAGGACTAAATGAAGCACCAACAATGGCACCACCTAAACTTGCAGCAACCATTGTTTTTGCATTGTACCCAATACTTCTCCCAAATAGCAAGAGTATAGGTGTCATGGCAATAATTTCTTCCTGTAATGCAATGGTAAAACCTCCTGTTATAAAAAGCAAAGTGATACTAATGAGTGCTATCAATTCTTTGCCAGCTAATATTTTCATGAGTTGGTTAAGACCTTGACTGAATGCGCCCGTTTTTTCAATAAGGTAAAAACAGCCACCGAGTAGGAGTATCAAAACAACTAGGTCGGCTCGTCCTACGATGCCTCTCGGGATGGCAAGCAACACATCGAAAACAGAAAGAGGCGAAGCATCTTGTATGTGGTAAGAATCGGGTACCACAATAGTGGTTTCTGTAGCCTCATCAAAAACCCGCTCGTAACTCCCTTGCGGAATAATAAACGTAAGCAGCCAAGCGACTACGATGACGGCTAATATAATAACGATGGCATTCGGAAATTTTTTCATTTGTAAATACAGTGAAAGCTATAGGTATGGCTTTGTTTAATTCGGGTTGTATGATTCATTTTTTTTAAATACACTTTAAGGGTTTTTATCACATCAATGTGGCTGAGATTATTCCGTTTTATAAACTTCCATTTCTATTTCAATCATGAACTCCGGTAGCGCCAATTCTTTTACACCCAACCAAGTTCCTGTGGGGAAGTGGTTTTTATAAATTTCAGTGCGGTATCCGGCCTGTTCTAAGAATAAAGGCATATTAGTTGTGAAAACATCTTCTTTCACCACATCGTCAAAAGTACAGCCGTAATGTTTTAGAACTTTTTCTAGGTCGGCATAGCAATTTTTCATTTGTTGCCCCAAATCGCCCACAGCGGTTGGGTTGCCTTCATCGTCCATACTAACGGCACCTGAAATTTTGATGTGGTTGCCAATTTTTACTGCGTGAGAATAGCCGTAGGCTTTTTCGACTTCTGGTCTTAGAAGGAAGTACCGCGGTTTTTCTGAATTGTGTGTTGATTTTTCCATGTTTATTTTTTTAAGGCATCATTCAATTTTTTGGTATCTACATATTGCTGGAAAGCGGTAATTTTTCCGTTTTCTAATGTCCAGAGATGTGCAGCTTGAACATTGTACGTTGCACGGTTTTTCTTTAATTTACCATCATAGCGCAAGGTGGCAAGAACTTGGTTATTGCTCATATCATGCAATTGAATATCTTCAAGTTTAAAATATTCATGATCTTCGCCTATACGAGAAAAGACACTTTTTAATACGGCGTCAGGACCAATGTATGGATTGCCATCTGCATATGTGTTTCCTTCAGCTTCGTTCCAAACAATATGGTCATCCATGACAACAAGAACCATAGGAATGTCACCCGATCCAAACGCTTTGTATAAATTATCAATAATGCCAACATTTTCTGGAGAAGACACAATACCAAGTTGCTGTAAGAATACCATATTATCCATAAAATCTTGCTCTTGGGCAATCTTGCCATCTTTCATTTTAACCAGTGTCGCACCATCAACATCAACGGTTTTTCCAGTAGCTGGCATGCCAAAAAATGGACCTGTGTTGGTACCTTTAAAATTCCAATGTTTGACTAGTTTATCACCTTGGCCAAAGGCATCAACTATTGTAAATTTAACATCTGAAAAACCCGTTAAAAAGTTTGAATAATAGTCTTTAAAGGCGTCAATACCTACGATGTTTTCAGGACTTGTAACAAGTGTAATGTCATCGGTGAAATTAGTGTTATTGATAAGGTCCAGATTCCCTGTATTAATGATTTTGTCCCAGGTTTCAGAGTACATTTTAATGTTTTTTTCAACTTTTGCATTTTCGCATGATGTAAAGCCAATTAAAAGAATTGAAATCAATGTGTATTTAAAAAAGTTCTTCATGATTTGTAAGTTATTAGTAAGTATGGTTTATTTTTAGTTATTCATTGCTGCTCCACATGCCATAAATGGAGATCCATCGTCCTTCTGAATTGCGTTTTAAGAGTTCAGTATATTTTCAAATATCAGTAATGATGGAACCGTCTTCTGCTTGGAATTTTAATTCAAAAGTTCCTATTTCATAACCTAAATCACCATCGCTGCCAGCATCAATCGTTTTTACAGAAGCAGCTATTAAACCAGCATCAATAGCGCCTTGCCAATAATTTTTGATGTTTTCTCTTCCTGTAACTATGGGTTCGTTGGGCGGTAATAAGGAAGCGTTTTCGGTATATAAATTGGCAGCTGCTGTCGCATCTTTTGCAACTAATGCTTTTGCAAAATCTCGGTTCATTTGACCAAGTTCTTCAACCGTTGCTGGTTTTACTGTTTCTACAGTTTCAATCACTTTTTCTTTACAAGATGCTACTGAGCCTACTATTAATAAGCCTAGAACAATAGATTTAAAAAATTTGGTTGTGTTCATAATTTCATGTTTTAGTTAACGGATTCATCTTCTAATACTGACTTAATGTTTCCTTAACGGATTCAAAATGAAGACCTAAGTGTTGTTCTGCTAATTGGTTTTGATAAATAATTTTAGCTTGATGTTTTGGAGGCAAACCGTTGAGCATTAAGGTGACATCCGATACGGGATAGGTTTCACTGCTTAACAAATAATTTTTACCATGTAAACCAGGCGTAGTAGCCGCGTTATAAATACCTTTTGCTACATCTTTCACATTAACGATAGCCAGTGGTAAATCTGTGTCATAAAACATTTGAATGAATGGGTTAGGCGCTATTTTATTTTTAAATAGAAATTGTAAGCCTGTTGAAGTTGAATCTTCTCTGTTTGATAACGATTTTCCCATGACCATAACAGGTGAAACACTGGTAATTTCAAAGTCTAGATTAGGATGGGTTTTTATAAATTCATTCACCGTTTGGTTGGCAATAAATTTAGCCTGGGCATACGGATGACTTTCGGTACTCATAAAAGGGGTATCTTCTTCGCTAAAGGTGTCAGATACCGTCTTTTCAACAGCAGGCATGGGAAAGTTGGTATTGTAAGCAGCCACAGAAGCAATAAACACCACTTTTTCAATGCTTGGAGTATCATTAACGACTTCTAAAAAGTTTTCGGTGCCTTTAATGGTAGGATTGAAAAGTTCTGTTTGAGGATCTTTAACCTCTAATTGAAATGGCGTACCACCATGAATGACCATATCACAATCTTTTACAAAGTCTTTTAAAGCGGCTTTGTTTTCTACATTGAGTTCGCTTACATATAGATTTTCAGCTTTTTTTAGGGTCATTAAATGCTCGTATTTATCTTCGCGGGAAATATCGGTTGCAGAGACTTTAACCTCAAAACCGTTTTCCAAAAATTGTTTTGTGATGTAGCTTCCTATAAAGCCAGAACCACCTATGATGCCTACTTTTTTCATACTAATCACCCAAGAAATCGGGTGTCTCTTTTTGATTGAACTTATGGAGATAAAAGAAACAGGCAGATTGGCAACAGCAATTGGTTAATTAACTTTTAATATTACTAAAATTGAAAAGCGATTGATTGTTATTTACAAGTTTGTATCTTCAATTTGTCTGCCTGTTTATTGTAATTATTCTACAACTGAATCGTTTGCTGCTGTTGCTGCTTCGTGTTCACTTTTTAGTAAGTCGGACACGATTTCAGAATTATCCCAATAACCATATTCTTCTACAATTTTTCCATCTATAAAACGAGCTGTGTTATGAAAAGGAATGTTGTATTCCTTATTTGTGGATTTCATGGTACCTTTCCATAAACCCCAGAAGTTAACCCAAGTTTCACCATCATCGGTCACTACCATTTCATATTCTTCTTTTTCAACAATCCAAGAAAACATAGCGGCATCTTCTTTGCTTTTTTCAATGGATTGAGAAATGGATAGGGCTTTTTCTTTGACTACATTGCTGGCAATTTTAGCAGTATCAGCATAATGTTTTGGATAATCATCCCAATTCATTGTTTTATAATCATCCATGACCTTTTTGTAGGTGTCAATTTCAGGTGATTGTTGTGTGTAGCGTTTTTCTTGATTACACGCTGTAAATAGAACTATTGCAAGTCCAAAAATTAATAATTTTTTCATAATAAGATATTTAATAGACTGATTAGTTGCTTAATTCGCTGTTTAATGTGAAAATGTATGACCATGAATCGCTAACTGCAGCAAGCCATTTTGCACGCATTTCGTCCGCTTTTTTCTTACCTACTGCATTTTCGTAGATTTTTGAAGGACTATCTCTTGAAATGTCCAAGTCTGCAAATCCTTTATAAGGTGTAGAAACCATATAGTCTGGAGCATCGACTGCACCGCCCATATAGCTGTACCACCAAGCTCTAGAAGAACCTTCTTTGGATTTTATGGCTCCGGTAACAGCTCCTATTATTTCCTTAAAATCAGTATCATTTTTTACTCTGTAAAAGGTGACCCAAACGAGTTTCATGTCTTCGCTTGGACCTCTGCTAAATTCTGGCATGGTTCGAGCGATATTGAAATTTACCTTTTCAACATGTGGCATGATAAAATTCAATACGGTTGTGTAGCATTCTTTATTTACTGGGTCTTTTTTGTCCATGTCTGCCCAATTTGACATTAAACCTGTCATGACATAAACGGTTCCTTCCCCTTGTACTCTTTGCCACATATTCCACGTTTCTTCTCCTTTGTTCTCTAGGTAACATTCTTTCCATTGTTTTACACCTTCCATAAACTGAGCATTGTGTCCTTGCTTTACAGTAATTTCACTCATTGTTAATAGTGCTTTTTCATTGTTTTGTGCAGAAAGCATACCAATGCTAAAAACTGCTACGATTAATGTGTTTGTAATACATTTGATTGTTTTCATAATATTTTGATTTAGTTGGTTAAAAAAAACCTACAAGATTCTTAAAAACCTTGTAGGCTATCTGGTGTAATTATTGTTTAGCAATGTAACCCAAGTCTGGACGCATTTGTCCAGATTTTGTTTCGTATCTAGTAATGGAAGTAAATAAAGCATCGAATAATTTCTTGCCCTCATCACCATATTGAGTCTCTGCTTCATCGCTTGTTTTGATGTAATCTGCAGCATCTTTGGCAGAAATGACTGCTACATAGAATTCTTCCGGTGCTCCAAATCCGCTGTGATAGATACGGAATTCTTCTTTAATGCCTTTCTTAGAATAGAAATCTTTGATGGCTTTTAGATTTTTTGAAACGAGTCTTGAAGTTGAAGGCGTTACATAAAAGAAGTGATATTTTCTATAATCGTTTCCGTTGGCACTTATGTTCATGCCTCTTGGCATGTATGATAAATCATTTATTAGGCGAATAACGTAATCTGTATGTTTATCATAGCATTCATTAAAACGATCAAAAAGGGCTCTAAAGTTATCTTCACCCATTTTTTCGGCCAATGGCGCTAAAGTGTTTTTGTCAAAATCAGCCATATTTTTAATAGGCGAAATGCTTAAATAGGTTCCGTCGTCAATTCTTGCCGCTACCCAATCGATATCCTTTATATCATGTGTTTTACAAGCTTCTACAAAGTCTTTTGAAACTTGTTCGTAGTCTGCTTGCTTAGAGGGTTTTACAAAGTCTGAATGAATCCAATACGCTTGGTTTTGTGCTATGGTTGTTAAGGTTGTTAACAGTAACAGCATTAAACCTAGTAAAGAGCCGTTTTTTAAAATGTTAATGTCGTGACTTTTGATTTGTGGGCATTCGTAAACTTTTGGTTGATTTTTCATAATGAATTGGTTTTTAAAACCTCACAAAGCCACTATTTAAGGATTGTGAGGTTTATGGTTGGTTAGTAGAATCCCTGTTGATTCTAGGTGTAAGTAACTAATAATCAATTTAAAAAGAGCCTGACTTAGGACGAAATACCTTAGATTATGTCCGAAGTCAATCTTTTATTTATCAAAGAACTTTTAACTACGTTGAAACTGAAATTATAAAACTATATGGTATGCAATCTGTTAAGCAATTCTTCTTTCAAAGCTTTACTAACAGGAATGGCTTTTTTGCCAATAACAATATGACTTGTGGCTACTTCATCGATTTGTGAAAGATTGACAATAAACGAGCGATGAACTCTTATAAAATGTTTGCTAGGTAATTTTTCATCAAGGTCTTTTAAGGTCATGACCAACAGATATTCTTTAAGTTTGGAGTAAATACGACAATAATTACGTTCCGCTTCAATGTATAAAATATCTTTGATGTCAATTCTCACCATCTTTTCAAGATGTTTTACAAAAATGCAATCGCTTAAGATGAATGGATCAGACTTTTCTTTAGTGGGGTTTTCAGAATTCTTTTCATTTTTAACCCTGTTTACCGTTAACTCAATGGCACGTTGTAAGTCTAATTTTTTGAAAGGTTTTGAAATAAAAGCATAAGGATTGGTTGTTTTGGCTCGAGTAAAATGGGCTTCATCGGCATTGGCTGTTAAATAAATGATGGGAATATCAAAAGATTTTTGCATGATTTGAGCGGTTTCAATGCCATCTATTTTGCCTTTTAGATTGATGTCCAATAAAACAATATCTGGTTGTTGCTGCTCTATGTGAAGCAGAGCTTCTTCACCTCTTGGAATAATTCCAGTAACGTCATAACCAAGCGACGTGAGTTGTAACGATATGTTGGCTGCAATAATCATTTCGTCTTCAACAATTAATATTTTTGTGGGTTGGTTCATTTATGCAGCGCTGTTTAATTTAAAATGGAATGAAACAGAGGTGCCATTTTGGTTGTCTTCCTTCATTTCGCCATTGAGTTGTTGTGTTAGTAATTGAACCAATTGAGAGCCAAATCCGGTACCTTTTGGCGCTAAACCTTTGGTTTTGCCAATGCCGTTATCTGAGACTTTTAGGGTTAAAACATCTGGGTTTGATTTGGATAAACTTATTGAAATATTTCCTTTTGCATCATCAGGAAACGCATATTTTAAAGCATTGGTAAGCAATTCGTTAACAATTAATCCAATAGGAACGGCTGTGTCCACATCCAATTCCAAATGGTCCATAGCACATTCAATTTTTACTTTGTCATCGGCATTAAAAGTGTCCAAAATACCTTCGCCAAGGTTAAGGAAATAGTCTTTCATTTCTATAGAGCCAAGATTGTCTCCTTGATATAGTTTTTGATGAATGATGCCCATAGATTGAACTCGGTTCTGGCTGGCAATCATGGCGTCTTTGGTTGCCGAGTCCTCTAATTGTGCCGATTGTAATGAAATTAAACTTTTTACAAGTTCAAGATTGTTTTTTACACGGTGATGAATTTCTTTTAATAGTAATTCGTTTTGTTTGTTTTGGATGTCTAATAAAATATTTTTGTCTTTTAGCTCATTATTTGTTTTTTCAAGTATAATGCTGGATTTTCTTTTTAGTCGATAATTGCGATATACTAAAACCAATAACAGACTTCCAATAACCAGAGCTGCAATAAATATTTGTTGTTGTATTTGTTTTCGCCCGAGTTCATCATTTTGTTTACTTAAATTTGTTGCTAATTCATTTTCACGTAAACTTCTTTCGTTAGTTTCTTTTTCAAAACCGAGTAATTCAGAATAATGTTGTTCTTTATATGTTAACGCATTTTGTAAATCCCCTTTTTTTTCATAAGCGTCGCCTATGTACAAAAGCATCATAATTGCCGGTTTAGCATTTTTATGCTCTAAATAGTATTCACGAGATTTTTTATAATTTGCAATGGCAGCATCATAATTTTTGTCTTTAAGGTTAAGGTCTGCAAGTAATCCAAAACAATATGGATAAATACCGGTTTCCTTATTATAGGTTTCCATAATTTCTATGGATTTCATAATACTTTTTTTGCCTTCGTCGTATTGTGCAGGGCTAATACTGTCTTTTCCTTTTAATGGGTGTGTAATTAATTCACGGCCAATGGCTGCATAATAAGATGAGTAAGCTAATGGAGTTTTATAATCTTTTAGAATAGACTTTATGTTTGCTCTATAAAACCTCACGGAATCATTATTTTTATCTGTATGATAAGAAGCCAAGGCATAATTTATTCTAAAAAATCTCCAGTTACTTTCCTTCGAGAGGTGGTCGCGGTAATAATTATAACTTTTTAATAAATGCTGGTATGCCGTGTCCAGTTCATCTTTAATAGCATATTTATAATAAAAAATACCCTTGTACATTGATATTCTTGCTTGTACATCATCATTTTCATCAGCTTTTAGATAATCGAGGGCTTTCGTAAATAGCTGTAAAGATTCTTTGGGGCCTATGATATTCAATTTTATGATGATTGTCCATAATGCCAAGTAGTCAAATTTTAAAATTCTATACCTATCAACATCATCAGGTAACTTTGAAATAAATTGCCAGCCAGTTTGAGCATTCAATTCCAATTCATCATTATAGGTTGAATAAATAATCATATCCATATAAATATTTCCTAATTGCTCTAAATGCGTTATTTTATTTTCATCAAGGCGATGAATGGCTTTATTAAAATAATAGCGACTACTATCTTGATTGTATTGAGGGATAAAATTAAACCACACTGCTTTATCTTGATAAATTTTACTTTCTTTTAAAAACGTGTCGGCATCATTCTGCCCGAAAGCAAAATTAATGACAAGAACTAAAAAGAGGCACGATGATATTTTCATGCTAAATAAGCTGTTTTTTTTATGATATTTGAATTTGCAATGAGTGTTCATTTGTTTTTTAAGCTGCAGTATTTAACTTAAAATGAAATAATACAGAGGTACCATTTTGGTTGTCTTCATTCATTTCACCATTGAGTTGTTGTGTTAGTAATTGAACCAATTGAGAGCCAAATCCGGTACCTTTTGGCGCTAAACCTTTGGTTTTGCCAATGCCGTTATCTGAAACTTTTAGGGTTAAAACATCTGGGTTAGACTTGGATAAACTTATTGAAATATTTCCTTTGGCATCATCAGGGAATGCATATTTTAAAGCATTGGTAAGCAATTCATTAACAATTAATCCAATAGGAACGGCTGTGTCCACATCCAATTCCAAATGGTCCATAGCACATTCAATTTTTACTTTATCATCGGCATTAAAAGTGTCTAAAATACCTTCGCCAAGGTTAAGAAAATAGTCTTTCATTTCTATACTACCTAGATTGTCTCCTTGATATAGTTTTTGATGAATGATGCCCATAGATTGAACTCGGTTCTGGCTTGCTATCATAGCGTCTTTGGTTTCCGAGTCCTCTAATTGAGCCGATTGTAATGAAATTAAACTTTTTACAAGTTCAAGATTGTTTTTTACACGGTGATGAATTTCTTTTAAAAGTAATTCGTTTTGCTTGTTTTTTGCTGCAAGTAATTGATTGGTTTTAGTTCTAACTTTATAACTTTTATAACCAAAAAATAAAAACCCTAGCAGTAAACTGGCAATGCCAATACTTAACCAAAGTACCAATCGTTGTTTTGAAAGTTGTAGATTTTGATTGATTATGGTTTGCTCTTTTTTTTCGGTTTCGTATTGCGTAAGCAGGCCTGACATGGCTTTATCACTTTCAATGGCTGCCGTTTTATCTCTCATCATTCTGGCTTTTTTCTGGTATTCCAGCGCCATAGCATAGTTGCCTAATTTCTCATAAATGGTGCTTGCATGGCCATAATTTTCTGTTAGATTTGTAAAATCTTGGTCTTCTTCCTGAAGTTTAATGGTTTCAAGCTGGTATTTTAATGCTTCTTGATAATTGTTTGTAAGAAGATTTATCTCACCAAGGTTACCTGTAACTGCCACTAAGGCATTTCTGTAATTGGTTTGTTGTGCAAGTTTTAAAGTGTTTTTATAGAGGTCTAGCGCTTCATTGTATTTTCCTAATCTTTTTAAGGCATTTGCTTTGTTATTCATGAAATCACATAAGGTTATGGGACCAAAACCTTGAGATGTTGCTAAATCAAGGGCTTTATCAAAGTAAACAAAGGATTGTTCAGGATTATTCAAGGCAATAGAAGCGCTTCCGGCAGACGTATAGGCATATACCAATTCTTCATTTAGTTGGTGTTTTTTGCAGAATTCTATGGTTTTTTTAGCGTAATCAAGAGCTTCCTTGTTTCGGTCTTGTCTTGTTAAATCTTCTGAAATTCGGTTGTAAGCACCTGCAATGCCTGGGTGGTCATTAATAGATTCCATTAAGCGTAATGCTTTTAAATCTACATCCATAGCGTTTTCCAGTTCTCCCTTTTTTTTGTGAATCCAACCTATTTTAAAAAAAGTGGTTGCTTGTCCTTTTTTATCATCAATGGCCACATAACCATTTAATGCCTTATTAAAATGATAGGATGCCGAATCTAATTCTAATAAATTAGCATGAATTCTGCCTTTCATTTCATTAAATTTTGGCTGCCAGTTTTTGTCGTTTATTTCATTGGCCAACGTTGTAGCTTGTTGGGCATAAATTAAGGCTTTTTTAAAATCTGAGTTAGATTCTAAAGTAACCATATTGCTTAATAATTCTAGTTTTACAGAGTCGTTTTTTTCTTTTGAAAGTAGATTTTTAAGACTGTCTATAGCCGTATCTTGACCATAGGCTAATGGAAAACTTATGGACAAAATAAAAAACGTTAAAATTTTTTTAACGGAATAATTGTTGGTTGGTTGCATACGGTCTTTAATTATAAAAGCACAAATAAATAAAGACTTAGGGAAAATACCTGGTAAATATAATAAAAAACCAATAGGATTAAAAAATAAAGCCGTCTAAAAAATGAGACGGCTTTATATAAACAACTAAGATTTAATAATGTTTAACCAACCAAAACATTACTTTTTTTAGAGTTGAAATCTAGTGCTATTTGGTTTTTTAAAATATCTTCAAAAGATTCACGCTGTCTTATCAAATGAGCTTTTTTGTTATGCCATAATATTTCGGCAGGACGATATCTTGAATTGTAATTGCTAGACATAGAAAAGCAATAGGCACCAGCATTTTTAAAACACAACACATCCCCTTCATTAATTTCATTGATACGGCGGTTATTTCCAAACGTATCGGTTTCACAGATGTAACCAACAACCGTATAGAACCGCTCTCTTCCTTTGGGGTTTGAAATATTGATAATGTCGTGATGAGAACCATAAAGCATGGGTCTTATTAAATGATTAAACCCAGAATCCACTTGAGCAAAAACAGTAGATGTTGTTTGTTTAACAGCATTAACTTTAGTTAAAAAATAACCAGCTTCGCTTACCAAAAATTTACCGGGTTCAAAGGCCAGAGTAAGGTCTTTTCCATATTCTTTACAAAACTGATTGAATTTATCACTTAATTTTTTACCTAATTCTTCAATATTTGTTTCAATATCACCCGCTTTATAGGGGACTTTAAAACCAGAGCCAAAATCAATAAATTCCAGTTTTTTAAATTGTTTAGCGGTTTCAAATAAAATTTCACTAGCATAAAGAAACACATCAATATCTAAAATATCACTTCCGGTATGCATATGAATACCATTAATGGTCATCTTGGTATTTTCAACAATACGCAATAAATGAGGTATTTGATGGATTGAAATCCCAAACTTACTATCAATATGACCCACAGAAATATTGCTGTTTCCACCAGCCATGACGTGTGGATTAATTCTAATACAAACGGGAACATTAGGATGTTTAGTTCCAAATTGTTCTAAAATGGATAGATTGTCAATGTTAATTTGTACACCAAGGGATGTAGCCTCTTCAATTTCAAATAGAGAAACGCCGTTAGGTGTAAAAATAATTTGTTCAGGTAAAAAGCCAGCGGCAAGGCCTAATTTAACTTCTTGGATGGAAACGGTATCAATGCCTGCCCCAAGGGTTTTGAAAAATTTTAAAATAGATATATTAGAAAGTGCTTTTACAGCATAATTAACCTTTAGTTTTTTAACATCCTTAAAAGCGTCTGTTAATCTTTTATATTGAAAGGCGATTTTTTCTGAATCGTATACATAAACAGGACTTCCAAATTGTTCAGTGATTTTTAGCAATTGAGAATTTAACATGGTACTGGCTTTAATTTTATGGCAAAGGTATTTTTTTTATCAACATTAAAAATATTAAATATAATTATTTCACATATTAAACAAAATGTTAATTATTTAACAAAAATTGTTTTTTAAACCAAAGTATAGATTCCTAAGCAAAATATTAGTGTAATTAATAGGTATTATTTACATTTGTTCTTCTTAAATTATCTAGCAAATTATGAATTTACACGAATATCAAGGTAAAGAAATATTAAGCAGTTTTGGTGTGCGTATTCAACGCGGTATTGTGGCCCAAAATGCTCAAGAAGCTGTTACAGCTGCCAAACATTTAACAACAGAAACAGGTACCAGTTGGTACGTTATTAAAGCTCAGATTCATGCAGGAGGACGTGGAAAAGGTGGTGGTGTTAAACTTGCAAAAAACTTAAAGGAAGTTGAAGACATTGCTGGACAGATTATAGGGATGAATTTAATTACACCTCAAACCTCAGCCCAAGGAAAAAGAGTTCATCAAGTTTTAGTGGCCGAAGATGTATATTATCCGGGAGAAAGTGAAACCGAAGAATTTTATATGTCGGTTTTATTAAATCGTGGAACAGGAAGAAACATGATCATGTATTCAACTGAAGGTGGTATGGATATTGAATCTGTTGCTGAAAAAACACCTCATTTAATATTTACCGAAGAGATTGACCCAAGTGTTGGTTTAATGCCTTTTCAAGCTAGACGTATTGCTTTTAATTTAGGCTTATCTGGTAATGCTTTTAAAGAAATGACCAAGTTTGTATCAAATTTATATACCGCTTATGTAAATTCAGATTCATCATTGTTTGAGATTAATCCAGTTTTAAAAACTAGTGATAATTTAATTTTAGCAGTGGATGCAAAAGTAACGATTGATGACAATGCCCTTTACAGACATAAAGATTATGTAGATTTAAGAGATTTACGCGAAGAAAATCCTATTGAAGTGGAAGCTAAAGAGGTAGGATTGAATTATGTGGACTTAGATGGGAATGTTGGTTGTATGGTAAATGGTGCAGGTTTGGCTATGGCAACCATGGATTTAATAAAACAAGCAGGTGGTGAGCCAGCAAACTTTTTAGATGTTGGTGGTACTGCAGATGCAGCTCGTGTGGAAGCTGCTTTTAGAATAATTCTTAAAGACCCAAATGTAAAAGCCATTTTAATTAATATTTTTGGGGGTATTGTAAGATGCGATCGTGTAGCACAAGGCGTTATAGATGCTTACAAAAACATGGGAAATATTAATGTGCCAATTATAGTACGCTTACAAGGAACCAATGCAGATATTGCTAAGCAATTGATTGATGAATCTGGACTGGCCGTTTTAAGTGCTACCGAATTTCAAGAAGCTGCAGATAAAGTACAACAGGTATTAGCTTAAGCTAAATTTTAAATGACTTAAAAAGAGCAAACATGATGTATTGCTCTTTTTTTATGGTGTTTTAGTTTCCTTTTTTGGCATTGGACCTCTTAGATGAATGATTAAACCATTAAGAAAATTTCTTAAAATTTGGTCGCCACATTCCATGTATTTTGGATGATCTTCACTTCTAAAAAAAGCGCCAAGTTCACTTTTGGAAATTCTAAAATCTACAAGTTCCAAAATCTTTACAATATCATCATCACGCAGTTTAAGGGCAACACGTAGTTTTTTTAAAATATCGTTATTCGTCATAATTTTTCAGTCATTTATAATATGTGTAAAAGAGCCATCACTTAAATTTTTTTAAAGAAAATTTAGTTTTTAATTAACCATTGATATACTTCCGGAAAATGGGTGCTCCACAAATTTTCATTGTGTTTTCCACCAGAAATGACTTTGTTCATCACGTTTTCCTTTTTAATACCTTTTTTCATGAGCAATTGTGCCATGGTGTGTTGGTCTGAAACCATTTGGGAAGCATCTTCCTTGGTGGAACCTTCTTCTGAACCCATTAAAAAAAAGAATTTTTTGTCAGGATCAAGTT
>Ga0210011_1001011_pt1 | contig 28046 bp, 43 predicted proteins | sample CryGeymeta201502_FD_183972 | JGI IMG/M metagenome (GOLD analysis project Ga0210011, IMG submission 183972) | Groundwater microbial communities from Crystal Geyser aquifers in Utah, USA - Crystal Geyser metaG 2015-02 (SPAdes) (version 2) | ecosystem: Environmental > Aquatic > Deep subsurface >...
TCAGCATCATTGGGGTCAAACTTCACTTGGCGGCCATCACTGAGCTTTACAAGAACATTGGCGTACTTTTTCACTACGTTTGACATAAGCATCCTTCTGCCCAATGGGCTTTAGGGTAGGGCTGCCCAGGACGGGAAACCCTTGTTGCGGATGCGGCCAACGTCCTTGCGCGACGATGAACAGATAAAGCCCATTCAACGTAGTGCGCCGGGACGCTATCCGGGATTCGACCTCCGAAACTACCGGAGAGTCGAACCAGATCGGCGAGGGGACTCATTTGACCATGACGTAGAACTCGAACACCTCGTGCCAGACTTCACCGCTTTTGACCAAACGGACATCATCCGAGAAGAATTGCTCCAGCACCTCAGTCTCAGTACCTCTGACTGTTCCGATGCCTTTGAATCCTTCCGCTTTCTGCTCGGGCGCAGTGCCAAAATCACAGATCTTTGACATACAGCACCTTCACTTTCGCCTTCTCGACACACATCTCCTGATACAGCGAATTGGTTTCAGCGAAATGTTCCAGGGATGTGGTGATATCCCCTTTCCATGTTGCACCGTACTTCGACCCACCTTCGCAATACACGTTGAAGATGTCACCCTTTTTGATGCCTTTGGGAACACAGACACGCTTCACGAACGGCAAGTATTCGACATTGAAATCATCGAATCCATGCTCAGACGACACGAGCTGCACGCGAACTCCTGTTCTATCAACTACGATCATCTCTGACCTCTCTTAAAATCGACGGGAACCGTCTGGTTTGAAATGCTGCGGGGGCAGCTCCTTTTTTCAGCACGGGGCCGAAAAACTGATGACCGTATTGGGTCACGAATGGACTCGGTAAAAGTGCATGCGCGACCAAACAATGGTTCAGCTTTGGGGTTTTGGGGTGAGTGCTATACTGACTTCACACAAGGAGTTGTAATGATCCGCTTAGGAAATCAAGTCAGGCTGAATCAAGATGATGTCGAGAGGCTGTCCAAGCTCACCGGCGCTGATCCCAGAGGAATCAAAACCGTTGATGGCTTGAACAGTTTCATCGATCAGCATAATGTCTATGACGAAAGCACCCCAGAGTCGAAACTATTGGGAATGCTACTTAACGATACGAAGCTCACTCAGAATCCTTGAGCGTCTGCATCGCTACGCAATAAACATCCCAGAGTCCTTGGCGCAAGTCAGGATTCGCATCCATCTTCGCAACAAGTTCGCCAGCACGTTTTGGATCAGACGCCATTTCAAGTAGCAGTGCATGTTGCTTGCGTTGCCACTGTGCGTCGGTAATAAAAGTCTTAGGTTGTACCATTTGCATCTCCTTGGAAAAAAGAGACACAAACCCCAAAGGGAGAGTGTCCCTGTTGGGTTAGTTGAAACTGCGAAGCACATAGGCAACGCGATCTGATCACCACGAAGGGCGATAGAACCGGAATTCCAATGCGTACTGATGCAACGCGCACAGGAAGGTGGCTCGATGAGTTGATAAGCGGACTGATTCCGACTTTGAAGCAGATGCCTGGCGGGCTGATTGAAATGCTCTGTGTCTTTAATGTCTCAAGCGGGAGACGGAAGAATAATAACAGACCAAAAGGGAAATCTCTATTTCCTTCTTGAGATGCGATTTTTCACTCTAAAGTGCGGATTTTAGTCACTACTAGAATCCTGAGTGAGTCATGAATGCCGGATAATCCAAGGGCACTCGCCAATATTCGCTAATTCAACAAGGAAATAACAATGACTGATTTGAACGGACAGGATGGCACGAGCGAACACTTCAAAATCAAGAAGGACATGCTCGCACGGGTATTGAACTCAATCAAGGATCGGGATTTAACGCTTAAAGTAAGCAAGCTTTCAGAAGAGGGTGAGAAAAGCTATCGCTTTGTCGATTACATGGTTCGCAAAGTCCGGACGGGGAAGCTGACCGCCGAGGACAAGGCTGCCATTGTGGAACTTGATTTCAAGATGAATGGAGTTCCGATTGCAGAAGTTCTTGAGCCTTCAGCATCTCAAAGGTCTGTTGAGGGAATGATTCTCAGCTATGCAAAACGCAGGGCGATCGCAACGCTTGAAGAGGCGGTAAAGATTGAGCAGAACGCCCTAGAGGTGATTGTCCATGCCAAAGCAAAAATCAAAGCTGCGCAAGAAGAGGCTGAAGCAATCGAAAAGGAAATGCGTGAACGTATAGCTCAGGCTAAGAAGAAAGCTGCTGAAGCAGAGGCGTTTGCGGAAGATACGATGCGTGAAATCGTTGCAGGAATTAAAGAGATCAACCTTGAGCGAATGAAGTCGGTAAAGGGGGAATACACATACCTCGATACTGAAGAGTTGGCCGCAAGACTTAAATACGATGCACGGACAGTTCGAGAACATTTCACGAAATCAATGGTTGAAGGCGTTCATTACACTCGCGGGCCAGGGGGTAGAAAAATTCTTTGGATTTGGGAAACGATTGAGAGCGATATGCTGAATGGGGTATTTGCAACTATGTCCGAGTCAAATTAAATACTTGCGATATTAAGAGGCGTTCTGAACAGACAGGATGCCTCTTTTGCTTTGGCAATTCACGGCTTTTGCTAAAGTACGAGTATCACCACAAATTCAGGAACGAAGATGATTCAATTGATATCAGACGAGGAGTTGCTTGAGGTTGAAGCGGAGGCGTACAAAGTCGGCGGGGATAACGTCTATTTTTTGATAGGCGGCCTGATCGAGCGGAATCGCCACTCGGAAGCCCTGATACACATCAAGAACCTTGTTGCAAAAGGATTTACTGAAGTACATGACGCAATGGCTGAGCACATGTGCGATCAGTTCATCAATGGCGATGAGGAAAAGCTAAATCCAGAATGGGTCAAGCTGAAGACGCTCTACGCGCAGTCTGAACGAGATGACGCAGGGTTTGGTGCTCTGGAACTGGCGGATTCATTGCTTGCCGTAGGCGATAAGGAAGCGATAGATTGGCTGAAGCTCGCGGCCAATAAGAACAATGGGACAGCAGCGGAGATGCTGGGTGAGCACTATTTATTTGGCTCACATGTGGAGAAGAATATTGCCGAAGGCGCTCGACTGCTCATGCGTTCACAAGGTATGCGCTGGTTTCCGGAGGCATCCAGCTTCATTACCCCAGGGTCTTTGGTTGACCATGATGGCTGGCAGGACTGGGAGTTTGCCGGCATATTGCTTTCGGATATGGATGATGTTGCCGACCGGCACATCTTCATCGACATCATCTCTGCGCCGATCGAGAACTGGTGGGAAAGAGCTGATGCAAAGGAGTTGTTCCTTGCGATAAACCGAGGTGACTTTGAACACCCTCACCCAGCGAATGCAGAAGAAATACTGATGCCTGCGTTGTCTGCCGCACTCAGAAAATATCCAGAGAACAAGAAAGCGGGGAAAGAGGTGGTCCGTATGCTGGCCAAGCATTCGATTGAGGATGACTTCAATGAGGCGCTTGAAAAAGCATCCATAGATGTCAATCTGGAATACTTGAGAATATCGATAGCTGCAAGGATATGCCCTCGATGTGGCTCTCACGACGAAAGAAATCTGACCTCAGAAGGGGAGTTTAAGTGCGTGGACTGCGGTTGCGATAACAATCGCTGAAATTCCAAAGCGAGGGTATGAACATGGCCAAGAATAATGAGAAAACAGACATAGACCGCCGAGGCTGGAATAAGACAGACGCTCGCGGCTGGAACACCACCCATCATTACGAGGCTCACTTCACGGATACCCCAAACCCAAAGCGACAAGGGTGTCGATGGACTCCTAATGAAGATCGAGACCTCCTGAATGGGGCTAAACACCACACAGTAGATGAGTTGGCTGTCCTCCATGAGCGTTCCACCAATTCGGTTGGTGGACGACTCTTCTCCGGACGCGCAGCAAAAGGTGCGAGTTTGCTGATGGAAGAAAGAATGCAATGAGCACAGCAGATATGTTCGAGGAAAGCGGGGCAGTCTTCTCCCCGTGCAAACAGTATCGCTACCGTCTTTGGCGGAAGTGGGGCGGTGAGCCGCCTGCGGTATTTGTGATGCTCAACCCGAGCACAGCCGATGAAGTGGTCAACGACCCCACCGTAGAGCGATGCGAGCGTCGCGCAAGGATGATGGGGTACGGAGGGTTACGGGTAGCTAACATCTTTGCCTTCCGCTCAACAGACCCAGCACAACTGTACGACCACCCAGATCCGGTTGGCCCGGAGAACAATGCTGCGATTCTTGAGTCCGTAAGGGACGCAGGGATTGTCATTTGCGCGTGGGGCGGCCACGGGAACCTGGATGGAAGAGGTGCCCAGGTGCTTGAAATGCTGCGACAGGCCGGAGTCGTCCCGCACTACCTCGAACTCAATAAAGACAACACACCAAAGCATCCCCTGTATGTGGGGTATGAAAAGCAACCGACCCCGTGGAATTAAAGGAGGATGGACTAATAATGAGCAATCGACCTCTAAGGTTAAGTGATTACCGTCTTTCACCACCAATGAAGGAAATGATGGAAGGTTTGGTTAATGGCTACATATCGAGAGGTAGCCACGGATTTCAAGCATCAACAGCGGAAGCTCTATTTAAACGAGGGCTGCTCGATGCAAACTATGCGCCAACAGAAACTGGGCTTTCAATTGGACGAGTCCTTATTGCAATGATCCCAAGGAAATACTCATCGTCAAGGATGGATGGATTGATTGAAGGGCTTCAAATTATAAAAAAGAATTGTCCATTGGCATCGCCTTGCGGATATAACGGGAAAATTGCAGTTCAAGCACAAGAGTTAGGTGAAATTTCATCGGAGGATTCTGAAACTCTAAACACGCTGGGATGGGAACGTACTGGCAAATACTTATGGGAATATAGACGCTAGCATTCCCTGTATGTGGGGTATGACAAGCAACCGACCCAGTGGAAGTAACTAAAAGGAGACGATGGATATGAGCGATTCAACGATGGATACAAACAATCTGGTCATTGCCGAAGTGCTTGAAAGATTGAAGTTGATGAAGGAGCAAGGGTTAGTCATTGGCAGGGTGCAGAGTCATCTGCTGATCGACGCGAAGAAGGCTGCAAGCGTGGGTCTGGTCATTGATGATCTGCTGACGATGAGATTGAATCAAGCTGAGGCATTTGGGTTTATGGTCGTGTTCGATGCTGTGGGGAATAAAGAGTATTTGATTCTGAAATTCCAGTGCATGCGGCTTGATCCGATAGACCATGTGCCTTTGACGAATAAAGAATGGCCGGGCGTTGAGACGCTGATTGCAGCATTCATGGAGTTCCCGGAAGCGGATGTCACCAATGCTCAAAAGGCGATGAAAATGCACCGCGAAGCGATTGCGGCACTGTGGGAAAAACACAAGAACACCCCGATAGACCATGAAAATATCGTGGCTCAGTTGCGTGCAGCAGAAGGTGTCAAGACAACGACGCTGCATTAAGTTGCGGATAATCTGAATGAAAATAGAAACAGCACTCAGATACGCCAGCGAGATAGCCAGAAGGCTGAATGAGGTAGGTGGCATTGTGGAAACGCCCGGATGTGGCCACCACCGTGCAATGCAGATAGATGCCGTCTGGGTGTTTGGAAGCACCATCAAAGGCAGCGATAGTCCGAACGACCTCGATATTCTGATAGACATGAAAGAGCTCGGTCCAAGGCTGCACTGGCAGGAAGTGGGATACGACAAGACCTACTTCCGTAACCACGGTCTTTACCGCGCAAATCCTGCCTACTATGAGGCGTTGAAGTGGCTCTCCAAGGGGATGAAGAAAGTCAGCCGGCACATGGTCGGGTGTTTCGATAACGAAGAATCCCTCAAGAAGGCGATGATCTACCCCAGATTTGAACTGTGTCCTGTTGAGATTTTGAAGGTGGCCACAAGTGGATACGTCAAGGAGGTCTACGATGACCGGACTGAAGCAGACATCAAAATAACTGGAGACTGACTTGAATCTGAAAAAACGCGAATCAATGGGATGGCAGGAAATCTATGCTATCTGGGAAGCGAGCATCAAAGCCCATGATGTGAACATCGAAGAATCTTTTTGCCTAATCAGGGTATCCAATCCTAAAATGGCTCAATACCAAAGCAAACCGTTCCTGTATTGGGACTCCGTCCGCCCAGTTCGAGAGATAGCTATGATTTGGCAGGAGCATATGGATTTACACCCAACATCTTATGCCGCCCCAATTGGCTTCCAAAATTCATCAGCCCTTGCCACAACCATTGCCCATCTATGGAAAAATAGAACGGACAAAGAACAGTTGGCAGCAATACTGATATCCGCATCGTTGGCGTCGAGGATGAATAATAGTCGATGCCACTACCCAGATGAGGATTGGCCATACTTCCCAAATGTGGCGAATCTCAGAGACGAAGTTCTATATAAATGGCTGGGCGAAGATCGTTATGGCCAGTTGTGGCACCACTCTTCAACGACAATGCTCCCTGACTTGAAAAGAGAATGGGGCAGTAATTGCAAGACACTATCTGAGTTGATCGCTTTCTTGGCAGATGAGCATATTGAAGTGCTTCGTCAATACAGGATGGTGGGGGTAGAGATTGTTGTGGAACGAGATCCACTCATCAGCGCGGCACTGAAGAAAAAACGCGAAGAACGAGACAAGGAAAATGCCGAATTCAATGCTTCTATACAGAAAAGAAGGGAAGAGGCAGCCAACCTAGAAGCTCAGAAGTTGCGAGATCACCCCAAGTTTGCTGAGTGGGACGCACTGACAGCAGAAGAACTGGAAAAACTGGTTTGGAGTAAACCAGCAACGATGCTGGCCAAGGAATTTGGTTTGTCGGATGTAATGATTGGGAAGCGATGCAAAAAACTGGGTGTTGTAAAACCAAAGCCGGGATTCTGGGCGAAGGTGGACGCTGGGAAAGTGCCACATCCCCAAGGAAAGAAAGTAGCCGGGCAGTAAATAACGCTTTGGAATATGAGACGTATCTGTAGAATTTTTGGTATCCAGTAAAAAGAGCAAAACGAAATGACAAAACACTCAATACCCCTTCACGCATTCCGCAACTCCGGCGCAGACGCCAGAAAATGGAAAGGCCGCATTGCTTTGCTGGCCAAGCGCGGCAAAGAAACGATGCGAACACTGCAGTTTCCGCTCGAAATGAGCGAGCCTGAAGCAGCAGCCATCAACACCACTCCATTCGCCGTCGCCTACAACGCCATTGAAGGCACAGGGAAAGGCACCCTGTTTGATTACTGGGCGAAGCTGCACCTGGCTGGATTCCGCTTCTTCCCGTCCGGTGGAGCTGCGACGATTTTCCGGCAGCAGGCGGTATTCGAGGATGCGAGCTGGAATGCAGCGTTCTGCCAGCAATCAGGTAAAGATTGGCCGTGGCTCGTCCCAAGCAAACTCTATGAGCGCTTCACCAAGGCACCGCGAGAGGTGGCCAAGAAAGACGGCAGCAAAAAGAGCATCGAATTCACGCAAGAAAACGTGGCAAACGAAAGTCATGTATCGCTGGTAGGCGCATCCATCACGGACAAGACACCAGAAGACCAGAAAGAATTCTTCCTGAAGATGGCCGGCGCACTGGCAGAGAAGTTCGACTCATGGAAGTCTGCCAATGAAGATCGCATCGTCGCCATGAAGGTGATCGATGAATTTCTGAAAAGCGAAGGGCTGCACCTGCCTTCCTTGGAAAACATAGCAGTCAAATGCTCTGTGGAAACGAAACCTGATAATGCGACCGTGGCATGGCACGACGCTCCGATGAGTGGCGTGCAGAATCTCGCCATCGGGGTTTTTGCAACCTGTGCATCCAGAATCGACAACATCTACGATTTGAATGGTGGAAAACTGTCCAAGCTCATCCAGGAAAGCGCCACAACCCCGAACGTCACAGCACTCTCATGGTTGTTCGGCAAAGGCCTGGAGTATTTCCGTACCACAGACATCGATACCATCATGCAGGACTTCAATATCCCGGCATCAGCCAAGGAATCGATCAAGCCGGTGGTGGAGAGCGCGCAGGCTATCCCGACCATGACTGTGCTCGGGAAGAAGAACTACGCGCCGTTCCGTCCGAACTTTGGCGGGAAAATCGACTCATGGATCGCGAACTACGCTTCCCGCCTGATGTTGCTGAACGACATTCTGGAGCAGATTGAGCCGGGATTCGAATTGCCGCAAGCACTACTGGACAACGAGACACTGATGTCCGGGATCGATATGACCGGAGATGAGCTGAAAGAGCTGATCGAGGCGGTCTATGCCTGGGTGGATGCAGCGAAACAAGGATTGGCCACCCTGCTGGGCAGGGGCGGCAACGTAGACGATGCGGTACAGACATTCGAACAGTTCTCGGCAATGATGGATACCCTGAACGGGACCTTGAATACCATCAGCGCACGTTATGTTCGTGCTGTCGAGATGGCGGGGAAGGACGAGGCCAGACTGGAAAAATTGATCGAGTGCAAGTTCGACATCCCAAAATGGTGTAAGTCGGTACCGAAGCTTGTCGGCATTTCAGGTGGACTGCCCAAGGTCGAAGAAGAGATCAAGGTGATGAATGCCGCATTCAAGGATGTGCGTGCCAGAATGTTCGTCAGATTCGAGGAGATCGCCGCTTATGTGGCCAGCAAGGGCGCAGGGATGGATGTCTATGACGCGCTTGAGAAGCGAGAGCTGGAACAGATTAAGAAGCTCAAGTCTGCCGTGCCGGAACGTGCACATATCCAAGCCTACCGCGCCGTTCTGCACCGAATTGGCCGCGCCGTCCAGAACTGTTCTGAAAAGACCAAGCAACTGTTCTCGTCCAAAGTGATCGAGATGGGCGTATTCAAAAATCCATCGCATCTGAACAACTTCATCTTCAACCAGAAAGGCGCGATATATCGCTCTCCTTTCGACCGGTCTCGCCATGCACCCTATCAGCTCCATGCAGACAAACTGCTCAAGAATGATTGGTTGGAACTGCTGGCAGAGATCTCAGCTACCTTGATGGCATCGGAATCGACCGAACAGATGGAAGATGCGCTGCGTCTTGAACGGACACGACTGCAACTGCAACTGTCCGGGTTGCCGGATTGGGAATACCCGGCAAGCTTGGCCAAGCCGGACATCGAAGTTGAGATTCAGACGGCGCTGAAGATGCAACTGGCAAAAGACACAGTGACTTCGGATGTGCTGCAACGCGCATTCAATCTGTACTCCTCGGTGCTGTCTGGCTTGACCTTCAAGCTGCTGCGCCGCTCGTTCTCGTTGAAGATGCGCTTCAGCGTGGCTGATACGACACAACTGATCTATGTCCCAAAAGTTTGCGACTGGGCGATTCCCAAACAATACTTGCAGGCTGAAGGGGAGATCGGTATTGCAGCGCGTGTGGTCACTGAAAGCAGTCCGGCCAAAATGGTGACAGAAGTTGAGATGAAAGAGCCAAAAGCGCTCGGCCATTTCATGCAACAAGCCCCACACGATTGGTATTTTGATGCCTCGCTTGGCGGAACACAGGTAGCCGGCCGCATTGTCGAGAAAGGCAAGGAAGTCGGAAAAGAACGCAAGCTGGTGGGCTACAGAATGCGAGGGAACTCTGCCTACAAGACCGTGTTGGACAAGTCGCTGGTGGGCAATACCGAACTCAGTCAGTGCTCGATGATCATCGAGATCCCGTACACCCAGACGGTTGATGCGGACTTCCGCGCACAAGTACAGGCCGGGCTGCCAAAGGTGTCCATCAACCTGCCCGTGAAGGAAACAATCACAGCGTCCAATAAGGACGAACAGATGCTATTCGACCGCTTTGTCGCGATCGACTTGGGTGAGCGCGGTCTGGGGTATGCAGTGTTTGATGCAAAAACGCTCGAATTGCAGGAGAGCGGTCATCGCCCAATCAAGGCGATAACCAATCTGCTCAATCGCACCCACCACTATGAACAGCGTCCGAACCAGCGCCAGAAGTTCCAGGCAAAGTTCAATGTGAACCTATCCGAACTGCGCGAAAACACGGTAGGTGATGTGTGTCACCAGATCAACCGCATCTGCGCTTACTACAACGCCTTTCCGGTGTTGGAATACATGGTACCGGACCGCTTGGACAAACAGCTCAAGTCAGTCTATGAATCGGTTACGAACCGCTACATCTGGTCATCGACGGATGCCCACAAATCTGCCCGTGTCCAGTTTTGGCTGGGCGGAGAAACATGGGAGCACCCATACCTGAAGTCTGCAAAGGACAAGAAGCCACTGGTGCTGTCGCCGGGGCGCGGAGCAAGCGGGAAGGGGACATCCCAGACCTGTTCTTGCTGCGGCCGGAACCCGTTCGACCTGATCAAAGATATGAAACCGAGAGCGAAGATCGCAGTGGTGGACGGGAAAGCAAAACTGGAGAACAGCGAACTCAAACTGTTTGAACGGAACCTGGAGTCCAAGGACGATATGCTCGCTCGTCGCCATCGCAATGAGCGAGCGGGGATGGAGCAGCCGCTGACGCCTGGCAATTACACGGTCGACGAGATCAAGGCTTTGCTGCGTGCAAATCTGCGCCGTGCGCCCAAGAATCGCCGCACCAAGGACACCACCGTAAGCGAGTATCACTGTGTCTTTTCAGACTGCGGAAAGACAATGCACGCGGATGAGAATGCGGCAGTGAATATCGGCGGAAAGTTCATTGCAGATATCGAAAAATAGTTTGCACAAAGTGCGAGAAAAGATATAATACACACATACCACCCGTGCATTTCTGGATCAATGATCCGTACCTCAATGTCCGGGCGCGCAGCTAGAGCGACCTGAAATCTGCACGAAAACCGGCGAAAGCCGGTTTTTTGTTGCCTGTAGTTTGAGTTTATTTCTTTGCGCCTGGGATGGCAAAGCCAGCTTTCACCGGGCGACCGCCGATACGCTCACCTTCGACTGGGATCACAAGCCTTGCCGTTTCCTTGGCGAGATAGCTGCGCAGTGCCAACACTTCCGCATGCAAGACATTTTTACGCCTTGCGCTTTTCTGGAATGCAGGAAGGTACACATCCTCCAAAAGCATTTCTTTGAGAATAGAGATGGTGGTAGCAACCAGCATGTCCTCGTTGGATGTTTGCTGGAAAGCCATATCCACGGCACGCTCAATCCATATTCTGTACGGTTCAATCAAGTCATAGATCAGCGAGATGTAGGTGGTTTGTTCATGCAGGAAACCGTGCGTAGGCGATAGCTTGTGGAACAAAGCCCATCGCAACAGAATGCCGGACAAGAATTTTGAACCTGCATCCAGAGCGCTGTTGACCTGATGGGTCTCTCGACGAGTAGTATCGATTGATAGATTGGAGTAAAAAGCGTCCCAGTATCGTTTAGTCCATTCGGCTTCAATGGAACGAATAGACTTGAGCGTTCGCGCTTCTCGCAATTTCTTGAAAACGGCCCCAGGAATAGGAATGCGCCAAGAAAATGATGCGATGCGTTGTGCGATGATGGTACGAGCAACATAGCAGCGGCGGGTTAGGTTCTCACGGACAAGTATTTGAGCTGACAAAATATCGGTGTCATCCGATTCTGTATGGGGTAACAAATAAAGAGGGCGAGGCATATTGCGACGATGGATAGCAAGAACCACCCCATGAGTCCCAATATCATCCAGAAATCCCACTGAGAGGGCCGCATCACCGCCGTAAATCATGATGAAGTCGATATCCTTCAAAGCACAAACAACTTCACCACCTTTGTACACGAACTTATAGCGAGCTTTGGATTTTTGGATAGGTTCAATCGAATTTAGGTAGGGTATCCAAAGTGCCGCTCGACCACCACGGATGTTTTTCCATGTCCAAATAGAGTCTGGATGTTGAAATTGTGAGATTTCCATATGCAAGCTGGGTGGCTGTTAAAAATGAATTTCATGATAATACATAATGTTATATTATGAACGAGCAGGATTCAGGTTGGGTTTGAGGAAGGTTTTCCGCCCTGCGAGCAGGATTCAGGTTGGGTTTGAGGCGAAATAAGGGACGGTGAGCAGGATTCAGGTTGGGTTTGAGGCATTTTGGAACGTCCTAAGCAGGATTCAGGTTGGGTTTGAGGGCCTGCGTGCTCGGCTGGAGCAGGATTCAGGTTGGGTTTGAGGCCATTCTTATTACCCTTAGCAGGATTCAGGTTGGGTTTGAGGTTGAGTGCTGCGGTTACAGCAGGATTCAGGTTGGGTTTGAGGACTTCCCCCGCGTCACTAGCAGGATTCAGGTTGGGTTTGAGGGGTCAGCGTACTCAGGAAGCAGGATTCAGGTTGGGTTTGAGGAGCTGGATGCCGTTCCACAGCAGGATTCAGGTTGGGTTTGAGGGGCTGGCCAGAACAAGAAAGCAGGATTCAGGTTGGGTTTGAGGCTGTCTCCTTTTGGAAAAGCAGGATTCAGGTTGGGTTTGAGGGCTCAATCCTATTCAGAAAGCAGGATTCAGGTTGGGTTTGAGGTGGCCAGGAGAACAGAAAGCAGGATTCAGGTTGGGTTTGAGGTGTGCATGAGGATGCTAAAGCAGGATTCAGGTTGGGTTTGAGGCTAGCGGGATTACAACAAAGCAGGATTTAGGTTGGATTTGAGGGTGCCATCAAAATTTGGTAGCAGGATTCAGGTTGGGGTTGAGGCCGAAAAGATTCAGATGAGCAGGATTCAGGTTGGGTTTGAGGGTTAGAGCGGATGCGCCAAGCAGGATTCAGGTTGGGTTTGAGGTAGATCGAGCAGTACCGTTAGCAGGATTTAGGTTGGGTTTGAGGTTTGCAAAGGGAGTTGAAGCAGGATTCAGGTTGGGTTTGAGGACTGGGAGGCTCGGGCAGAGCAGGATTCAGGTTGGGTTTGAGGGGCTGGCCAGAACAAGAAAGCAGGATTCAGGTTGGGTTTGAGGAAAACTCGAATGTGGTAAAGCAGGATTAAGGTTGGGTTTGAGGAACATGTTGCTGAATCTAAGTAGTATTCAGGTGGGTTTGAGGAAGGTTTCCCTCCCTTCACGCAGTATCTGCATGGAAAAGCAGCTCATGGTTTTGTGACTCTATGCAAAGATTATAATAAGGGTAACAAGTTCAGTTGTTCGAATAAAATAAATCAACCCGGTTTACTATTATGAGTGACCAGGTTTTTTCTATTCCAACGAAGGCCGTAAATTCAAAACATTCCCCGCCAAATTCCGGATACCACAAAGTGCTTTGAAAAAGTGATCAGGTTGGTAAAGTCTCCATATCAACCAAAAAGGAAATTACATGAAGGAATACCTGAATCTGTTGGACGAAGTCCTGTCTGAAGGAACCCGTCAATCCAATCGCACCGGCATCGACACCATCACCATTCCTGGCGCAATGGTTCGGTACAACATGACAAAGGGGTTCCCCGCTGTCACAACAAAAAAACTCCCATTCAAATCTGTTGCCGGGGAACTGTGTGCGTTCTTGCGTGCCAGCAGCTCGTCTGATGACTTCGTGAAAATGGGTTGCAAGGTGTGGGACCAGAACGCAAACGAGCACGGGAAGGATCTCAATGGCAATCAAGTCGAGAATAAGTGGTTGAGCAATCCATATCGCCGTGGCCACTCAGATCTCGGTTCGATTTATGGAGTTCAATGGCGAAAATGGCCTGGATTCACGTCTCTGAACGCTAGCCTGCCAAATCTCAAGGAACTGGTTGGCAATGCTGAAGCAAAAGGTTGGTCATGCCTGGGTGTGACAGATCAGGAATACATCTATGCCAAAGAGATCGACCAGCTACGCCTGTGTCTCGACACGATCGTGAACAACCCGCATGACCGTCGCATCATCTTCCATGCATGGAACCCTGCTGCGCTCGATCTGGGCGAAATGGCCTTACCCCCATGCCACCTGCTGTACCAATTCTTGCCAAACGCGGCCAACAAGACAATCTCGATGTGTCTTTACATCCGAAGCAACGACTTGGGGCTTGGCCACCCGTTCAATGCTGCCGAGGCAGCCATGATGCTTGCTCTGGTGGGTCGACTGACTGGCTATGAGCCGAAGTTCGTGACGGTGTTCATGTCTGATGCCCATATCTACCTCAATCATATTGAGCCGCTGAAAGAACAGATGGCCAGAGAACCGTTTGCTCCGCCAAAACTGGTAATCAACGACCATGTACCGGAATTCCATCGGGATGGCTATCACCCGGAGTGGCTGAACCTGGTCGAACCTTCGGACTTCACGCTGGATAGTTACCAGTGCCATGAAGCGATCAAGATGGACATGGCGGTTTAATCTCAAACAATCACAGCAAACAAAGGATATTCATGCTCACAAAACAAAAAGCAATCACCATGTTGTCCATGCAAGACAAGATGAATACGATCATCAACGCCAACTGGAAGGATGCTGGCTACAACTGGATGCTTGCCATCTTGGTTGAAACTGTTGAAGGCATGGAGCATCACGGCTGGAAGTGGTGGAAAAAACAAGAGATCGACTATCCGCAATTGCGGATGGAGCTGGTCGACATCTGGCATTTCATGCTGTCACACATGCTGGTCGAGAATCAACGCTATGCAACTTATGTCCCAGGTACGCATAACGATGAGTCTCTAGCTATGACTATCATTCATCCAGCGTCTGTTGGCGCTCAGAACTTCGATATTCCATACAACGACAACTGGTATGACGCAGAGCAGCCTTTGATCGACGATCTGCAGCTCATGGCCGGTATGGCTGCTTTCGGGGATTACAGCTTGCAACTGTTCAGCAATATCATGAACAAGGCCGGCCTGTCCTGGGATGAGTTGTATTCGACCTATGTGGCCAAGAATGTTCTGAATCAGTTCCGTCAGGCCAATGGCTATAAGATTGGCTCCTACATCAAAGATTGGACGGCAGTGAAACTGACGCACAGCCAGGTCGATGGCCGAGCTTTGGAAGATAACGATCATCTGCACGACATCATGCTGACTGTAAATCCGGAGGAACAGGATTATGCAGGGACACTCATGAGCCATCTTGGCGAACGCTACAAGTCGGTCGTGTCAAACATCACGAAGATTGACATCAACCGTGACAAAACATGCCTCAATCCATTCTAGATCACTGCTGACTTGGAAGGACAGATGGACGTTCTTGTCATGATTATCTTTAATATGGCTGAAGTGGAAGAAGGCTCGCGCCCGCGTCCAGAAGATTCAAAGCCGTATCGCTCACGTCCGTAAAGACTTTCTTCACAAGACCTCGACCGCCATCAGCAAAAACCACGCGATGATCGTTTTGGAGGATCTGAAAGTCTCGAACATGAGCCGGTCGGCTGCGGTCAGTAAAGCAGCACCAGGTCGTAACGTGCGTCAGAAGTCCGGCTTGAACCGATCCATTCTGGATCAGGGCTGGTCAGAATTCAGACGGAAACTGGAATACAAGCAGGATTGGCGAGGCGGTAAAGTGCTGGCCGTGCCGCCACAATACACCAGCCAAACCTGCCCAGAATGCAATCACGTCTCAGCCGAGAATCGCCGGACACAAGCGAAGTTTGCGTGTGTGGCATGCGGTTACGAGAATCACTCCGACCTGGTTGGCGCGATCAATATTTTAGCGGCAGGACATGCCGTGTTAGCCTGTGGAGAAGCCGATGAAGTAAGGCGCTCTATGAAGCAGGAACCCGCCGAAGCGGCTACACAGGGCTTGCCCTTGCGTAGCGCGGTAGGAATCTCTGGCCTTCAGGACGGAGAGGATGTCAACGCCATTCTTGAAGCGCGTTTGCAGATGTAGCTCAGTTGGTAGAGTGGCCTGCCTATTAGCGGGTGCCGCAGGTTCGATTCCGTCCACTTCCACCAGATCAATGCAGAGTCGCAATCCAGCGGCCGAGCTTGGTGTATCAATCGGAGTAATTACCCGAAAAGTAAATGTCGCCTTCATGATACGGGAGGGATAAAGCACGTCACGGGATCGACATCCGGATGTAACCACTGAACACGGGTGGGCGTGAAAAAACAACGGCGCAGTAAGTCTGCAGTGTCTGAATACGGATCGGTAGCTCAGTCGGTAGAGCGCTGCGCCGAAAACGCAGGCGTCGTTGGTTCAATTCCAACTCGATCCACCATTTTTGAATTGGTTTTGGGCGGTTAGCTCAATTGGTCAGAGCAGTGGACTCATAATCCATTGGTTGCAGGTTCAACTCCTGTGCCGCCCACCAAAATGCGGGTGTAGCTCAGTTGGTAGAGCGCGAGGTTGTGGTCCTCGTCGTCGTCGGTTCGAGACCGACCGATCACCCCATCTTTTCAATGCGCGTGTAGCTCAACTGGATAGAGCCGCCACCTCCTACGTGGCAGGTTGCAGGTTCAACTCCTGTCGCGCGCTCCACTCCCCTAATACATCTTTTTTGCGTCTGTATCCCTCCCTGCTACGAACTGGGTTGAAAGGTAACTGGACACATGCACGTTCGACTCGTGCCAGGCGCACCACTTCATTGCAACCGTATTGTCTTTGCGTCCGTAGCTCAGTGGATAGAGCGCCAGCTTCCGAAGCTGGGGGTCGTCGGTTTGAATCCGGCCGGGCGCACCAATGGAGAGGAAGATGTCACACACACACGTACTGAAGCTAGATATTGCCGGAATTCCTGAAGGCTGGATCACCACGCGCGACGCGGTAGAACTCGTCGCCAAGGATCTGGTCGCATGGTCACTGGGCGAAGTGGTCGACGTGTTCCACGGCGGCCTGAACAGGCACGGACTGCGCACGCGCTTCGAGGTGCCTTCCATCATTGCTGTGAACGGTACGGCGAAGATCCACCTGCCTGACGTTCCGCTGACTGTGACCCATGAAAAGCTGTTCAAGCGGGACCGGAACCTGTGCGCATACTGTGGCATCGAGTTTCATCCAAAGCTGCTGCAAGCAGAGCACATCATGCCGAAGTCACGCGGAGGCGAGTGGTCTTGGATGAACCTGGTATCGGCATGCAACGAATGCAACCAGGTCAAGAAGAAAAACAAGACACCGGAAGAAGCCGGGATGCCGTTGCTGTACCTGCCATACGTCCCAAGCAGATGGGAGGACATGATTCTCGGCGGCAGGAACATCCTGAATGATCAGATGGAGTTCTTGATGGCCAGCGTGCCGAAGCAGTCAAGGCTGTTGATGTAACGAGAGTTCGCCCCTAGTTTCCGCTTTGGAGATTAGGGCATCTCCGTACAATTACCAACATGAACAAATCTCTCCAAACCTTTACCGTTGGTGGCGCAGTACGCGACACACTTCTCGGTCTGACACCCAAGGATCGCGATTGGGTCGTCGTCGGTAGCACGCCTGAAGAAATGACCAGTCTCGGTTTTCTCCAAGTCGGTAAAGACTTCCCTGTGTTTCTGCACCCAGAGACGCAGGACGAGTATGCGCTGGCCAGAACGGAACGAAAGACGGCTCCGGGGTACAGCGGGTTTGCAGTCCATGCAACACCCGATGTGACGCTGGAGGATGACCTGTTCCGGCGCGACTTCACTATCAACGCAATGGCGATGGACGAGGCGGGTGTCTTATATGACCCTCATGGCGGCGCAAAAGACCTTCAGGTAGGCGTTCTACGTCACGTCAGTGAGGCATTCACTGAAGATCCCGTCAGAGTCCTGCGTGCGGCCAGATTCGCGGCACGCTATGGATTCACCGTTGCTCCGGAAACGATGAATCTGATGCGGGCGCTGGTACAGAGCGGTGAGGTCGATGCGCTGGTCGCGGAACGGGTATGGCAGGAGCTGGCCAAGGCGCTGATGGAATCCAAGCCTTCTCGGTTCTTCACGACACTGCGCGAATGCGGGGCGCTGGCGAAGGTGCTGCCAGAGGTCGATGCACTGTTCGGCGTGCCTCAACCAGTGATGCACCACCCGGAGGTCGATTCGGGCGTTCACACCATGATGGTACTGGACGACGCTGCAGCGCACGGCTACGCGCTGGAAACGCGGTTCGCGGCACTGGTGCATGACTTGGGTAAGGCAACGACCCCAGAGGACGAGTGGCCGGCTCATCGTGGGCACGAGCTGAGAAGCGTTGATCTGGTTCGTTCATTGAGTCGCCGTCTCCGTGTCCCGTCAGATTGCAGTGGACTGGGCATGTTGGTCGCCAAGTACCACACACACTGCCACCGGGCGCACGAGCTGCGAGCTAATACGCTGGTTGACCTGCTGTATAGCTGCGACGCATGGCGGAAGTCGGAGCGATTCGAGCAATTCCTGAGTGCCTGTGCATCAGACGCACGAGGCAGGGAAGGGTCTGCGGGTGTCGAATATCCACAAGCGGCCTTCCTGTCCAGAATGGCTGAAGCAGCGCGGGCGGTCGATGCTGGCGAGATAGCACGGAACTGCCATGACAAGAGCAAGATAGCCGATCGCGTGCGTCAGGCAAGAATAAGTGCCGTGAAGCGAGAGAAGAGAGTCTGAGCGCCGTCGCGTGGCTAATTGCCAAATATCGCTTTGTGAATTTGCATGGCCACCTAAAATGGCGCAAAGAAATGGAAGGATTGGAAAATGAAATTCGATAGTCTGCATGTCGGGAGAACGTACTACACCATCACTCGCGGAAAGATGGGAAACACAACACTCACCACAGTTTATATTCATCCGGTGACAGTGGTCAGCGTGGACTCTGTTAAGGAAACTGTTGTGGCGTCATGGAATGGCAATACACCCAAGACGTTCCGCAAACACCAGTATGGCAAATGGCGCAAGAGCAAACCGATGACGATTCGTTCTGCTATTGGAGCGGTCAGGCTTGCCACGCGAGAAGAGATCGCGGCAACCAAGGCGGAAGGTACGCCGAAATAATGGCTAATTCGACTCATCACCGCAGGTTCTCCTGTTTGAGTCATTTTTCGAGGATTGAATGATGCATAAGTCTGGCGATCTGATGCTATCCGGGGTGACTGGCTCCGGCGCGACGACATCTTTGAAGTCTTTGCAGGCACAGCTTCAAAGCGAGCAGATGGCGTTTGAGCGCAAGGCGGTATTGTCTGCTGCAGGGCTGACAGAATTGCCTGTCTTGCCGGAGGGCTGGCTCTATACGATCGGTCACGCTTATGGCGATCGCATCATCCATATCGAGTGTCCTGATCGCGGCGCGATGTCGATTGACTTCAAGTATCGCTGTTTCAGCACTGGTTGGCGAAATCCGGATCGCCTGGTCGAGATGCGAAGAAATATGCCGGCCGAGGCTGGCAGGCGGCACTCATTGCAGATGCGGTGAGTAGCTTCAAAGCGGTATGGGGAGAGGAATGAGTATGTTGAACACTGCTGCTACGCCGGTCGAACCATTGCATGGTAGGTGTGTGTCGTGCGCATCGTTCCGGGCGTCCAATGAGCGGGGATTCGGGCATTGCATCGGCAATGCTGGCGCGTTCAAAGAGATGACCGGCAAGTCTTTCTCTGCAGGCGCACCTGAAGGGCCTTCATTTCGCGTAAGAAAGCTTGATGGGTGTAGTCTGTGGCGTGCTGGTGCGGGTGGTTCTCATGGCTGAAAAAGCCATCTACCTGACCGACGATCGCGATCTGCCGAAAGACGAGCTGCGGACGCTGGTCATATTTCCAGGCGGGAATGGAGATTGGTACGTTCAGGTCGCGCCAGAGCATGGCCGCACTATGGAAGGTGTGCGTATCTGCACATCAGGAGGTGCTGCTTCTCAATGTCCTGGGCTTGGGGTCGCTATTGCCGAGGCGTACAGATCGATGATGGCATCACAAAACGGACAGCGCGAACACGTTCGTTCACGTTCTGATTTGGAAGATGAACTTTCTGCGTGGCATGAGCGCTTCCCGGAATTTGATTATCGTTTCGGGGCGCTCGTCAAGAAGGGGTAGGGATTGCAAATATGAGGAATGTAAAAACACCATTGCTGCAAGAGGCGGAGACACTACTGAACGCCCTACCAAAAGGCGGTCTCAAATTGTTTGCCGAGCAACTTGGGTGGTCTCATGGTCGAATCAGACTGATTGCGAAAGGCATGCAGCCAACAGGTAGCAGGTATATCGGCTCAGGGCATCAGCAGGTTCAGCGTGTGGTTTATGAGCTTCGGCGACTGGAAGCCGAAAAGAACACAAAGGGCGAGAAATGATAGTGAATATCAATCAGCGCATCAGGGCAAAACTCACCCAAAGTGGCAAGGATGTCTATCAGGCATACCTCGACCAGTTCCCGACATTCAGGTTCCCTGGAGAGGCCGCACAGATTCCTGATGTTCTGGAAATCCCACTTTGGGAATTCATGCAGATATTCGGGAATGTCCTGTTTATAGGGCAAACGGCAGCTCCTTTCACAGAAAACAACGAGTTAGAGATCCTGGAGGAATAGATGGAACACATTCAAATGACAGTAACCGTGGAGCAGGCGCAGGTCATCGCAGAGGCGACAGACCTGTTCGCAAGGCTCTCGATCGGTCAGATTGGCATGATTGCCGAGATGGTATCGATGGAAAAGATACCGAGGTACGCGCAGAACGGCCAGCCAAAACGGCAAGTCACGGCGGAAGTTTGTGACGCAGTGCGTAAAAAGGTTGAAGGAATTCTGAACGACATGGGCTACAGCGGCTTCGGCCATAGTCTCGGGGTGGGGAATGAGCATGTACCTGTTGCCGGGCATCGCGCCTATGAGGTGTCCAGGGTTCTGAAAAAGACACTGGCCGAACATCGAGAGCCGGCCCCAATATACCGTGGCGTCGACTATGACGGCCTGGTGATCCGATACACAAAAGACCCAATCCCAAAGGCAGTTGTCGTGGATAAAACACACAGCTAGAATACACAGACACCCCATACACCCGCCATGCCTCTCAACGATGCACACTCTGGCGGGTTTTTTTCGTCAAGAGAAACCACCAATTGCCAAAACCACTTTGGTAAATCGCACCATCAGTCATACTTATGCCGCGAGACATAAATAACAACTGTATGAGGCAATCAATGAAACCAACAGAACAAGAGCCGATTGAGATTCAGGGTGAAGGTCACTCTGGGCGCGAATCAAAGATCACCCACCCGGCGTATGCGCAGATCCGCGCCAGCCGAGTGAGCGGTCGAGCCAACCTGTACGGTTCTGAGTTCAGTCATCATCACTACATCACCATTACCGTTGCGCGCTCAGAGTTGAATCGCTCGTTGAGCCGTGACTGGCCGTTCGCTCGCGAAGACCTCATTGAGGTGTCGCTGTCAGAGGCGCAGTGGGCAACATTCGTCAGTACGCTCAACCACGGGACCGGTGTGCAATGCACCCTGTCTCGTCATAACGGCCAGTTGGTGCCCGGCATCCCAGACCCGAAACCGCAATCTGACCGTTTTGCGCAGGAAATGAAGACGGCGATGGCAGAGGTTCGAAACCGGCTCAAATCATTATCAGACGAACTGGACGGTCCGCTGTCCAAGACGAAAGTTGCCGAACTGAAAAAGACGCTGGGATGGCTGTCTGGCAAGGTCGAGGACAGCACGGTATTCGTGGCCAATCAGTTCGATGAGCACATGGAGGACACGACAGAGAAGGCCAAGATCGAGGTCAATGCCTATATCACCAACGCAGTACAGCGTGCCGGCCTGGATGCCATCGCGGAGAAGGGGATGTTGTCGCTGAATGATAGTAGTAAGGAGTAATCAAAATGTTGCGCATCACAGCAAACAAAAAACGCGAGAAGATAATTTCTTACCTCCAGTTACTTGAAGATGGGAAAAAAAGGTCTGAGAGCACAACAGAAGAAATAGAGCAGAAGTTGCTGGATTTCTTCATGGCAACCTCTCGTCCAACCAAAAGTGATAACGCTGGCGATGTATCTGACATCGTCTTTCATATCAATGCGAACCTTTTGGGAATAAATGTTGACGTTAGAACCGTCCAACAGAACACACTCTGGGCGGATGGAGGTCATCGGGAGAGCCAGTTAGGCAAAACGATCATGACTGAAAATGGAGGGGTGGTGCTGCTGGATATGGTTGGCCCGAACCTCCACACAAGAGAGTTTCTGGACACGCTTTTCCATGAGGCTGTACATGCGACCGGAGTAAAACTGGGGAGATGGCAGCATGGAAATCAACCAAGTCCGAATGATGGCTACAAGTTCTCCAGGGAATATCTCTTTGAAGAGGCGGTTGCAATCAAGGGAGCACTAGATCTGGCGGTATTGTTCAAGATTGAAAAAGCGAAGAATATCGATGCTTTTTTCAGGAGAACGTTGGATGCTGTAAAGAAATCGGGCCATGCAACAAATATTCAAGTGTCGCTAGACGGTGTTTACCGTCACGCAAGGATGGCATCGGAATTTCTGGCTAAATCGCCCACCTTATCGTCAATGTTTCAAAGAAGTTTGATTGAAAAGGTGAACGTGAATTTGATGGACTGGGTTCGTTACTGAATCAGTAGAAAGCGCAAAGATGGAAACCATTGAATACAACCCAGACAACCTCCCATCGGCAGACGCAGATAGGTGGACGCCCGTGCGGAATGGAGATATGTTCTGCTCACCGGCTTGTGGATGTAAATGCAAGCTGGCGGATTACGAACGTGCCGTGAAGGCAGCCGGCAACCTGGCGGCATTGCTTGGTGGAGGCTGGTATCCGAACGTCTGGGAAAATGGTGGCTGGCACTACGATGTCAGGAAAGGAAAGGCGACAGTTCTTTTCCGTGGCTTCGAAGCCAAGTATGTCGCAGAAATAGAAATCGACTACATCAGCAAATCGCATATCTTGTCCGTTCGAGAAGAAGATGAAGACCCAAGACGCGCTGTCAAGGCGCTGGTTTCGAGTCTGGGCGAAATCATTGCGCGCATCTCTCGTGCAAAAACATCTATCGCTTTGGAATCTCTGGCTATCGAGGACTTGAGCATCATAGGGGAGGCTGGCGCATGAAATCTTCCAAGAAGCGAGTATTCCGGCCGACCAAGCAGTTTTTCGTCATTATGGATGAGGCGGGGTATTGTCTGGGGTCGGATTATCCAATCGAAGGGCGCTTCTCGCGTACTGACTCGTCGAGGAGAATCGTCGCAACGCAAGGTGTGATGAGATTCAACAGCGGAAAAATAACGCGCTTCATTGGTCAGTTGAGATGGGAGGATACGATGATGCCCGTAAAGGCGCGTCCGGGGAAATTCATCCCTGCACAGGTTGTTCGAAAGCTGCGCGAATCAGCGCTGGATGACTTGGCTGCAGAAGGGCAAAAGCTCGGGATGTATTCGCCGTTATCCATGAATGAAACGCAGGTGTCCAATTGCCAGGCATGTCCTTCATGTGGACTTAAGATGGAATTGAAAGGTCAGGGATATTCCGATGACCTTGGGTGTGAGGTGAATCTATTCCATTGCGACAAATGTTGGACACAAAAAAGAGTCCCTGTTACGAATTTTGCGGCCGAATGCGACTGTGAAGTCGTTGATTCGCCCGTACGGAACGAATCGCAGATGGAGATTTTCAATGCCAGCAAGATTAGAGATTAAACGAAGTATCGCGCCAAACAACCTGTGGCACTGGATGGTCGTGTTCGACAACGGGCATATATTTGCCACTAGCGAAGAATCGTATGAGTCGCCAGAAGTTTGTGCAGCATCCGCATCGCTGTATGGGCTAGATTCACTGCATGCGGCCGAGCGTGCTGAAAAGCGTCATGCGCCAGATTCTGTGGCTCAGGCGGCCAGTAAGACTGCGATGGCAAATCCGGAATTCGATAGCGACGGCGATCCAACCGATGAGACGCTTGCGGCCATCGAAGAGTGGCAACCGGATTTCAATGATGACGGGCGCGATCCCTGGGCTGGATTCATGCAATTCTGCCGGGAAGCATGGAACGTCGACTACGGCGCAGTGCGCGAAGAGACGAGCGATGACGGCGAACAGCTCCTGAGTTTCATAACTGGCGGATGGTCGTCCAATGAAGCGGTGCAGGCGGCGATGATGGGAAACCTGATGTTTCGTGTGATGCGCTGGCATTCTTCGTATCGGGGCGGGACTGTCAAATATGTTGCACGATAGAACCCTTCCAGACTTGGTATTGCCTCTCAAACGCGAATACTTCGAACAAATCAAACACGGCGAGAAGCTGGAGGAGTTCCGGCTTTGCACTCCATATTGGGCAAAGCGCCTTGAGGGGCGAGAATATGGCCGTGTGGTACTCACCCTTGGCTACCCGTCCAGAAACGACACAGAACGTCGCATGGTTCGTCCTTGGCGCGGCTTCACCAAGCGCCGAATAACTCACCCCACTTTGGAGATGTGCCGGTCGATGTTTTTGCCATCGATGTCAGGGGAAATCTGTGATGGCAGAACTCACGAAGAAACAGTTTGACCTGATCGCCGACCTAATCAGCGCGAAGGAACCAACCAGGACAGCGGCCTTCATGGTGCTGGTAAGGGGTAAGGGGAATCAGGATGCAATCTCTGAAACAGGCCTATCCGCGCAGTCGGTCAGCAACACGCTCGGACGGTTTCGAAGGACGCACAAAGCGATTAGTTCTATTTATGGAAAATAAAGCTTTGTAAACGCAACGACGTGTATAGAATTTGCTCACTACTTAAACGAAAGGAAACAAAATGAGTATTGATCAAGCGGAATTCTCTACTGAAGTCCACCTCAATCCAGGCTCCATCAAGTCGGCGATGAAATCCGCAGAAGCAGGTTCACGCGATCTGTGGCAAGTCCCTCCGAGCAAGCTGAAGGTCATCGAGAACTTCAACGTCCGCAACAAAGATGAAGCCTACCATGCGCACATTCGCTGGCTGGCCGACTCCATGAAGGTAGAGGGCTTCTACCAAGACAAGCCGCTGGCTGGCTATGTGGCCGTGGAAGAAGGCGAACAGGTCATCTACGTCTATGACGGACACTGCCGACTGGAAGCGACGAACATCGCCATCAAAGAAGGTGCCGAGATCCAGAAGGTTCCGGTCGTCGTGAGCCAATCCGGCATTTCGATGGAAGACCTCGCGGTTGTTCTGGTTCGGGGCAACGGCGGCAAACCGCTTTCCCCATACGAAGTCGGAGAAGTCTGCAAGCGTCTGGTGCGCTACGGGATGGAAGTTCCGGAGATAGCCAAGCGTCTCGGATTCACTGAAACCTATGTGAACAGTATGCTGAGTTTGATGGCAAGCCCTTTGAAGCTGCGCCAAATGGTGATCAACGGCATCGTGGCAGCATCAACTGCCATCGAGATGATCGCAAAACATGGCGACAAGGCTCTGGCAAAGCTGCAGGAAGCACAGGAACGCGCTAATGCGGCCGGCAAAGATCGTGTCACCAACAAGCATATCGCTCCTGATCACGCCTTCAAGAAGGCGATCAAGAAATCTGCTGAAACCATGTTCACAGCCATCAACGAAGTGAAGGCCGACCCGGCATACGAGAAACTCTCTCCTTCCATCCGTGAAAAGCTGGAAGAGTTGCTCAAGGGGTTGAATAAGCCTGCTCAATAGTTCTGCGTCTTCAATCAGACACGAAGAGAAAAATGGGGCATCCGGATTTCCTGGTGGGTGTGCTACACTATGACCATACTTTGTGACCATAGGAGAGCGCAATGCAAACAGCCATCGCAGCAGGAGAATTCAAAGCGAAATGTCTACAGCTTCTCGACGACGTTGCCGAGACACGTGGGACTTTGGTAATCACCAAGCATGGCAAACCCGTGGCAAGGCTTGTACCCGTAGAGCCAGAGCAACGATTGTTCGGCGCACTCAAAGGCAGTGTCGTGGGGGAAATGGATGTCGTCTCACCGATCAGCACTGAATGGGAGGCCGCCAAGTGAATCTGGTGCTATTGGATACCCACGTTTGGGTATGGCTACTCAATGGTGACCGCAAACTCAATCCGAAAGCATTGAGAGCCATCGAGCAATCCTTATCTGAGGAGGCGGTTCTGTTATCTGCCATTTCTCCGTGGGAAGTAGCGATGCTGGTCAATAAAGGAAGGCTCACGCTGGATCGGGATGTGGGGGAATGGGTGAATGCAGCCGTCAGTATCCCAGGTATCCGAGTAGAACCCATCACTCCGGAAATCGCTGTTGCCAGCACACGGCTGCCGGGGGATATACATCCAGATCCTGCTGATCGTTTGATCACTGCAACGGCACGCCATCTAGGCGCTCTTCTGATCACTGATGACGAACTTTTACTTGACTATAGTGCAGCCAAACACCTGAAGGCTTTAAAGGCTGGAAGGTAAGCACCCCACCCACCAGAAAATCCGGATACCCGAAAAATGAGCACAGAAACTCCACTTGAAAATCTCGCTGCAGCGCTTGCCCATGCGAGCTACGAAGGGTTCTCGGAAATTTTTTACCAGGATCGAGACTGGGAACATTTCCAGAAAACCAAGGAAGATCGCCGTATCGAAAAGCGCCGCAGACCTCAGATGAGGGACATCACGGTTGTGGGGATGTTTCCTCAAACTTGGGGGAGTACGGCGTTGGGATTTGGCGGTATTGGCGGGGCGGCAATGACGACTGCTTACACCATCGTTCTGGAATGCGGCCGACAACGGGCCGTCTATTTTGGAGGGCGTTTCGCATACTTGGTCGACCAACCAAATCAGGCTATGTTGGATGACATAACAAAGCAGCAGATGGCAAAGGTAGGAGAATCAAAAAAGTATGAGCGAAGCACTAAACTGCCTGAAAAACGCGAGTGGTGCTATGTGATACCACCAAAGGTTTTCGAGGTGGCCCCTTGCGACTGCGGAAATCACGAAACCATGTGGTCAGAGTACAAGGGCAAAATTTGGTGCCCAATCTGCGAAAAGGATTTTACGCCTCAACACAATGGCGTATTTGACGACCAAATACCGGCTAAATTGGCAACAATTCTTGGCCTTTCTTTTGATCGGTACATCATCGCAACAGGCGTTGTCGAAAAATACGATACGAAACAGTTGGGTTGGGTTAAAGAAGTAAGGACGGGAAATGCAATCTAATCTGATGTCGGATATCAACGCAGTGATGAGAGACGAACGACTTAAGTACAGGAAGCGCAGGAACGCGTACCTGTCACTTCTGTGGGCATCATTCATCCCTTGCACGATCACAATGCTTGCGTCAGATCCACTTGCCATCCAGAACGATCTTTTACGGGTGATTGCTTATGGTATAGCCATGCTTTTCTCTTGGTTTTTGTTTGAAGAGAGCGTGAAGAGATGGCTGAAAACGATGAAAGTAAGCCATGAGACGATTTCCAGTCTTTCCAAGCTGACATTTGAAATTCAGAAATTGTCGGAAATCATGCGCGCAAGCTTGATTGGCGATGAAAGTTTGACCATTCTGAGGCTTGAATTGATCATTCTCGTCGAGGCGAAGGCGAGAGCACTGCGGGTGGTCAAAGAAACCATTCAGGCACATCCTGGGATGAAAGAAATTCTGGAAAAAAACATTGAAAGAAGAGGGCTAAGTGCGCGCATACCATAAAGACAAAACGCTTCCATCCACTACCCAACACATTTTTGTGTTTGGCAGCAATTTTGCAGGGCGTCACGGAAAAGGGGCAGCGCTGGTTGCATCGAAGCAGTTCCGCGCAGAGCGTGGCGTCGGGGAGGGACGCACAGGGAATGCCTATGCGATCCCAACCAAGAATGAGAGACTGCGAGTAATCAACTTGAATGAGATTCGAATCTCGGTGTTTAAGTTCATTGAGTACGCACACCAAAATCCCAACGACAGATTTTTCATCACAAGGGTCGGGTGCGACTTGGCAGGCTACCAGAATGCAGATATTGCACCCATGTTCTCACTGGCTCCGTTAAATTGCAGTTTCCCTGAAGAATGGAAGGAATACCTCGATGTCTAGTCAATTCGACAGGCTTGATGAGATCGCCGAAGAAGTCGCCAAAGGCAACAAAGAGCGCACCGGCGTTTTGAGCATAGGAGAGCGTCTGTACGTCGCCCTGTCTGCTAACAGCATCCAGATGCTGGATGACATGGGTTATACGGTTGCGGAGGCATTGGCGAGGCTTGGCTCAGAGTGGACGAATGAGTTGGTCGAGCGATGGAAGTATCGTGGCAATCCAAAGGCTTAAAAATAGGCTCTTCGGATTTTAGTGTGGAGTGGTTCGGAGAGTAGTGTGGAAGATAGTGCTTATGGTTGCTGCTGCAATTGCCGTGCTTCAGCTAATAATCTTTCCCAGTTGCTTGGCGGATGCCCG
>Ga0210011_1001028_pt1 | contig 27731 bp, 19 predicted proteins | sample CryGeymeta201502_FD_183972 | JGI IMG/M metagenome (GOLD analysis project Ga0210011, IMG submission 183972) | Groundwater microbial communities from Crystal Geyser aquifers in Utah, USA - Crystal Geyser metaG 2015-02 (SPAdes) (version 2) | ecosystem: Environmental > Aquatic > Deep subsurface >...
CAAAATGGGGATACGACACAGGAAATCATGGCTGGGGCAATCAAGAATTACAAAATTATGTTGATAATACGTTAGAAACAGCATCAGTCGCAGACGGATTATTGACCATTACCGCATTTCAACTTATACGAGGCCAAGATAAAGAATTCGTATCTGCACGATTAGTATCTAGAACTAAAGGAGATTGGTTATATGGTAGAATTGATGTGCGAGCAAAATTGCCTAAAGGAAGAGGTACTTGGCCTGCAATTTGGATGCTACCAACCGATTGGGAATATGGAAATTGGCCAAGATCTGGTGAAATCGATATTATGGAACATGTAGGTTATGATCAGGGAAATATACACGGAACAGTTCACACTGATGCTTTTAATCATACCAAAGGAACTCAAAGAGGCGGTAGTATAATGGCTCCAATGGCTTCAGAAGAATTTTTAGTTTATTCTATAAATTGGGATGCTGAAAAAATTGATTTTTATATTGATAACAGACTTTATTTTACCTTCGAAAATACTGGAAAAGGATTTAGTGAATGGCCTTTTGATAAGCGATTTCACCTAATTCTAAATATTGCCGTTGGCGGAGCATGGGGTGGCGCTCAAGGTGTGGATGAATCTATTTTCCCACAGACTATGCAAATTGATTATGTTAGAGTGTTCCAATTAAAATGATGATGTTGTAATATTTATCGTCATTTTTCTCGAATTTGATTTTTTTCCTCAAACGTATAAAACCTCATGTTCAGTTGATTATTTTACCTTCATAATGATAAGACTCATTATTGTATCAGATAATTTTTATGAAAAATTGCCACTAATAAAAAAATGATATGCTTTCAAATGTGAAAAAATCGTACATCGTGATTTTCTTTGTAATCTTAATTTGGTCGGCAATAAACCCGAAAGACTATTTGACTTGGTTTATGGAGGTAATTCCTGCCATTATTGGGTTTATTATCCTTAGTGTTACGTATAAAAAATTTCAATTCTCTAATTTTACCTATGCAGTCATTCTACTACATTGTATCATTTTATTTGTAGGCGGCAAATACACCTATGCTGAAAATCCATTTTTTGATTATTTAAAAGAACTCTTACATCAGGATAGAAATAATTATGATAAACTGGGACATTTAATGCAGGGTTTTGGGCCAACTTTAGTTGCCAGAGAAATTTTTATCAAACTAAAAGTGTTTAATAAGGAAAATTGGATGCCTTTTGTTTTAATGTGTATAACCATGTTTATTTCAGCGATTTATGAAATTATTGAATGGTTTGCAGCGCTTGGAGTTGGAGAATCTGCAGACGCTTTTTTAGGAACGCAGGGTTATTTTTGGGATACTCAATCTGATATGTTGTTGGCCTTTATCGGATCAGTAATTGCGATAGTATTTTTTAGTAAGTGGCAAGACAGAGCAATTCTAGAAATGAGAAATGAGAAATGAGAAATGAGAAATGAGAAATGAGAAATGAGAAATGAGAAAAATAAGTCTTATCTCATTATTTATCAATGGCTTGTATAGATAATTTTAGTTAAATATTCTCTTTGTTATACTTCATTCTTGTATTCCAGAAAGTGTTTTTCAGTAAAATTATCGGCGATTCCACATGAATTGAAAAGGGTAAACCCAAAATTCGATTTCTGAGAGTTCTCGTAAACTTATAAGCTTCTGATTTTTACTAATCTCGATATATCAAGTAGAAAATTTTAAAAAAACTTAATAAATATTATATTGCAATCAATCCTTTAACCTACTTGATTGTATTTATGAAAAGAAATTCTACATTATTTTTATTAAGCTTTAGCTTATTAGGACTTATAGGTTGTAAATCGACTGAAAAAACAAGCTCAGATTCTGAGAAACCAATGGCGCAAACAGTTTCCTATGAAACTGATATTAAACCAATTATGATGAGAAGTTGTAGCCCTTGTCATTTCCCAGAAAAAGGTCGTAAAAAACACTTAGATACGTATGAAGCTGTTAGTGGCTCAATATCTCAGATTATCAAGATGGTTAGCTTAGACCCCTCAGATGAGCACTTTATGCCTTTCGAAAGTAAAAAACAACCTTTATCTGATCAAGAGATTGAATTATTCAAAACTTGGAAAGCTGAAGGAAAAGGGAAATAATCAATCAGATAATTTAATATCCTAGAAACAAAAAAGGCTGTCGTTTGACAGCCTTTTTTGTTTAGTTCAATACTTTAAGAATAATTGCTATTACGGTAAAGTTTATAATAGCAATAGGTAATAAATTATGCCACCCTAAATGCATTAATTGATTGTATTTAAAACGTGGAATTGTCCAACGAACCCAAATAAATACAAATAACAAGAATGACGTTTTACCTAAAAACACTGCTAAATCAAGTATCATTTTCACAGTAGAGTTTAATTCAGGCAACCACGCATCAGCAAATGGTAAATTATAGCCACCGAAAAAGAATGTTGAAATTAACATAGATGCAATTACAACGTGCATGTATTCTGCTAAGAAGAACATACCGAATTTCATAGATGAATATTCAGTATGGAAACCACCAACTAATTCTTGTTCAGCTTCAACCAAATCAAAAGGAGTTCTGTTTGTTTCTGCAAAAGAAGCGATAACAAAAATGATAAATCCGACTGGATTTAAAAATACATACCACCACATACTTTGGTCTTCAACTATATCAACTACATTTAAAGATCCAGCTAAGAGAACACAACTTGCAACGGCAAGTCCCATAGGTAATTCATAACTAATCATCTGAGCGGCAGCACGTAAACCTCCAAGAAGTGAATATTTACTATTAGAACTCCATCCCGCTAATGTTACACCATAAACAGAAAGAGAAGAAACTGCTAATAAATATAAAACGCCAACATTGATACTTGTTACGTGTAAGCCTTCACCAAAAGGTATAACTGCAACAGTCAATAAAGCTGTTGAAACTGGAATAATTGGTGCAAGAGTATGCAAAAACTTATTCGCTTTATTAGGAATAACATCCTCTTTTAAAATAAGTTTTAATACATCGGCAATAGGTTGTAATAAACCTAGAGGACCAACTCGATTTGGACCAACACGATTTTGAATAAACGCTGCAATTTTACGCTCCGCATAAACGGCTATCGCAGCTGAGTTAAGCAACATAAACAGAGATGTGCCTAATACAATGAGTTGAAGTGTAAATGGTTCCATTGACTGAGATTAAATGGTTTTTGCTTCAGTTTCAGCTGGTTGAATAACCACACCTTTTTCTAAATCCATACGATCGTAAGTTATCCCGTCAAACGCAGGAATACTTGAAGCGATTTCATCAAAAAGGTCAGATGAATCAGACCAGTTTACAGACTGATTTAATCTTGGTGCTAATTGACTTAGGAATTCCCAAACTGGATAAGCATCAACGCGGTTGTTGTCAGATCTCCAGTTATCGAATTTGGTACCAAATCGATCTAAACGACCTGCATTCATTTCAGGATGTAGAGAACGATTGGTGTACATTGTTTCTTTAGCAGGCATAGAGCGTTGAATTCTGCCCTCAGCATTTACATAACTTGCGGCATGTTCAGCGATACAAGTAACTGGAATAATCAATTGAGCAGTTTTGGCTGTTTCAGTTTTGTTTGTTCCAAAATAAATAAGTGTTTTGCCTTCTAAATCAGAACTTGAAACTAAGCCACGTCCAACTATGTCTTCACTTAAAACAATAATTACAGTTGCTTTTTTGATTGAACTTGAAAGTGATTTTTCAGATAAAGCTTCTAATCCAACTAGTTCACAACCTTTTGTATTTGGAGCTTGATCATCTGTTAATAAAAATCCATCACCGCTACCAGAAATTACATGAGGCACAAATGCACTACTTGAAATTCCTGCATTTGCAAAAAATGTTTTGAAAGCGAAGTTTTCTTCAACTGAAGCATAACCACTTCCTAATACAAAGACATCTTTTGGTGAATGAGCTTCTAAAATTTCAGCTAAGGTTTCTTTAGCATTATTCCATGAAGTTTTGATTAACTCGGTATCCAATTTAATTTCAGGTCTTGAAATTCTATTTTCGTTGAACAAACGATAAGCCTCACGACCAGAATCTGGCATCCAATAGTCATTAACACTTGGATTAAAGCGAGGAGTAACACGCAATACTAGATTATCACGAACCCATAAATCAACATTTGTACCTTTTCCATTGGTTACATCAATGCTAGGAGTTTGATTCATTTCCCAAACACGAGCTTTAAAGCGGAAATCCGATTGAGTTAAAGCGCCTACAGGACAAAGGTCAACGGTATTTAATGAATATGGATCATCAAAAGTTCTACCTGGAGCTGTTGTTGGATAATTTTTATCACCACGAGCAGTAATGGTTAATTGATTAGTTTTAGAAATTTCTTCGCTAAAACGAACGCAACGTGTACAATTAATACAACGTTCAGCATCTAAAACTACACGAGGTCCAAGCTGAATTCTCTTTGGTTTATGAACTTTTTTAAATTCAAAACGAGATCCTTCAGGGCCGTATTTGTAGGTTTGAATTTGTAAAGGACATTCTCCAGCTTGATCACAAATTGGACAATCAAGCGGGTGATTTACTAAAATAAATTCAAGAGTGTCTTTTTGAGCACGGCGAACTTTTTCAGAAGTGGCGTGTGTTTTTACAACCATTCCGTCGCTCATGTCTTGAGAACAAGATGTCATCAATTTTGGGAAAAATTGAACAAGTTTGTTTCCGTTATCATCAACTTTGAAACTGTTCGTTGCACGATCAAAAACAGGAGTTCCGATTTCAACTAAACATTGACGACAGTTAGCAGGAATAGATAGACTTGGGTGATAACAGAAAAAGGGTAAATCTAAACCCTGATCAAGGATAAACTGAAGAACTTTTCCAGGTTTATCGTAAGTAAATTTCTGATCATCAATTATAATTTCAGGCATAGCTTAATCCTTAGGCGAATGCAAATACTGATTTTTTACAACGTGCTTCAAATTCGTCTCTGAAGCGGGTTACGGTATAACGAACCGGCCAAGCTGCGGCATCGGCAAGAGCACAAACGGTGCGTCCTTCCATTTGAGAAGTAAGATCAAGTAAAAGATCTAAATCTCTGAGCTCACCTTCGCCAGTTTTAATTTTATGAAGGAGTTTTTCTAACCAACCTGTTCCTTCACGACATGGAGTACATTGTCCACAAGACTCGTGATGGTAGAAGTGTGTAATTCTATAGAGGAAGTCAACGATGTCGGTGTCTTCGTCTAATATGGCCATTCCTGCAGTTCCCATCATTGAACCTGCAGTTCTCAATGAATCTGCATCCATTGAAACACCATCAATTTGATCTGCACGTAAAATTGGAGTGGAAGAACCACCAGGAACAAGAGCTTTTAATTTCTTTCCATTGCGCATACCACCAGCAACATCATAGATTAAATCTGTGATGAGCATTCCTGTTGGATATTCATAAACTCCAGGGCGATTAACGTGTCCTGAGATTCCATAAAGAACTGGTCCTGGATGAGTTTTTGCTCCCATTGCAGCATATTTAGCAGAACCCATATTTAGAATTAATGGTACATTCGCTAGAGATTCAATATTGTTAATCGTAGTTGGACGGCCCCATAAACCACGTTGAGCAGGAAATGGAGGTTTAACACGAGGATAACCACGTTTTCCTTCCAATGATTCCATTAATGAAGACTCTTCTCCACAAATGTAAGCACCAGCTCCAGAGTGAACATACATATCGATGTTTACACCTGAACCTAGAATGTTTTTTCCTAAATATCCAGCTTTGTAAGCATCCGTAATGGCTTTTTCCATGAAATTAATCCAAGAACGATATTCACCACGGATATAAACATAAACGGCATCTGCTTGAATGGCATAAGCACCGATTATTGCACCTTCGATGAATAAATGCGGATTGAATTCAAAAATAACTCGGTCTTTAAATGTGCCTGGCTCTGATTCATCGCCGTTTGCAGCAATGTAACGTTTACCGCCATCTGGTTTAGGCATAAAAGACCATTTTAAACCAGTATTAAATCCAGCACCGCCACGACCACGAAGTCCCGCAGTTTTAACTTCATTAATAACATTTTCACGAGTCCATGTTGACTCTTTTGCTGCAAGAACATCTTTTAAAGCTTTATAACCACCTGTAGCTTCATAGTCACTTACATTACGTAAATGTCCTTTTGATGGTAGAATCAGGGTTTTATAGTTTTGATAATCGTTTACCATACTGATTAACTATTTTGCATTTGAGGTGGAATAATCGATTCAAATTCAGGCATTTTATCCTGTTTTAAATCTTCGATAAGTGAATCAACTTTTTCTTTTGTAAGATGATTTACATAAACATCGTTGGTAATTTGAAGCATCGGTGCATAACCACAAGCGCCTAAACATTCAGCTTGTTGAATACTGAATTTTCCATCAGGAGTAGTTTCACCTACTTTAATTCCGAGTTTTTCTTCTAAGTGATGGAGCATTTCGTAACCACCACAAACTTGACATGAAAAACAAGTACAAACATCAAGCACATATTTACCCATTTCTTTTTTGAAATATTGGGTATAAAATGTCGCAACACCATGAATGTGCGATTCTGGTAACGCTAAGGTCTGTGCTACTAGATGCTGAACTTCATTATTAACATGGCCAAATTTTTCCTGTGCATACCAAAGTACGGGCATTGAAGCGGAAAGAACAGTTGGATATTTTGCTTTTATAGCATCGATCTTTTTCAGATCTTCTGAATCGAATGTGTATGTCATAATGTTATTTATCTGCGTCACCCATTACCGGATCTAGTCCACCAATTAATACAACTGTATCGGCAATCATTTGTCCGTCTAGTATATTTTCTAGAACCTGTAAATTTCCAAGTGAAGGTGATTTAATTTTTAATCTCCAAGGGTGACCAGTTCCGTCACTTTGAATATAGTATCCAAGTTCACCTTTTGATGCTTCAATTGAATGGTAACATTCAGCGCCAGCAGGAGGGCAAACTCCGGTATCAGTCATCATAAAATCGTGAATTAAGCCTTCCATGGAGAAATAAACTTCATCTTTTGAAGGATAAGCTTTTTTTGCATTGTCAATTCTGATTGATCCCTTAGGCATTTTTTCTAAACATTGCTCAACTATGCGAATAGATTGTTCCATTTCTTCCATTCTTATATAATAGCGAGCTAAGTTATCACCTTCAAGACGAGTTGGAACCTCGAAATCTATATCACTATATTTTAAATAGGGTTCAAATTTTCTAATATCATAAGCAATTCCTGTAGCTCTTAATGGTGCGCCAGTTAAACCAAGTTCTATTGCTCGTTCAGCAGTGATTGGTCCAATTCCTCTATTTCTATCAAAGAAAATGCGATTTTTATTTAGAAGTTTATACCAACCTTTAATTTCCGACTTCAAGTTTTGAACAAACTCTTTCATCTTATTTAGCACTTCAGGAGAGGCATCATTTGCAACCCCACCAATACGACTGTGAGAAACAGTAAAACGGTGACCAGCTAATAAATCAAAGATATCATATAATTTTTCTCGTTCTCTGAATGTCCAGATAAACATAGAAATTGCTCCAGAATCCATTACCATAGCGCCTAGCCACAGTAAATGAGAAGAAATACGTGCTAATTCACAGCCCAACATTCTAATGTATTGAGCACGATCTGGAACTTCGATTTTCGCAAGTTTTTCAACAGCTAAACAAAAGGCAACATTACTTGCATAAGGAGAGAGATAATCCATGCGATCTGTATAAGGCATGAATTCCTGATACGTTTTATTCTCGGCAATTTTCTCAACACCACGATGTAAGTAACCCACATCAAGTCGGTTTTTCATAATCACTTCACCGTCTAATTCTAATAGAACACGTAATACACCGTGAGTAGCAGGGTGTTGAGGTCCCATATTTAGAATCATTCTGGTATTCAGTGGGTCATCGTCGTTAACTTCAATAGTTGTATGTTTATCTTCGAGCGATTTATATAAACGTTCTTGGTGCTCTTTGAAAAACAACGGTTGACCTTTTTCTACAATCTTTGTTGTCGGATGCATAATTACGCCTTGCTGTCAGGTGTTGTTGATGGAAGTGGAAGTGATCCCGGAATTCCAAGTAAAGGAAATTCTTTTCGTAGCGGGTAATAATCGAAATCTTCTGGCAAAAATAATCTTCTCAAATCAGGATGTCCATCAAATTGAATTCCAAACATGTCAAAAGCTTCACGTTCATGCCAATTTGCTGAAGGCCAAATAGAGGTAGCAGTTGGCATAGTTGGATTATCTTCAGAACAACGTGTTTTAATGAACAGCCTTTTTTGAGCTTTCAAAGAAATAATATTATAGATGACTTCAAATCGATCTTTGCTAGTAAATCTGTCTGCTGCAACCATGTCACAAAGATAGATAAAGCGATGTTCATTTTTTAGAAAGGTAAGAACATCAATAATAGAATTGATAGAAACAGTAATCAGCACATCACCTTGATAATCAGAAATTTCCAGGATAGAAGCTGCAAATTTATTTTTCAAGTCTAAGGTAAGATTTTGAAAGAATTCAGGTAAACTCATCTTAATCGTCCAATAATACTGTATGTTGGGTTTTAATTTTTTCCTGAATATTCATTAGAGCATGAATAACAGCATCAGGTCGAGGGGGGCAACCTGAAACGTAAGCATCAACAGGTAAGAAATTATCGACTCCTTGCACCACACCATAGCTTCTATGCATACCACCTGTAGAAGCGCAAGCTCCCATGGCAATACACCATTTTGGGTCTGGCATCTGATCCCAAATTCTGCGTACGGCATGAGCCATTTTGTAGGTACACCAACCTGCAACAATCATTAAGTCGCTTTGTCTTGGTGAAAATCGAAATACTTCAGACCCAAAACGTGAAACATCATATTTTGGACCGGCAAAAGCCATCATTTCGATTCCACAACAAGCCAATCCCATAGGCATTGGCCATACTGCGTTTGAGCGACCCCAGTTAACAAGAGTGTCAATTTTGGTGGTTAAATAACCGTCGCCTAATGCTGCTTCTAAACCCATATCAACGTATTAAAGTGTTCTGATTAAGAATTAATTTTTTGTGAGTGACCAATCGAGGGTTCCCTTTCGTAAGGTATAGAAAAGGCCAACAAACAATACTGCTATAAAAAACATCATTGCCCAAAAGGCTCCGTCAGACAGTTTTAAATATTGAACTGCCCAAGGATAAAGAAAAACTACCTCGAGGTCGAATACGATAAACTCCATTGCTACCATGTAAAAAGTAACAGAATAACGATCACGCGCTTCACCAACAGGATCCATGCCACTCTCGTAAGGAGCCAATTTGGTAATATTAGGCCGTTTCGGGCCAAAAACCTGAGAAAGAACTATGAGTACAACAGCGAGACCTACTGCTACACCAATTAAAATAAAAATGGGCAAATATTGTTCGAACATAAAGCCTTTGTTAAATAGCTAGTTTAAATCGTGCCAAAATTAGGTTTCAATCCCACAAAAGTCAATAAAAAAGGTCAGATTCTCTCTTATATAATTCAGTATCTAAGTAATTTTACATCTATTTAAACGAAAACAGCGAAATGTTTGCTTTAAGTCTTACGTTCGATTCTGTAACTTAGGTAATTGGATTACCCTGAAACGATTCTATTTACTAAAATTCGATTTGCAATTTTGAAGAATTTTGCTAAATAATCAAACTTACCAAAAGTAAACTAAATAGGATTCAAAGCTCAAGGAAACTGTAGAACTCTTGAAATTAAATTTAACAGTTTAGACATTGTGAAAAAAATTTTAATGGAAATATTGGGTTTGTCTTCAAGCCCTAGCAGTGGTGGCGCTTTTGCTTTAGTTCTCAGTGAAGCAGAAGGAGACTTACGACTACCAATTATTATTGGAGCTTTTGAGGCGCAAGCTATTGCTTTAGAACTTGAGCACATTAGGCCTCCTCGTCCAATGACACATGATTTAATTAAAAACATTATAGTTCAATCGAATGCGGAGCTCAAAGAAGTTGTTATTAATGACTTACGAGAAAGTACCTTTTTCGCCAAACTTGTCATTAAAACCGAAATAAATGAATTTGATGTGGATGCCAGACCTAGCGACGCCATAGCTATTGCTATAAGATTTGGAGTGTCTGTTTATGTGAGCGCACATGTTCTTAAAGAAGCGGGGATTGTGGCACAGTCTGAATCCTCAAAAACCCCTGTAGCGATTGTTGATGACGCAAAGCAAGAACCTGTAAATCGCCCTATTACAATGGAAGATCGCTTGGCGAATCTTACTAAAAATCTTGATCTTGCTATTGCAAATGAAGATTATGAAAAAGCTGCTCGTTTAAGAGATGAAATTAACAAATTGAAAGGCTCAGCGTGAGCATTATTAAACAATCCTTTACTTCACTGCCATTTTCTCAACTTTTTAATGATTATTTGAACGAAAAACAGGAGATAATCTCCTTTTTCGAAACTAAACCATCAGATTTATTCTCCACTTTTCCTGATAGAAAATCTTATATCTCAAGGGAAGAACTCGTAAAAATTGTTCGCGACTTTAATGCTGATTTAGAACTTTCTGATTATTCGAAGCAGAATATTGAATTACTTTTAAATGAGGACACATTTACCGTAACTACAGGGCAGCAAATAGGTTTGTTTGGTGGTTATTTGTACACACTTTACAAGATTGTAACAACTATTAAGTTGGCAAAAGAGCTAAGTGAAAAACATCAAAAGAACGTTATTCCAATTTTTTGGATTGCTGATGAAGATCATGATTTTGATGAAGCCAATCACGTTTCGGTGATAAAAAATGACAGCTCAGTGGAAACGATATCTATTAAACGTCCGAGTGATTTACATCAACAAGTTGGGCGAGAGCTAGTGAATGAGGATATTGAAAAGCAAATTACTCACTTTTTTGAATCATCGGGAAATTCCCAATTTAGTGAAGAACTAAAGTCTTGGTTGATTGAAGATTTTAATCCCAAAAACACGCAGAAAAATGCGTTTCTGCGTTTTCTGAATCGTCTATTTGGTAAACATGGTTTAGTATTTTTTGGTAGCGATACTAAATTAATTAAACAAGCAACTCTACCGGTTTTTGAAACGGCAATTAATAAAGCTGTGACGGTTTATCATTCATTAGAAGATCAAAGTAAAGCAATTGAATCTGTTTATCACAGACAAGCAATGACAGATTATTCTTTACTCTTTTTGAATTGTAAAAGAGGTAGAATAAAACTTCATTTAGATGTTGAAAACTTAATTTGGAGTGTGGATGAAAGATTACTTAGTTCTGAAGACTTACTTTCAAAAATTCAGGATGAGCCGAATTTATTATCTCCTAATGTTTTTCTTCGTCCAATAGTTCAAGAATTCGTTTTACCGAATATTGCATACATTGCTGGACCTGGTGAGTTAGCCTATTATGCTCAGATGAAAAAAATGTACGAGATATTTGATGTTCCAATGCCTGTTATTGTTCCAAGGTTATCGGCAACTGTTATCGAAAGGCCATTTCAACGATATTGGAGTGAGTTACCGATTCAATTTGATGGATATTTCAAAAGAATTGAGGATTTGGAACGTGAATTTGTTGCACAAAACCAGCCGTTTGACATAGAAAATCATTTTCAAAGTTGGATTGAAGCTTCAAGACAGACGGCTAAACGGTTTAAAGATGAAATTGTACATTTAGATCAAACTTTAGATCAAAGTGTTGAAAGAGCTTTACATTCTTATCAAAATGAACTGGAAAAATTAAAAGGAAAAGTTTCCAAATCAGTTAAGAATAAAGATGAAATTACACTTCAACGAATAAGAAAAGTTCAGGCTAGTCTTTATCCTCTAAATGGTCTGCAAGAAAGAACAATTGGATTTGTGCATTTCTTAAATAGATATGGCTTAGATTGTTTCGAAAAACTTTTTGATGATTCTGTTTCAGCTCTTGAAACAAATCATATTTTACTGTTTATTTAATAATGTATGAAACTGAAATCTGAGTTAAGAGAGTTTGCTTTATCCTACAGAAATTCTTTAGATGAAGAAAAATATAGAGATTTATCGCTGGCAATTACTTACAAATTATGCTACATATTCCCTTTTAAGGAAGCGTTTGATTATCATTTTTTTATAGGTTCCACTCATAAACGTGAGGTAATTACAAAGCCATTAATTGATGTGTTATTGAAAGCTGGAAGAAATGTGTTTGTTCCTAAAGTTAATGAATATAATGTGTTAAGTACTCATAAAATACATACCTTATTGGACTTAAAAATCGGTGCTTTTGGAATAGAGGAACCTATAACGTTTTCAACTAATACGACAAATTTTGATTGTATTATAGTTCCAATGCTCGGAGCTGATTTAAAAGGAAATAGAGTAGGATATGGGAGAGGATTCTACGATCGATTTTTAGAAAAAACAAGTGGTGTAAAAATAGGAATCGTTTACGATGCCTGTTTAGTTGATGAGCTAGAATCTGAAGCACATGATATACCTTTAGATTTAATAATAACAGAAAATAGAGTTATCGAGACAAGCAAACGGTAACAAATCTTTACTTTAAGCGTACCACATCTTGCACTAAAAATGTAGAATAGACTATGGCAGAACGATTTAAGACGAGTACAGAAAGAATAGCTTTAGATGATTCCGTAAATTACACAGAAACGGATTTAAAACAAGCTTTTGAAAGTTTCATTCAAGAAGAACCTGAACTAACAAAAACGAATCTAATCAATTTTACGAGTGTTTTTGGTACTGCCATGATGTTAATGGCATCGCTATTTTTTATTGGGAAAATCTTACCCGGCGATATTTTTAGTAATATTAACAATTGGATGCAGCCTTTAGCGATGGTTGGTGGTGTAATCGTTACCCTTAAAGGACTTGGAATTTTTTCAAGACGAAGAAAACGTAAAAAAAAGGAAAAAGAATTTGAAACAAGCCCTTCGTTTTTGAAATATAAAAGTGCTCCAAATTATGCTTCTACTTCGGGTGCAACATCGAGTAATACTTCATTTAATTCAAAAACTTCGTCGGGAAAATCAACCATTGGTTCAACTGAGTTTGAGCGTGCATATTACGATACGTATGCCTTAAAGAAAAATAAAAAGCTCTATAAATCTAGATTAGATAAAAAAGTGGATGGAGTTTGTGGTGGTTTAGCCAAGTATTTAGGCGTCAGTTCAACAATAGTTCGATTGATATTCATTGTTGCTACGTTTATGGGTTATGGTTCACCCATTTTATTGTATTTAGGTTTAAGTATTGCTCTTTCTAAAGAACCAAAGATACTAAGTGATATTCAAGAATAATTGATTTCTAATAAACAATGCTAATTACATTCGAAGGTATTGATGGGTCTGGAAAAAGCACTCAAATTCAATTATTAAAATTGTTTATTGAAACGAATTTAAAACAAAAAGTTGTTGTTTTTCGAGAACCAGGAGGTAATATTGTATCAGAAAAAATTAGATCTTTATTACTGGAAACTGATTTTGAGATTCAACCTATAACAGAAATGTTACTTTTTTCGGCGGCGAGAGCTCAATTGGTTGCCGATGACGTGTTGCCGAATTTAAAGAATGGATCCATTGTAATTTTAGATCGCTTTTTTGATTCCACAACCGCATATCAAGGTTATGGAAGAGGTGCTGCCTCAATTGAGGAAATTAATGCACTCAATCATTTTGCTGCGTTAGGATTGAAACCAGATATCACATTTTATTTACGCTTAGAGTTAGAAGAGGCTCAATTAAGAAGATCAGGTGATGAAAAAGACAGAATGGAACGCTCAGGAAATGTGTTTTATGAAAAAGTAATTCAAGGGTTTGACGAAATGGCAAAGCAGGAAAGTCGATTTTGTGTTTTAGATGCCTCTTTGAATAAAGATGAAATTCATATATTAATTACTGAAAAAGTAAGTTCGCTTTTATAATTGATTTCAAGTTCATGGAAATCTGAGAACGCTGATGTATTTACTTAAGTTTTGGTTTAGAGTTTTTGTCAAAGTTAAAAATAAATCTCACTCATCATTACTTAGGATTAAAGGATAGAAAACTAGCCTTAAGTTGGAGAGAGAACTATCTAGGCTATTGTTTTAAAACTAAGCTATTGTGGTACAAATCCTTATACTAGAATCAGATTATGTAAAATCAAGAGTGAGTCTAAACCGAAAAGAAAAAATTTAGCAAATAAACGGCAATAGTAAACTTTTGAGTGGGTGAAAATCGATAAAATTTCCAATCTGGAGCGAACTCAAAATTTATTTTTTCGTTTTTATCATTAAAATTATTGATGCAAAAAGGAATAGTAAATGTGGTATTGTTGCAGCATATAATGGGCTTAAGACGCCGTTAATCCCAAGTGGCTCAAATAGTTTCATCGTTGTGAGATACAAGAAACTAACACCAAGGCCAATGGCTAGATAAACGCCTTTACCACCTTTACGACGTACCGAAGCAAGGCATAAACCAATAATTATTACAATTGGAATGGAAAGAGGATAACTTAATTTTGAGTAAAACTGCACAGTTGGCAGTTCCAGCCCTCCAGCACCACTACGTTCAACAGATTCTAAATATTCTACAATTTCTGGATAGCTTAATTGAAAAATATCAGCAGTAGTTCGAGATAAATCTCTTGGAAAAATAGTAAGTATGGTGTCTTTTTGGGTTTGTTTAATTTCGACAATTTTGTCCGATTCAAATTTGCGGAAGGTGATATCGAATAATCTCCAGACAGCTAAGGAGTCGATAAATTGCATACGAGCTGCTTCCGTTAGTTGAACTAATGAATCGGCTTTATAGTCTAGCATTGAAATACGGTATCCAATTTTAGAACTAGGTTCAAAATAATTTATTTGAATTATTGAATTTGTAGAAGTTTGCCTTAAAAGTTTACTTTTATCGAGTCGGTCACTTTTACGGTTTATGTATGTACGTTCAAATTTAATTCGTTCCCTGTTTGAATAGGGAACAACAAATCCATCCAAATAACTCACAATGGTCATGGCAATTATCCCTACAACAATGAATGGGATACTCATTCGATATAATGACACACCCGCGGCTTTTAAAGCAATAAATTCAACACGATCAGCTAACTGCCCAGAAATTAAAAGTGCGGCAACAAAAAGTGATACTGGGGAAACAAGTCGAATAATTTCAGCAATATAATGAACATAATAATTTCCCCAAATTTCTGTAGCAGTTGCGCCTCTATCCGAAAAATCATCGCTATTTTCAGAAAAATCTATAATTATAAAAATAAAAACGAGCAAAAGTAACATCAAAACAGTTACAGAAATCATTCGTTTTATTATGAATCGATCAATGGTATTGGGGAATTTTAATCTCATCAAATAAACCTATTTCTAATTATTTTGATATGTAAGAAAATGGCAATAATGGCAAAAACAAAATTAATAAACCACATTCCAACAAATGGAGATACCATAAGTCGATCGGCTAATTTTTCGCCTTGAATGAGTCCAATCCAGTAAAACGTAAAAATTATAGCAGCAAAAACGGCAGCGATGCCCAAATTTCCTTTTTTAGTGAGTAAACCTAGAGGAGCACCAATGAAGACAAATAAAATGCATCCAATAGGAATCGCAACTTTTTTATGAATTTCGACCCAATACTTCGCTAATCGTTCATTTTTCCACTTTAGCGTATTTTTTACGCCATCATAATTAACCGAACGTGTACGAATTCCGCGAATTGAAGTGCGCATAGCTTCACGTTGTGTTTCAAATGCAGGCAGATTAGTTAGAGCTATAAATTTTGAAAACTTGGGAGTAGTTTTTTCATTTCGAGGTTTAATTCTACTAGAATGCACAGAATCCATTGTTGATAGCACTGAATCTGAAGATAGTTTAGAATCACCGTAATGAGTAAAATCGAAATCGCCAGCCCGATTTTGTTTGTACGAAGATAGATTCTCGTTAACAATCTCATTTTTTAACGTTTGAATGACTTCAAACATAGCCTCTGCACGCATGGTTCGGTCATTTCGACCACGAGATTCAGGATTTGATCGTGAGAATTCAAGTTTTGACAAATCGAAATTGATGGAATATGAGTTAAAAGCAGTCTTTTCAATAGTTTGGGTTCCATTCGATCTGTTCAGAATAGTGCGAAAAATTTCACCATTAAAAAGAATTAGATTCAAGTTCTCTGTATTGGGGATAGTGCTTAAGCGCCCTTTTTTTGCTTTAATTAAAGCCTCGTCTTTACCATCTCTAGCTTCTTGAAAAAGGCTTATTTTATAAAGAGTGTCAGTTTCAGGTGAAATGGATGAAACGAGAAAAGTGTACCCTTCAATACCATCGTAAAAAACACCTTCCTTTAAGTCAAAACCAGGTTTTTTCATTCTAATATCGATAAATAAAGCTCTTGCGCGATAATTGGCTTCAGGTAAAATGTAATTTGAAAACAGAACAAGGAGCAAAAATAAGACTCCACCTGCAATTAAAAGAGGAGTTATCATTTTAAAGGGATGAATTCCTGCAGCTTTTACAGCGGTAAACTCGTTCGATTCGGAAAAAGAGCCATAAACCATCAAGCTTGACACTAAAACAGCCATTGGAACGGCAAGAACGACCATATAGGCTAAATTTGTTAAAATTAATTCCAAAATGACTGATAGAGGCAGACCCTTTCCAACAATTTTGTCTAAATAAAGCATCAAAAATTGCATTAGAAGCAAAAACATAATGGTAAGAAAGACAAATAGAAACGGACCGATGTGGCGTTTTAATAAGTCATTTTGCAGAGATTTTGGACCAAATTTCATTCAATATTGTTGATGTAAAGCTCAATTCGTGGTATTATACGAAAAATGTTTTCTCACTACATACTTTAGGTGTAATAAGAAGCGTTTTGACGTGAAATTAAGGATTCAAATGAAACAAGTGCTGCATATTTTATCAGACTTTACTTACCTTTACCCAAGTTTTAATACAAGCTCAAATTCACCAAAAATAACGTTTCATATTTTTAACTTTCTGTTGCCTATCGCTTAAGGATACTGTTTACTTAACTTAATACTTTTTGGTGATACGTAATAAATTCTTACGAACTTTTCCTATAATCTTTTTTATTGCTTTGGGCTATAATTATGCAAGCGCTCAGCAACGAGAAATAGATACCACATTGGTAACAGTTATGCCTGAAAAACTGTATGATAGAAGTGTATTCGTATCCAAACCAAGACCTTCTTATACCTCTCCGTTCAGAAGAAGAAGGAGTGGCTTAGTTGAGTTAGCCACGGCTCAGCCAAAAATTGAAATTAAATATGATTCTCAAACGGGTGAATATTCTGTTTTTCAAACTATTGATGGTGTACCAATTGGAGAACCTGTTTGTCTAAGCTTACAAGAATTTACGGAACTAACGAGGGAATCGTTTAAAAACGAAAGTTTAACAAAATTAGCACAAACGGCTAATAATCGTAGGCAAAATCAGCAGGGCTTAATTGATTTTAAGTTTTCAGTTCCTGGAGGGAAAGAATCGGTATTTACTACTATTTTCGGAAAGCCAGAAGTTAATCTTAGAGTTACAGGAACGGCAAATATGAATGTAGGTGCGGCCATTCAACGAGATGAAAATCCATCCGTTCCAGAAGATCAAAGACAACGAGTTGATCCGACATTTGAACAGAACTTGAAGTTGAATATTCAAGGTGGAATTGGAGATAAGCTAACTATTAATACAGATTGGGATACTGAACGTCCATTTGACTATCAGAACAGATTACGAATTGCTTACACTGGTTATGAAGATGAAATTATTAAAAGTATAGAGTTAGGGAATGTAGGGATGGAAACCGGGAACTCGTTAATTTCTGGTGGACAAGCGCTTTTTGGGATAAAGTCTGTAGCACAATTAGGTGCGCTAAAAGTAACATCTGTAATTTCCCAAAAAGAAGGAACGGGAAATTCTAAATCCATTGATGGCGGTTCAACAGAAGAAACGTTTAAGTTAAATCCAACCGATTACGAAGATGATCGTCACTTTTACATTGATTATTTTACCTATGATCGTTATGATGAAGCTTTAGGAAACCCAATAAATCAAATTGCTCTGTATAACATAAATCAGTTAGTGGTTTACAAACTAAATTTAGGGACACAGAGAAATGATAATTTTGTTCAAGGCTTAGCGATATCCGATTTAGGTGTTGTCAAAAACCGAATTACAGGAAGATTCGAAATGCCAAATACCGATACAGATGAAATTGCCGACGAGTATTTAGAGGAAATTAGAACGGCAACATTAGACACAATTGATGTGGTCAGTGTAGCAAATAGATTAGGTATAGAGAGTCAAAATGTGGTAAAAGGGTTTTGGATTCCTCTACAATTAAATGTTGATTATACCTATGATAAAACCCTTGGAACGATTTCATTATTAAATTCGGCTCTCCAATCGAATGAAGCATTAGCTATCGCTTTTCAAAATCAAGTTGGTTCAAAAATTGAGGAAGTTGGGGATGTAAACGTTTTGGGTGAACAAATTCTGATTTTAAAGTTAATTCGCCAGCAGAATATAAATCCACAATCTACGACTTGGGATTTAACGATGAGAAATGTGTATTCCTTAGGTCCGTCAAATATTTCATCAGATGGATTTGTATTCAATTTGTATTTTACTGGAAGTAATGTACCTCTAGAGAATATTCCAGGAATTCCAGCTAACTTATTGCAATTGTTAGGTTTAGATAGAGTAAACTTGAATCGAGAGATTACTCCAGATAACCTAATCGATTTTTCAACGGGAGTCATTGATGGTGTTGGAGGTAAAATTTATTTCCCTTACACCAAACCGTTTGGTGAGCGAATTATTCAAATTATAGAAGAAAGTGCGATAGCAGATAAAGATAAAGCAAAAGAAGAATGGTCTTTTCCAGAATTGTATAAAATTAAACAAGGTGTGGCAAAACAGGAATCCAAACGAAATTTATTTGAAATGTCGGGAACTGTAAAAGGTGGTACAAGTGGTTCTTTTTATTTAGGTTATGCGCTTGTAGAAGGTTCAGTAAAAGTTTTTGCAAACGGTATAGAATTACAAGAAGGATTAGATTTTGAAGTCGATTATTCCATTGGTAACGTGTATATCACCAATACACGGTATTTGGCAAAAGGTCAACAAATAAAAGTTGATTACGAAAGTAACAACATTGTTCAAATTCAACAAACAACGTTTACGGGAGTACGTGGAGAGTATCAAGTAAATGATAACATTAAATTTGGCGCAACATATTTTAATTTGAAAGATAATCCATTAACGGATAAAATTAGAATTGGAGATGAGCCAATAAATAACTCAGTTTATGGTTTTGATGCAAAAGCTAAATTTGAAGTACCATGGCTTACAAAAGCGCTTGATTTTTTTCCATTAATTGAAACAAAAGCTCCATCAAGTATTAACTTTTCTGGCGAATTTGCTCAATTAAAACCTGGCGTTGCACAAACAAATGCCGTTCAAGCTGCAATTGATGCGAATAGATTATATCCTGACGAAGAACAGGGTGTTTCTTTTATAGATGAATTTGAGGGTTCAAAAACAAGCTTTAATTTTGCGTCGCCAACAAGATGGTCACTTGCTGCGGCTCCAGCAGCTATTCCTGGATATGATACCGATTTAGAGTTAGCACCCACTTCGCTTTTATCCAAAATTGAACGTTCTGATATGCGATCCCAATTTGCATGGTACACAATCCCGATTAATGTGAGTTCAATTATTGATGTGCCTAGGACTAGAGAAACGCGATTAATACAAGTTTCAGATGTATTTGATAGACAAACCCTTCAACAAGATAACTTTCTGAATACATTGGATATCTATTACAATCCCACTAATCGCGGTCAATACAATTACAATAGACAGCTAAAAAAATTATTAGAAAACGAATCTGAAAAAACATGGGGAGGAATGACTACAACATTACCACAAGGTTTAGAAAACTTAACGCTAAATAATATTGAATTTATTGAGTTTTGGGTACAGCCGATTATTCCAGATTCAATTTTAAAAAACGGGTCTAATGCAAGTGTTGCTATAAAAGAAGATTATAATGGTAAAATTTATATCGATTTGGGAACGATTTCTGAGGATGTGATTCCGAATTTTAGTTCTAACAATGAAGATGGATTAGCACAAGGGGGAGCCGCAAATTTGAACGAAGATCAACAAGGTGGAATTCCACCTCGATCGTTAGTTTTGCGTAGGCCGATAGATTATGATGGACAGTTTTCGATTAATTCGTTGAATGATGAAGATGTCGGTCTTGATGGAATTCCTAACAATGTTGGCTTAGGTGATTATAATGAAACTGATTTTTTTGAAGATTTTGTGGCAAGTGTACAACAGCAATATGGAACGAATCATGCTGTAACGCAAGCAGTATTTGAAGATCCATCAAACGATGATTATTATTATTGGGCAGAATCGGCTTATGAAGGTAAGTCGTTGCAAGAAAGATTTTTACGCATGTTTGGTTATTCTGAAGAAAACTCACGAACAACAGGAGAAAAAAGAGCTATTACAAACCGACCAGATGCAGAGGGTTTAATAATTCCAACCGCACCAAATACACGCGATTCCTATTATCAATATGAAATTGATTTGAATCCTGCTGATCCAAATTCACTTTCAAAAGATTTACCTTATATTGTTGATATAACTGAAGATAGAAATGAGGGTAGTAATTGGTATCAAATTCGAATTCCATTAGAGACGTTTAAGCGTAAGTTTGGTGATGTTCAGGATTTTCAATCGGTTACTCACATGCGTTTTTGGATGTCAGGTTACAAAAAACCTTTCACACTACGGTTTGCAACATTTGAGCTTGTTGGATCTCAATGGAGAAAAGCAGAAGCAGTTGGAAATATTGGAAATCTTTCAACGGACTTTTTTGTTTCTACGATAAACGTTGAAGAGAACAAAAGTAGAAGACCTGTTCCTTATGTTACACCAACTGGGGCAATTCGTTCCATAAACAGAACGCAACAAGGAAACTTATTAGCAAACGAGCAATCACTATCACTTCAAGTTAATGACTTACGAGGAGGTGATTTACGAATGATTCGTCGGAACTTTACGGGAGGAATGAACTTAATTAATTACACAAATTTAAGAATGTATGTTCACGCTGAGGGGTTTGATAGAAGAGGGCAGGCCGAATTGGTAGTGAGAATTGGACGGGATTTAGAACGGGAATATTATGAATACAGACAACCTTTAACACCAAGCGACACCTCGTATTTTGTGAGCTTACCAAGAGATTATGAAGAAGCACTTCAGGAAGAAATTGAACAAAGGGTCTGGCTGCCAGAAGAAAACGCTATGAATATTGTTTTGAGTTCTTTGAATTCGATTAAACAGTTAAGAAACTTGGCTGGAGTTGATCCTTCGGTAACTTATTATGACTCAACATTGGTAAAAGATGCTCCGCCTGGAACACGAATTGGGATAAAGGGTAATCCATCACTTCAAAGTATTTCAGAAATTGGGATTGGGGTCATGAATCCAGCACGACTAATTTCGGATGGTTCGGCGCAGAATATCTATTTAAAACAATCCTTAGACGCAATAATTTGGGTAAATGAGTTACGTGTATCTGGCTTTGATAATGCTGAAGGTTGGGCTGCAAATGCCTCAGCAAATGTTCAATTGGCTGATTTAGGAGCCATTAATGGTAAAATTTTAACAAGTAGAGCAGGCTATGGATCGTTAGATTCCCGTTTGGGTAATCGGCAAAGAGCTGATCGATTGCAGTATGACTTTGGAACTACTTTTAATGTGCATAAACTCTTGCCTCAAAAATATGGTTGGAATATTCCTATTGGCTTCAATTACAATAATAGTTTGTCAACACCTCAATTTTTGCCAAGAGAAGGAGATATTCGTTTAAGTGATTTTACAGATGCTGTTCGTTCACAAGATGTACCTATACTAGTTCAAGATAGTTTAATAAGTTCGAAATTGCGTGAAGTTCAGGATTTTTCAGAACGGACTTCTTTTACGTTGAGTAATTTATCGAAAAGAAATTCTGATTGGAAAATTCTTCAATATACGCTTGATAATTTGAACACGAATTATTCGTATTCCCAAGAAAAACGAAGGAATGTAAACGATATTTATAAAGACTCTTGGAATTTTAATGCTGGAATGAGTTTTAGTTATACTTTCAAAAAGGTAGATTTATTACGACCATTTTGGTTTGTTGAAGACATTTCATGGTTAAGTATGTTATATGATTTTCAATTGGGGTACATGCCATCTTCAATAAATATGTCTGGGACTTTGGCAAGGAGTTATCAAGAATGGCAACGTAGATCTTTAGATGCAACACTACTTCCGATATTACAAACGCATCAGTTTGATTTTAATCAGACTATAGGTTTTGCTTATAATTTAACTCCGACCATTCCTATTTCTTTTAGTTCAAATTCAAAATATTTCTTAAATAGTGCTGGAGAAGTACGAAATTCAGATGATCTAACGCAGCCATTTGAATTGATTCCAACCTTTAAAGCTTTAGAGAATGTCTTTAACACAGATTCAACCGGAGTTCGCCAAGAGAGTTATTCTGAGAATTATGGAATTAGTTGGAGACCTCAAATCAATAAAATTAAGGCATTAAATTGGCTTAGTTATACCACTACATATAGAGGTGGATTTCGATGGCAAAATTCGCCACAAGGTTCAAATCAAGGAGCATCTATTGGAAACTCCTATAATCTTGATCAAAATATGAGCATAAAAATTCAGGAAATTTTTAAAAAAATCCCCATTTATGATGACCTGAAAAAAGCAGATGACAAAGAAAGTAGAGAACGGGCAAGGATAGCTGCTGCTGAAAAGCGAAAAAAAGAAAATGAAAAGAGATTAGAATTGATGAGGCAGAAAAATCCTAATGCTGTAAAAAATGCAGCAAAACCGAGTAGTAAAGCAGAAGAGAAGAAAGAGGAAAATCGAGAAGGCAATCTGTTGTATTTAGGTCGGAAATTGGGATTAGCATTATTTAGTATGCAAAATTTTGATGTGAATTATGGACATGGTGAAACTTCTACACAAAACGGATATGCAGGAAATTCATCCATTTTTAACATGTTTAAAACTTCCGCTGATGGAAATTCATTTTCGCCACCGTTTACGTATCGAGTTGGTATAAAGCGCATGTTAAATGATGTGGTTACCAATCCATTTGAACAACAAAGTTGGAATATAACAATGAATGAAACCTTTCAAGATAATTTTACGATGTCTTCGAAATTTCAACCGTTTAAGAATTTTTCGATGGATTTAGATTGGAATTTCGGATGGAATAGAAGCGTATCTCGATTATTAATATTAGATCCTTTAAGTAATGAAGGTGAAAATCAAATAAATGAAACGGGTGATATAAGCGCTAGTGTTTGGGCTTTTGGTGGGGATTTTTCACAATTCTTTAGAAGTCAATTACAAAGAGGTTTAGATGATTATAACGCAACAGATAGAGTTATTTCTGATGTAAATGGAAATGGTGATGGTTTAACTATCTTAGATCGCGATGCTATTCAGAAAGATTTTGTTCAGACTTATTTAGCCAATACAGGTTCTGGTTTTGGTAAAAATGGGTATATGCCATTTCCACTACCAAACTGGAAAGTAAACTGGTCTGGTTTGGAAGATTTATTCCCGTTTATATCCGATTACGTTTCGCGGATAACCCTAAATCACTCCTATAGCGGAAGTTATCGTACAAGTTGGAAATTTAATCCTAATTTTGATGAAGAAATAAGTTCGCCACTTTTTCAACAATCAACTATTAAAGTAAGTACTAAAATTCAGGAATACGAAGCATCAACTTTAACTATTGATCGCCGATTTATGCCTGTAATTGGGCTAAATATTACATGGAAAAATAATGTAAGTACACGATTGCAGTATGATTATTCAAAGTTGTTAACAATGAGTACTTCAAACCCAACAATGACAGAAAAAACATCTCAAGGATTTAAGTTTACAGGAACATGGCAGAAGAGGGGATTTCGATTGCCGTTTTTCAATAAGTTGAGAAATACTTTAGATTTATCGGTTTCGGCAAGTTATTATGAAGAAGCAAATTTACGTCGCCAATTTACTGCTGTTTTAGCAAATAGTTTGGTTGATGGATTATCATCAACTAATGTGGATGATTATGATTTTGTTGATAATTCGGATTTAGGTGTTGTGGGTGATACTCGAATAAAATTGACAGGTTTGGTAGGTTATCAATTCTCTAGTATGGTTAAAGCGAATTTTGAGTACACCTATGACCATGCAATTCCTAAATCTACGCAGACTTTTGAGAGAGTTACACAGAATATTCGTTTTAATGTGATTGTTACAATACGTTCAAACTAAGACTGAAATTTTATGTTTACTTTTTCGCATTTTTGCACGAGACTGAATAAAGACGGAAGTCTTTGTTTTCGCATTTTCGCACGAGACTGAAGTCTCGCGCTAAATTTTATTTATTCTCTCCAGAATTTTGGGCTGAATAAAATTAAAACGGTAAATAACTCCAATCTTCCAATCATCATGGCAAAGGATAAAACCCATTTCCCTAAAGTTGGAATAGATGCGAAATTATCTGTTGGCCCGTAGGATGCAAAACCAGGACCAATATTCCCTAAGCAAGCTATACTCGCTCCAATGGATGACATAAAGTCGATATTTAGTAGGGCTAAAATAACCGCAACGGTGACAAAAATAAACAAGTATAGTATGAAAAAGCTTAAAACAGTTCTTATAACCGCTGGTTCAACCGTATAACTTCCAATCCGAACTGGTAAAATTGCTTTTGGGTGAAGTGTTTGGGTGATTTCCTTAAATGAATTTCGGATTAAAATTAACCAACGAATCATTTTTACACCACCGCCAGTTGAGCCTGCGCACCCTCCTGTGAAGAACAATAAGACTAAAACAATAAATGCAACAGTCGGCCAACTATCATAATCAGCCGTTCCGAAACCTGTAGTTGTTATTATTGAAATGGTTTGAAAACCACCGTAACGAAAAGAATCTCCTAGACTTAAGCCACTCTGCCAGAAAAGTGATAAACTGATTACAATTACAGAAGCAATGCTAACTAAAGTATAAAATCGAAGCTCTCTGTTCGATAAAAACGCATCAAATTTTCCCGTCAATATTCTATAATGAAGTGCAAAGTTAATACCAGCTAAAAACATGAAAATAATAATGATCACATCAATATAGACGGAATTAAAATCGGCAACGCTTCCATTTTTGGTTGAGAAGCCACCTGTGGCCATGGTAGCAAATGCGTGATTTATTGCATCAAACCAATCCATTGAGGGATGAATCCAGAGCAAAAGAAATTCAACCAAGGTGAAACCAGCATAAACAACCCACAATAATTTCGCTGTATTCTGAACTCGAGGCGTTAATTTATCAGCAGTTGGACCTGGAGTTTCAGCTTGAAACAATTGCATTCCACCGAAACCTAATAAGGGCAAAATGGCGATAGAAAGCACAATAATACCCATTCCACCTAACCAATGAGCTAAAGATCGCCAAAATAATAATGATTTAGGAAGCATTTCTATGTCAGGATTTTTTTGACCCAAATCGGTTACGCCACCAAAAATTGTTGCACCTGTTGTGGTTAGCCCACTCATAGTTTCAAAAAAAGCATCCGTATAACTACTTAATACATTGGTTAGTAAAAAAGGAAGGGCGCCAACCGCAGATAAACCCAGCCAAGTTAAACTTACAATTAAAAAAGCTTCTCTGTTTTTTAACTCTCTTTTAGGTTTGAAAATATAAAACAGACTACCTCCCAAAATAAAAGAGATTAAAGCAGATATTAAAAATGCCATCCAAGTGTCTTCTTGATAAATGAAATCGATAATCATTGGGAGTAGAAGAGCAAATCCCATGAAAAAAATAAAGGCTCCAACTACACCAAAAACAATCCCGAAGTCGAAGGTTAAGTGCAATTGTTTTGAAATGGCAATGCTACTAAAAGATCCATTTTTTTTCAGTTTTGAAAAGACACGTGCAAATAAAAGGTGAAAAGAAGATTCAGTGAGTTTCAAGATGATTTTTAATTAATAAAAAGCAGTTAATTTATTGAAATGAAAAAGAAATTAGAAATAAAGATACACTAAAATTTTGCATCAATAATGTTAGGTTTTAAGGGTGACTCCTCTCCAAAAAGTCGATTCTTTCGGTTTACACCCTTCAAAATCCTACCAATTCGACGAATATATTGCTAAAAATGAATTTTTGGAGTACGCTCAAGAGTATTTTTGTCAAATAGATGGTACATCAAAATTTAAGTTGTACTCAAAAAGGGATTTTATGAGTTTGATTCTTTTTATAAGACTAGTCATGGTTTTTATAAGAAATGCACTTTTGAGCCTGCGTCAAAAAGCCAATTAGGGAGTTTTTAGCCCTTGGCAATTTACTAGAAACCCCGATGGTTTTGCTAAAATATCATTTCTATAATTTTCTTACGAGAGAACAAGCGAAAAAGTGAAAATAAAACCAAAAAAACTTAATTCCAATACCTTTAAATGTTCATGAAAAAAAAATGGAATTTTTAATTAAAACAGCTGGTTAGTTCGTCAATTGCATCGGGAAGTGCAAATATGATTACTCTATCATTTTCTCTAATTATAGTGCTACCAACGGCAATATCAGCTTTGTCTCCACAAATAATGCCACCTACTACAACATTTCTTGGAAACTTTAATTGGCTCAATGGCTTATTGATCACTTTTGAGTTGGAGGTTGCGACTAATTCTAAAACTTCAGCTTCAATTCCATGTAAGGCGGTTACAGAAACCACTCGGCCTTGACGAACATAACGGTGAATTTCATTTGAAACAGATTGTTTAACATTTACAGCGGCATCCAAACCAATAGTTTGACTCAATGGGATATAACTAGGTTTTGAAACAAGTGCTACGGTTTTTCTAACTTCTAAGTGTTTGGCCATCAAGCAACTAATGATATTCGATTCTTCATCGTTCGTTACAGAAATAAAAGCATCCATATCGTTGATTCCTTCAGTGACTAATAAATCGGGATCTGCTGGATTACCATTAAGTACTAAAACATCGTGAAGTTTGTTTGCTAAAAAAGTTGCTTTATCTAAATCGGGTTCTATAAGTTTTATTCGCCAATCGCGAGTGTCATTCATGAGCATTTCTGCAATCATTTCACCAATTGCCGTTCCACCTGCAATCATAACTCGACTTAAACTTTTTTCATTGTGCCCTGTGCTTCGAACGATTGCTTTTACATCAGCTGTTTTTGCTAAAACAAATATTTGATCGTTTTTTTGAAGTTTGGTTTCCCCTTTCGGAATAACAGTCATTCCACCACGATGAATGGCAACTACTCTAAATTTGACAATATCAAGTTCTTTTGTGTATTCAATCATTGTTTTTCCCAAAATAGGACAGGTTTTATCGAGCTTTATACCTACTAATTGCATTTTTTTATCAGCAATATTTAGTACATCGGAGGCGGCAGCCCTTTTTAATAATTGAACTATGTCTAGTGCCACAGAATATTCTGGATGAATAACAACATCAATTCCTAAATCGGAAGGTTTGATAGGCGAATCGGGAGAGGTTAACTCATTTGAGCGGACTCGGGCAATTACTTTCTTAACGCCTAGACGCTTACTCATCATGGAT
>Ga0210011_1001047_pt1 | contig 27406 bp, 28 predicted proteins | sample CryGeymeta201502_FD_183972 | JGI IMG/M metagenome (GOLD analysis project Ga0210011, IMG submission 183972) | Groundwater microbial communities from Crystal Geyser aquifers in Utah, USA - Crystal Geyser metaG 2015-02 (SPAdes) (version 2) | ecosystem: Environmental > Aquatic > Deep subsurface >...
CCGGCACCAACACGCAACCTGCGCGACGACTTGCCGCCGCATTACTGACCAACGCGCAGACCCTGTCCACAGCAGGGTCAAAGATCAGAGTGAAGCAGTAAAAATGAAATAATCCAGCCTGTTTTTCACCTTTGGAATTTTCAGCATGAGCGACACACAACAACGCATCAACGACCTGGTCAAACACAACGACATTTTGCTGTTCATGAAAGGCACGGCCAACTTTCCGCAGTGCGGCTTTTCAGGCCGTGCAGTACAGATACTGAAAGCCTGCGGCGTTGACCCCAAGACCATCAAAACGGTGAACATTCTGGAAGATGATGCCATTCGTGCAGGCATCAAGGAATACAGCAACTGGCCGACCATCCCGCAGTTTTACTTCAAGGGCGAATTCATCGGCGGCTCGGACATCATGATGGAGATGTACGAAAGCGGCGAACTGCAAACCCTGCTGGGCGCCACTGCCTCCTGAGTAACGCCCTCGCCCACCGGCTGGCGCGTCAGCCCACCGGATGATGCCAAGCCCGTTGTGCCCGGAAAACGGCGTCCGGGTAGGTGGCCTTGCCGCGCGAGCCGTTGTAACGCCCCAGCGCCATGAACAAGTTGCCACCTTCGCGATCGAGGTAGTGGCGCAGGATGACGCAACCAAAGCGCAGGTTCATCTGCATGTGAAACAGCTTGGCTGCGTCACCGTCACCAATCACGCGCGTCCAGAACGGCATGACCTGCATGTAGCCGCGCGCGCCGACCCGACTGACAGCGTATTTGCGGAAGTTGCTTTCTACCTGGATCAAGCCCAGCACCAACGACACCTCCAGCCCGGCGCGTTTGGACTCGTACCACACCGTTTGCAAAAACTCCTTGCGTGTCGCCCAGTCGGGTTTCTTCTTTTTCAGGCGTTCGCTCATCGCGCCGAGCCAGCGCAGATACGCCAGCCGCGATTCGGTGTCGGCAAACTCAGGCACCGGTGGCGCCTGGTTGGCAATGGCCGAACCCAGCGCCGTGCGCACCGAATCAATCAGCGGCTCTTCAACCTGCGCCCCAGCCCATACTTGCTCTGATAAAAAGAGCTGCCCACACCCTAAAATAAAGGGCGAGAGGGCTAAAACGTCTGATAAAAAACCACGTCGATGCAAAGTCATTGCAGCGCGTGCAGCCTCAATACAAGCACGGGTCTTACGCCTTCAGTTTGGCCAACAACCGGACCACGATATCCGCCACCGGCACGGCACTGGCCGCTGCGTCACGGCGATGCTGGTATTCGACGTTGCCTTCTTTCAGCGCGCGGTCGCCCACGTTGATGCGGTGCGGCACACCGATGAGTTCCCAGTCGGCAAACATCGCGCCCGGTCGCTCGCCGCGGTCATCCAGCAGCACGTCCACCCCCGCAGCCAGCAGTTCGGCGTAGAGTCGCTCGGCGGTCGCCTTGACCTCGGGCGAGCGCTCCGCGTTGATCGGGCAGATCACCACGGTAAACGGCGCCAGCGCGTCGGGCCAGATGATGCCGCGCTCGTCATGGTTTTGCTCAATGGCGGCCGCAGGCAGGCGGGTGATGCCGATGCCGTAGCAGCCCATTTCCATGAATTGCGGCTTGCCGTTCTGGTCCAGAAAGGTCGCTTTCATGGCCTGGCTGTATTTGGTGCCCAGGTAGAACACATGGCCGACTTCAATGCCGCGCTCAATCGCCAGCGCGCCTTGGCCGTCGGGCGATGCGTCGCCAGCGACCACATTGCGCAGGTCAGCGACCGCATCGGGTTCGGGCAGGTCGCGACCCCAGTTGACGCCGGTGAGGTGGTAGTCCGCTTCATTGGCACCGCAGACCCAGTCGCCCAGCACCGCTACCTCGCGATCCACCACCAGTTTGACTGGTTTTTTCAGGTTCAGTGGCCCCAGGTAACCCGGCTCACAGCCAAAGTGGTCGACGATTTCGGGCACGCTGGCGAAGCGGAACGCCGCCAGACCGGGCAGCTTGTTGACCTTGACCTCGTTCATGTCGTGGTCGCCGCGCAGCAGCAGCAGCCAGACTTGCGTCTTGACGATTTCACCCTTTTCGCCCAGTGTGTCGGTGGCCAGCACCAGCGATTTAACCGTCTGCGCCAACGACAAGCCGAGCAGCTCGGCCACGTCGGCGCAAGTGCTCTTTCCCGGCGTCGGCGTCTTGACCATTGGTTGCGTTGCCGCTGGGCGCGGGCCTGCTGGCGCCAGCGCTTCGGCCTTTTCCATATTGGCGGCGTAGTCGCTGCCCGGGCAGTAGACGATGGCATCTTCACCGGTGGCAGCAATCACCTGAAATTCCTCGCTCAAGTCACCACCAATCGCGCCGCTGTCGGCCGCCACCGCGCGGTAGCGCAGGCCAAAGCGGTCAAAAATGCGCCGGTAGGCGGCTGCCATCACCTGGTAGCTGGCCTTGGCGGCGGCTTGGTCACGGTCAAAGCTGTAGGCGTCTTTCATGATGAATTCACGCCCGCGCATCAGGCCAAAGCGCGGACGGCGTTCGTCGCGAAACTTGGTCTGGATTTGGTAAAAGTTTTTCGGCAACTGCTTGTAGCTGCGGATTTCCTGGCGCGCAATGTCGGTCACCACTTCTTCGCTGGTCGGTTGCACGACAAAGTCGTTGCTGTGGCGATCACGGATGCGCAGCAGCTCCGGGCCCATCTTGTCAAAGCGGCCGGTCTCTTGCCACAGCTCGGCGGGCTGGATGACGGGCATGGTGAGTTCGACCGCACCGGCGCGGTTCATTTCTTCGCGCACGATGGATTCCACCTTTTTGACCACGCGCAGGCCCATGGGCATCAGGGTGTAGATGCCGGCACCGAGCTTTTTGATCATGCCCGCACGCATCATCAGTTTGTGACTGACCACTTCGGCGTCGGCGGGGGCTTCTTTGAGGGTGGAAATAAAGAACTGGGAGGCTTTCATGGCGGCAAATCCGGGGCGATATCAGGGTTGTTTCTCTTGATGCAATTCAAACGCTGTGCATAATCGAACCAATTTAAAAATTGGGGTTTGATTATGCTCGACCGAGACGGCTTCAGGCCGAATGTCGGCATCGTCCTGCTCAACCAGAAAAATCAGGTGTTTTGGGGAAAGCGTATCCGTACGCATTCGTGGCAGTTTCCGCAGGGTGGTATCGATCGGGGGGAAACCCCGGAACAGGCCATGATCCGTGAGCTGCATGAAGAAGTTGGGTTGCTGCGCGAGCACGTTCGCATTGTGGCCCGCACCCGTGACTGGTTGCGCTATGAGGTGCCAGACCGTTTCATCCGCCGCGATTCACGCGGTTTTTACAAGGGCCAAAAACAGATCTGGTTTTTGCTGCAGCTGGTCGGACACGACTGGGATTTGAACCTGCGCGCCACCAACCACCCTGAGTTTGACGCCTGGCGCTGGAATGACTATTGGGTGCCACTTGACGCGGTGGTCGAGTTCAAGCGCGAGGTCTATGTGTCGGCGCTGACCGAACTGTCGCGCTTTATCCCGCGCAACGAGCAGCGCAACCGGTTTTTGCGCCAGGGCATCCGCCCGCTCTTGCCCGACGGCAACAGCACCGACATGCCCGATGCCACATTTGAACTGCCCCCGGGTGCCACCTACCCATTAGACGTACCCGCCGGAGGTGAACATGCGCGCTAAATCCTTTTCCCGCCTGGCCTTTGCCGTGCATGTCATGCTGGCACTGTTGCTTGGCGCGCCCAGTGCGCACGCGCAAAGTGCGCTTGACAACCCCGACTGGAAAGAGTCCGAGGCGCCTGCGCCGCCAGCATTCAACCCGGAAAAACTTTTGCCGCTGGACATGCCGCACTATGTGACGCTCAAATTCGGCATCGACCCAGCCACCCTCAGCATCACCCCTGACGGAATCGTGCGCTATGTGGTTGTGGCGCGCAGTGACAGTGGCGCCATCACGGCGTTTTATGAGGGCATTCTTTGCGCCAAAGGCGAAGTCAAGAGCTACGCCCGCACGCAAAGTGACGGTCAGTGGCGCGTCGTCGCCAATCCGCAATGGCGCGCGCTCAATGACAACCAGCCGTCACCTCACGCGCGTGTGTTTGCCCGCCAGGGTGCCTGCGACGCCAATACAGCAGCAAGTTCTGTTGCTGATATTGTGCGGGCAATGAAAAAATAACCGGGCTGCAGCCTCAGCGGCTGAGCACCAGGTTATCGCGGTGCACCATCTCGGGTTCGGCGGCGTAACCCAGCAGCTTTTCGAACTGGTTGGAGGGTTTGCGACAGATCAGGCGCGCCTCGGCACTGGCGTAGTTGGCCAGACCACGGGCAATCTCACCGCCGCCGGGTGCGCGGATGGCGATGACGTCGCCGCGCGAAAAATCGCCTTCCACACGGGTCATGCCGATCGGCAGCAGGCTGGAGCCACCGCTGCGCAATTTGTCGACCGCGCCAGCGTCTACGCTGACCGAGCCCTTGAGTTGCAGGTGATCGGCAATCCATTGTTTGCGCGCCTGCGTCTTTAGAGTCGGTGCGATCAGCAGGGTGCCGATCGGCTCGCCCTGGCACAGCCGCAGCAGGGCGTCGGGTTCGCGCCCCCAGGCAATCACCGTGGAGGCGCCAGAGCCGGCCGCGCGCTTGGCTGCCAGAATTTTGGTGATCATGCCGCCGCGCCCCAGACTGGAACCAATGCCGCCGGCCATGGCCTCCAGCGCCGGGTCACCCGCCTGCGCCACATGGACAAATGTTGCGGTCGGGTCTTTGCGCGGATCGGCGCTGTAGAGTCCTTTTTGGTCGGTCAGGATCACCAACGCGTCGGCTTCCACCAGGTTGGCCACCAGCGCACCCAGGGTGTCGTTGTCGCCAAACTTGATTTCGTCATTGACCACGGTGTCGTTTTCGTTGATGACCGGCAGCACACCGAGCTTGAGCAGCGTCAGCAAGGTTGAACGGGCGTTGAGGTAGCGCTCGCGGTCGGCAAGGTCGGCGTGAGTAAGCAGCACCTGCGCGCTGCCCAGACCGTTTTCACGCAGCTTGGTTTCGTACATCTGCGCCAGCCCCATTTGCCCGACGGCCGCGGCGGCTTGCAGTTCATGGATTTCTTTTGGGCGCGCGTTCCAACCCAGGCGCTTCATGCCTTCGGCCACCGCCCCACTGGAGACCATGATGACCTCGCGCCCCTGGCGCACCAGGGCCGACATTTGCCGACACCATTCGCCAATGGCCGCTTCATCGAGCCCACGGCCCTCGTTGGTCACCAGACTGGAGCCCACCTTGACGACAACACGGCGTGCGTCACGCAAAATAGCGGCATCAAATTTATCAAGCATTTTCAGGCTCTAGCCCTTGTTATATAAGCGCAGACAGCTATTGTTTAAATAGTATTCAGAGCGGATCTGCATCGGCTGCAAAGCGCGGATCCACCACTTCGGGCGCCTGCTCTAGCTTTTGCTGCGCGCTGATGTGCTTGTACACCGCCTTGATCAGCGGCTCGCAGCCTTCACGCGTCAACGCCGAGATTTCAAACACTGGCCCCTTGAACCTGAAACGCTTGACAAAGTCTCTTACCAGCGCCGCACGTTGCTCAACGGGCACCATGTCAAGCTTGTTGAGCACCAGCCAGCGCGGCTTGTCGTACAAGGCCTTGTCGTATTTTTTCAACTCATTGACGATGGCTTTGGCTTGCGCCACGTTGTCAACTGCGTCGTCAAACGGGGCCATGTCGACCACATGCAGCAACAAACGCGTGCGCTGCAAATGGCGCAAAAACTGGTGCCCCAAGCCAGCCCCGTCGGAGGCGCCTTCAATCAGGCCCGGCAGATCAGCCACCACAAAGCTTTGCTCCGGCCCGACGCGCACCACACCCAGATTGGGGTGCAGCGTGGTGAACGGGTAATCGGCAATACGTGGGCGGGCGTTGGAAATGGCGGTGATCAAGGTGGACTTGCCGGCGTTGGGCATGCCCAGCAAGCCAACATCAGCCAACACCTTAAGCTCGAGTTTGAGGTTGCGCTTTTCGCCTGGCCAACCGGGGGTTTTCTGGCGTGGCGCGCGGTTGATGGCGCTCTTGTAGCGCAGATTGCCAAAACCGCCGTCACCGCCTTTGGCGATGGTGATCACCTCGCCCGGCTTGAGCAACTCAAAAAGAATTTCACCGGTTTCAGCGTCGCTAATGATGGTCCCGACCGGCATTTTCAGCGTGATGTCATCACCCGCCGCACCAAACATGTCCGAACCCATGCCGTGCTGGCCGCGCTGCGCGTCGTAGCGGCGCGAGAAGCGGTAATCCACCAAAGTGTTGAGGTTGGGGTCGGCCACGGCAAACACATGCCCGCCGCGCCCACCGTCGCCGCCATTGGGGCCGCCAAATTCCTTGTATTTTTCGTGGCGAAAAGAGACGCAACCCGCGCCGCCGTCTCCGGCTGAGACATCGATCCAGGCTTCGTCAACGAATTTCATGATTGCCTATTCAGTTGGGGACAGCGCTTGCTTGGCTGCGGTCTGCCCCGCAATCTATTTCCAAAACGAAAAACCCCGCGCCAAGCGCAGGGTCTTGTGTGAGGGAGCACCAACGCGATTAAGCGGGTGTCACGCTTACCGTGTGGCGATTGAATTCGCCTTTGATGTCAAAAGACACGTGGCCTTCTGCCTTGGCAAACAGGGTGTGGTCTTTGCCGATACCGACATTGGCGCCGGGGTGGAACTGGGTGCCGCGTTGGCGCACGATGATGGCGCCAGGCGCCACGAGTTGGCCACCAAACATCTTCACACCGAGCATCTTGGGCTTGGAATCACGCCCGTTGCGTGTTGAGCCGCCGCCTTTTTTATGTGCCATGACTCTTGCTCCTTATGCTGAAATTGCGCCCACCAGCAGTTCGGTGAACTGCTGACGATGCCCTTGGCGTTTTTGGTAGTGTTTGCGACGGCGCATCTTGAAGATACTGACCTTGTCGTGCTTGCCGTGCGCCACAACTGTGACACTGACTGTGGCGCCGGACACCAAGGGCGTGCCAACCTTCAACTCTGCGCCGCTACCGACTGCCAGAACCTGGTCTAACACAATCTCTTGGCCAACGTCCGCAGCAATCTGTTCTACTTTAATTTTTTCGCCAGTAGCAACTCTGTATTGTTTGCCACCGGTTTTTATGACCGCGTACATATGAACCTCTTGAAAGAAACTCCACGAACGGATTTTCGCAGAGCCAGTGATTATGTCACAAGTCGACTTGTAAGCCAGACCGCCCGGTACCAACCCAATGAACCGAGCCCAACGCAAACCGGATTGTTCGTCTTCGAACCCGTCAATCCATTACCCCAATTGAGCTTTCTATAATCGTCGCAAACTTTTGAGCCTACAGTCTTGCAAGCCTCCAACACGCCATCTTCGTCGCCGCTTTCCCTGATCTCGCAAGACATGCGCGAAGTGGATGCCGTCATTGCGCAGCGCCTTGATTCCGGCGTACCGCTGGTTGGGCAGGTATCGCGTTACATCATTTCAGCCGGTGGCAAACGCCTGCGCCCGGCCCTGCTGCTGCTGATTTGCGGTGCATTGGGATTCAAGGGCGCGCAGCGCTTCAACCTCGCCGCCGTCGTCGAATTCATCCATACCGCCACCTTGCTTCACGACGACGTGGTCGACGACTCGTCCATGCGTCGCGGCAACGCCACCGCAAACGAAACTTTCGGCAACCCGGCCAGCGTGCTGGTCGGTGATTTTTTGTACTCGCGTGCTTTCCAGATGATGGTCGACGCGCAAAGCATGCCGATCATGAGCGTGCTCGCTGACGCCACCAACGTCATCGCCGAAGGCGAAGTCATGCAGCTCATGAACATGCACAACCCGGCGCTTGACGAAGCGGGCTACGTGCAGGTGATCCGCTCCAAGACGGCCAAATTGTTTGAAGCCAGCGCCCGCGTTGGCGCCATTCTGTCTGGCGCCACGCCTGATATCGAAGCCGCCTGCGCCGGTTACGGCCAAGCCTTGGGTACCGCATTCCAGATCGTTGACGACGTGCTCGACTACACCGGCGACGCCGCCGTGATGGGCAAAAACCTGGGTGATGACCTGCGCGAAGGCAAAACCACACTGCCGCTGATCGCCGCCATGCAGCGCGGTAACCAAACCGAGCGTGATTTGATCCGCTCGGCGATTGAGACTGGTAACGTCAAACAGATCGACGCCGTGGTTGCCATCGTCAAATCGACCGGCGCGCTCGACGTTGCGCGCCAGGCAGCCAGCGCCGAAGCGGCGCGCGCCATTGCCGCCGCCGAGACTCTGCCCGGCAATGACTACACATCGGCTTTGCTACAATTAGCGGCTCAGCTTTTGGGGCGTCAGTCTTGACGATTTCATTAAAGAGTTTTTCGGAATGTAGCGCAGCCTGGTAGCGCACTTCGTTCGGGACGAAGGGGTCGGAGGTTCGAATCCTCTCATTCCGACCATATAAATCAATGGGTTAGCTCTGTTACGGCGCTAACCCATTTTGCTTTCCGGCTCCAATTCAGTACCTACTGCCGCGGCATGAACCACTGACGACCTTACTGGCGCACCACCAGTCGCTTGCCAGCGCGCGCTGGCGTGATCTCTCCGACGACACAGGCGTCGGCAAACCCTGCTTGCCTGAACGTGTCCAACACCTGGGCCACCGCCTCTGGCGTACAAGACACAAGCAGACCGCCGCTGGTTTGCGGATCGGTCAGCAAGGCCTGTTCTACGGCAGCAAAGTCAGTTGGCAACAGCACCTCAGCGCCATACGCCGCCCAGTTGCGCCCCGACGCACCCGTCACATTGCCAGCCACCGCCAGTTCGCGTGCGCCACGCAGCAGCGGCACGTTGGGCCAATCGATCTCCACCGTGCAATTTGCGCTACGGGCAATCTCCAGCGCATGACCCGCCAGCGCAAAACCGGTGACATCGGTCATGGCATGCACGCCGGGCAGGCCCGCCAACAGCGGGCCCGCTGTGTTGAGCTGTGTCGTCGCTGCCATCATTTGGGCGTAGCCGGCGGCGTCCAACTGATCCTTTTTTAGCGCCGCCGAGAGGATGCCTACTCCCACGGGTTTACCCAGAATCAACTTGTCCCCCACCTGCGCGCTGGCGTTGCGCTTGACCCGGCTCGGATGTACCAGGCCCAGCGCGACCAGCCCGTAAATCGGCTCGACCGAGTCGATGGTGTGACCACCAGCGATCGGGATGCCAGCGGCGCGACAGACGCTGGCGCCGCCTTCCAGAATCCGGCCAATCGTCTCAACGGACAGCACGGCAATCGGCATGCCCACCAGCGCCAGCGCCATGATTGGCGTGCCACCCATAGCGTAGACGTCGCTGATGGCGTTGGTCGCGGCGATGCGGCCAAAATCGTACGGATCGTCGACGATCGGCATGAAAAAATCTGTTGTTGCAATCAGTGCCTGATCGTCGTTCAACTGATACACCGCGGCGTCATCAGCAGTTTCAATGCCTACCAAAAGCTCTTTCGGAATCGGCATCGCTGAGGTGCCCTTGAGGATGCTGGAGAGCACGCCCGGGGCGATCTTGCAACCACAACCGCCGCCGTGCGACATGCTGGTCAGGCGCGGCTCGCCAGTGGGAGTGACTTTTGGATTTGTCTTGGTGGATTGGGTCATAACGCACTGACTGGCAAAGGTAAAGACGCATTATCGGGCCCCTGGCCCGACGTACCCCCCCGCAGAGCTTGACCTGTCTGAGGCCAACGCAGATACTCGCGCCCAATAACTATTTGGAGACAGTTTTGACCAACACAAACCATCCGCAAGACGCGCAAGACACACAGCCGATAGCGCCGCACGCCAGTTACCTGAACGCACCTTTGCCTCACATCGGTGCGTGGACACAGTATTTCATGAGCGCCGAGATCCCCGTCATGGCGTCGACCGCGCGCACGCTGGAAGAATTGCGCGCCAACGAGGACGATGTTGACGCCAACATGCTCACAACGGTTATCCAGTCTGACCCGCTGATGACACTCAAGCTGCTGGCCAAGGTGGCCAGCATGCGTCGGCCTGGCTCAGCCACAGAGACCGAATCGGTGATCACTTCGTTGGTGTTAATGGGTATTTCGCCGTTTTTCAGGCATTTTGGTCAGCAGCGCACGGTCGAAGACTGGCTGGCTGACCTGCCTGAGGCGCAAAAAGGGTTGCAGTTCCTGCTCAAACGTGCCGAGCGCGCGGGCCAATTTGCCCTCGGGTTTGCCATCCATCGGGGCGACACCGACGCCACCATCATCCACCAGGCCGCGTTCTTGAATGACTTTGCCGAAATGCTGCTCTGGCTGCACGCGCCCGAGTTGATGGTCAAGATCCGCCGCGCCCAGGAAGCTGACTCAACCCTGCGCTCCAACATGATCCAGCGTGAGGTGCTCGGCCTCGAGGTAGCCGATTTGCGCCAGGCGCTGATGAAGCTCTGGCGCCTGCCCGAGCTGCTGGTCAATATCAGCGACGACCGTCACGCCGAGCGCCCCAACGTCAAATGCGTGGTGCTGGCGGTACGCCTGGCGCGCCACACCGCCGTCGACTGGGACAACGCGGCCATTCCAGACGATGTGGAAGACATCGCCAAGCTGCTTAACGCCTCGCCACGGGCAACTTTGGGCTTTTTGCACAAGATCGACCACCCCATCCTGGAAGCCACTTCCCTGGAACCCACCACGCTTGGCGAACTGGACTGACCGGTTCCCACTTCTTTTGGCAATCAATTTATTGCGCGCATTGAACTTTTCTATTAGCACTCTCTCTAAGCGAGTGCTAATATCAGGTTGTTTCGCAATAGGAGTATCGCCATGACTGTTTACGCTGCCAAATCAAGCAACGCATTGACGCTGGCCAACCCTTGGGCAATCGTCCCTGCACTGGGCAATCTGGACGCTTATATTTCGGCGGTTAACCGCATGCCCATGCTCACCCTGGAAGAAGAGCAGTCGTTTGCCCGCAAATTCCGTCAGGACAACGACCTGGAGGCCGCTGGAAAACTCGTCTTGGCACACCTGCGCGTGGTGGTGTCTACCGCCCGCCAGTACCTGGGCTACGGGTTGCCACACGGCGACCTGATTCAGGAAGGCAATGTTGGTCTCATGAAAGCCGTCAAACGCTTCGACCCCGACCAAGGCGTACGCTTGGTCAGCTACGCCCTGCACTGGATCAAGGCTGAGATTCACGAATACATCCTGAAAAACTGGCGCATGGTCAAAATGGCCACGACCAAGGCGCAGCGCAAGCTGTTTTTTAACCTGCGCTCGATGAAACAACGCTTTCGCAGCGCCGACGCCGTAGCCGACCTGGACAGCCACCGCAACACCCTCAACGACAGCCAGATTGACGCCATGGCCGCCCAACTCAACGTCAAGCGTGAAGAAGTCATTGAGATGGAAGCGCGCCTGGCCGGCGGCGACGTGCTGCTCGACCCCAGCCCCTCAGACGACGGTGAAGACGCTTTTGGCCCGATCGCCTACCTGACCGATGCCGCCCACGAGCCCACGGCGATGATCGAAGCGCATCACCGCGACCTGCTGGCCAGCGATGGCCTGGCGCAGGCATTGGACACACTGGACGCGCGCAGCCGCCACATCGTCGAAGAGCGCTGGCTCAAGGTCAACGACGACAACTCTGGCGGCATGACGCTGCACGATCTGGCTGCCGTTTACGGCGTCAGCGCCGAGCGCATCCGCCAGATTGAAGTGGCCGCGCTGAAGAAAATGAAGAAAGCGCTGGTCGAGTTTGCTTGATGCCTGCGCCGGTACTGACCGTCATACACTCACCAGCCTTCAGCGCGGTCGCCGCCTGAAGGCTTTTTTATCGCCCCTCATCACTTTGTGGAGTTGCACCATGGTTTTGACCCATCGTCGAAATGCTTTTTTATTGATAGCTGCTTGCGCTTGCTCTACATGGGCTAGCAGCCAAAATGTCATTAAATCTGCAGGCTGGCCGAGCAAGCCCGTACGCATCATCGTCGGTTTTCCTGGTGGCTCGTCGCCTGACCTGACCGCCCGCACGTTGGCCGAACCGCTGGCCAAGGCGCTGGGACAGCCAGTGATTGTGGAAAACAAGGTCGGCGCTGGTGGCAACATCGCCGCCGACCTGGTCGCCAAAGCCACCGACGACCACACGCTGGGCCTGATGATCAATGGCAACCTCACCACCGCCAAACTACTCAACCCCAAACTGCCGTATGACCCGTTGAAAGACCTGCAACCCGTCAGCCTGGTGGGTGTTTCGCCCTTGGTGCTGATGGCGCCCAAGAATTCACCCGGCACCGATGCCAAAGGTTTTTTGGCCGCAGCAGCCCAAGCCGGTGACCGCTGGAGCTACGGCTCGCCCGGTGTGGGCACGGTCGGCCACATCGGCATGGAGTTTTTCAAAGCCAAAACCGGTGTTCAAGCGGTGCACGTGCCCTACCCTGGTTACGCCCAGGTGGCCACGGCAATGATTGGCGGGGATTTGCACTTGTCGATGTTGCCGCCGGCACTGGCGATGGCCCAAGTCAAGGGCGGCAAATTGCGCGCCATTGGCGTGACCAGCAGCGGGCGCAGCGCCCTGCTGCCTGATCTGCCAAGCATGGCCGAGGCCGGTGTGGCCAACTTCAACCTGGAAATCTGGAACGCCGTGGCCGCACCAAAATCAATGCCCGCGCCAATCGTTGCCCGCTTGTCAGCGCTGGTGAGCGACGTTGCGCGCTCACCCGAGATGCGGCAAAAACTCTACCAGCAGGGCTGGCAAGTGGTGGGCTCATCCCCTGATGGCCTGGCCAAGCGTATCCAGTCTGACACACAGCAGTTCGGCGCGGTGATCAAGACCCTCGGCTTGGCAACCCAAAAGTAGCACCCGTCCTCTGACGTTAGAACTTCGACAAGTCAGGCTGGCGCTTTTCCAGAAACGCGGTGAATGCCTCGCGTGCGGCGGGCTCAAGCACCAGTTCACCAAATACTTCGCCCTCTTGCATGATGCGCTGCTGCAGCAGATCTGCCTGACCCTGCTTCATCAGGCGCTTGGCCGCCGCCAGCGCCATGGTGGGTTTGGACGCCAGTTTGCGGGCCTGGCGCTGCGCCAGTGCGTTGGCCTCAGACGGCGGCACAATGCGCGCGACCAAGCCCATCTCCAGCGCGGCCTCAGCGCCAAACGGCTCGCCCAGCAGCAAGGCCTCGGCAGCACGACCGTAGCCCATGCGCTGCGGCGCCAGCAGGCTGGAGCCCGCTTCCGGGCAAACCCCCAGGTTGACAAACGGCATCGAAAACGCCGCGTTGTCACCCGCATAGACCAGGTCACAATGAAACAGCAGGGTGGTACCAATACCCACCGCTGGCCCGCAAACCGCCGTCACGATCGGCTTGGGGAACGTGCTGATGGCGTGCAAAAAGCGAAATACCGGCATCTCTGGCGGGGTACTCGGGCGGGTCAAAAAGTCAGAAATATCGTTGCCCGCGCTGAACACCGTCTCGTGGCCCTGAATGACCAGCGCGCGCACGTTGCTGTCAGCCTGCGCTTGCGCCAGGGTGTCAGCCAGCGAGGCGTACATCGCCGAGGTGAACGAATTTTTCTTGGCAACCCGGTTAAAGGTGAGCGTCATCACGCGCTCGGTGGTGTCAATGAGGATGTCGGTCATGGAAGGGAATTTAATCAATTGGGGTCAGTAATCAATTGGGGTCAGAGCACGTCGCTGGCGCGAGTGGTCTGACCCGCATGGTCTAGAGTTTCTCGAATATACCCGCTGCGCCCTGGCCCATGCCAATGCACATGGTCACCATGCCGTATTTGCCCTGCGTGCGTTGCAGGCCGTGGATCACGGTGGCGGCACGAATCGCACCGGTAGCACCCAACGGATGGCCCAGCGCAATCGCGCCGCCCATCGGATTCACCTTGGCTATATCCAGCCCCAGGGTGTTGATGACCGCCAGGCTTTGTGCGGCAAAGGCTTCGTTGAGCTCAATCCAGTCGAGTTGGTCGAGCGTCAGGCCGCCGTTTTTCAGAGCAGCGGGAATCGCCTCGATCGGGCCAATGCCCATGTACTGCGGTGGCACGCCTTTGGCGGCAAAACTCACAAAGCGCGCCAGCGGTTTCAGGCCAAATTGCTTGAGCGCTTTTTCACTGACCAGAATCAAGGCACCGGCGCCGTCCGAGGTTTGCGAGCTGTTGCCTGCGGTGACCGAGCCACGCGCGGCAAACGGCGACTTGAGCCTGGCCAGGCCTTCCAGGCTGGTGTCGGGGCGTGCACCTTCGTCGGTGGTAACGACGCGCTTTTTCTCACTGACTTCACCAGTGGCCAGGTTTGGCACACGGTCAATCACTTCAATGGGCGTGGTCTCTGCCGTGAAATAGCCTGCTGCCTGCGCCGCCAGCGCGCGCTGGTGCGACTGCAACGCAAACGCGTCCTGCGCTTCGCGGCTGACCTTCCACTGGGTGGCGACTTTTTCAGCCGTCAGGCCCATGCCGTAGGCAATGCCAACGTTTTCGTCGTTCTCAAACATCAGCGGCGAGAACGAGGGGGCGTTGCCACCCATCGGCACCATGCTCATGCTCTCCACGCCGGCCGCGATCATCACGTCGGCCTCGCCGACGCGGATGCGGTCGGCTGCCATTTGAATGGCAGTCACGCCCGACGCGCAAAAGCGATTGACGGTGACCCCGCCCACACTGGTAGGAAAGCCCGCCAACACGGCAGCGGCACGCGCAATGTTGAGGCCTTGCTGGCCTTCGGGCATGGCGCAGCCGCAAATGATGTCTTCAATGGCGTTGGGGTCGAGCCCCGGCGCTTGTGCCAGCGCCGACTGCAGCACCTTGACCAGCAGGTCATCCGGGCGCATGTTGCGGAAAAACCCGCGGCTTGATTTGCCAATGGGGCTGCGCGTGGCAGCAACGATATAGGCATCAGAGAGTTGTTTCATAGTGATCCTTAAATGATCGAAAAATTGTGACGTTCGTGACTAAGCAAGGGTAGCGAGCGACTTTGAGGCCAGGCAGACGGAGCACAGCGACCGGAACGTACACCCATACGTGAGGATTGCGAGCACCGCCCAACGACGCATAAAAGCCGCGCAGTAGCTTGATTAGTTACGAACTGGCTTGCCGTTTTGCATCATCCCCATGATCCGCTCTTGCGTCTTGGGGTTGGCCAGCAGGGTGGCAAACGCCTTGCGCTCCAGTGCCATCAGGTATTCCTCATCAACCAGGCTGCCGGCATCGACATCACCACCGCAAACCACCCAGGCAATCTGGCTGCCGATGAAATAGTCGTAGGCGCTGATGAACCCACCGTCGCGCATGTTGACCAGCGTGCCCTTGATGGTGGCCAGGCCGCTGCGGCCAGCCACCGGAAACATGCGCTTGTGTGGCGCGCGGTAGCCGGAATCGAACAGGGCTTTGGCCTCGTTGATGGCGACATAAAGCAGTTCATCCTTGTGCGCGACGATCACATCGCTATCTAAAAGATAGCCAAGTTTCCTTGATTCAAGAGCACTGGTGCCAACTTTTGCCATGGCTGCGGCAGTGAAGCCGTTGGTCAAAAACGGCAACAGGTCTTTACCAGTAGAGGCCGCGGCGTTCTCCGCGGCGCGGCGGGCAATGTAGGTCAGGCCGCCACCACCGGGCACCAGGCCGACACCCACCTCGACCAGACCAATGTAGCTTTCCATGGCCGCCACGCGCTTGCTGGAATACAGCCCCAGCTCGCAGCCGCCACCGAGCGCCAAACCACGCATGGCTGAAATCACGGGCACGTTGGCGTAGCGCAGTTGGAGCATGATTTTTTGCATCTCGTGCTCGGCTTCGCTGATGGCACCAACGCCGCCGGTCATGAACGCGGGCAGCATGGCCTGCAGATCAGCACCGGCAGAAAACAGCTCGTCGTTGGACCAGATCACCAGACCCTTGTACTTTTCTTCGGCCAGCGCCACGCCTTGCATCAGGCCTTCGAGCACACCCATGCCGATGGCGTGCATCTTGGTCTTGATGCTGGCAATCACCACCTCATCATCTTGCGTCCACAGGCGCACCGCGTCGTCCTCAAACAATGTGGTGCCTGCCGTTTTGGCGTCCGCCGCGTTGGCACCTAGCACGCTTTCGGGAAAGTGCTGACGCGCATAGACCGGGAGTTGGCGCACCGGCACAAACTGGCCGGTGGTCGGATTCCAGGAGCCCGCGGGGGTATGCACGCCACCGGCATCGGCCACCGGGCCTTTGAACACCCAGTCGGGCAGCGGCGCATTGCACAGCGCTTTACCCGCGTCAATATCAGCCTTGACCAGGTTGGCCACGTCTAGCCAGCCGGCTTCTTGCCACAACTCAAACGGACCCTGCTTCATGCCAAAGCCCCAGCGCATGCAAAAGTCGACATCACGCGCGTTGTCGGCAATGTCGGCCAGGTGCACGGCGGCGTAGTGGAAAGCGTTGCGCAAGATCGCCCACAGGAACTGGCCTTGCGCACCCTCGGCGTTGCGCAACAGTTTCAGCCGCTCAACGGCCGGCTTTTTCAGCATGCGGGTGTAGACCTCGTCGGCTTTCTCACCGGCGGGCACGTAGGTTTTGGTTTTCAAGTCAAAACGCTGGATGTCGCGACCCACCTTCTTGAAGAAGCCCGCCTTGGTCTTTTGCCCCAGGTTGCCCATCTCGAGCAAGGTTTTCAACACCTCGGGCGTGGCAAAACTGGGGTAGAACGGATCAGTCTGGGCGCTAAGCGTGTCCTGCAGCGTCTTGATCACATGCGCCATGGTGTCCAGACCCACCACGTCGGCGGTGCGGAAAGTGCCACTGCTGGCGCGACCGAGTTTCTTGCCGGTCAGGTCATCGACCACGTCGTAAGTCAGTCCGTAGTTTTCCACCTCTTTCATGGTGGCCAGCATGCCCGCCACGCCGACGCGGTTGGCGATGAAGTTGGGCGTGTCTTTGGCGCGCACCACGCCCTTGCCCAGCACGCTGGTGACAAAGGCTTCCAGGTCGTCAAGGATCTGCGGCTGCGTGGTGGGGGTGTTGATCAGCTCCACCAGCGGCATGTAGCGCGGCGGGTTAAAGAAATGGATACCGCAAAAGCGCGGTTTGATTTCCTCGGGCAGAACTTCACTGAGCTTGGTGATCGACAGGCCCGAGGTATTGGACGCAACGATGGCGTGCGGAGCGATGAAGGACACAATCTTTTTGTACAGGTCAAGTTTCCAGTCCATGCGCTCGGCAATGGCTTCGATGATCAGGTCGCAGCCCAGCAACTGCGCCATGTGCTCTTCGTAGTTGGCCTGACCGATCAGCGCCGCGTCTTCGGCCACGCCCAGCGGCGACGGCTTGAGCTTTTTCAGCCCATCGACCGCGCGGGTGACGATGCCGTTCTTGTGACCCTCCTTGGCCGGCAGGTCAAACAGGATGACGGGAACCTTGACGTTGACCAGATGCGCGGCGATCTGCGCACCCATCACGCCAGCGCCGAGAACGGCGACTTTTTTCACATTGAATCGAGACACAAATTACTCCTTGTTTGGGCTGAACTTATTCGACGCGCTGCCAGACCTGGGTGCGGTAAATGAAGGCAACGTAGCCACGCATCTCCATGGTCTTGCCGTCGTCGACGGGTTTGAGGCGGGTCCTGTAGGTTTTGCCGTTGTTAGGGTCGAGGATTTCACCGCCGGTCCAGATGGTTTTGTCATCAGCATCTTGCTTCACGTTGCGGATGATCGTCATGCCCAGCACCGGCTGGTCTTTGCGGTCGTCGCTGCATTTGTCGCAGGTGTTACCGGCCTTGGCGGGGTCAAAAATCTTCTCAATCTTGCCGGTCAGCACGCCGTCGGCTTCGGTGATGCGCACCAGGGACTTTTCGGTTTTGCCGTCGTCGTCGATGGTTTTCCACAGGCCAAGCGGGCTCATCTGGGCGCAGGCGGCACCACCGATTGCAACAAAAGTGATAGCTGCTACCGCTTTACCGACAAGGGCTAGCGTCGTTTTTTTCATATAAAGTCTCCTGGGTTATTCAGTGGGTGATCGGTTCAGGCCAGCGCGGCATCGGTATCAAGCAAGACCTTGACACCAGCGCGCGCGGTGCGCATCAGCGACGCGGTTTCGGGGAACAGTTTGGCAAAGTAAAAACGCGCGGTTTGCAGCTTGGCCACATAGAACGGGTCAGTGTTGCCCGCGGCAATTTGGCGCAGCGCCACCTGCGCCATGCGCGCCCAGAAGTAGCCAAACACCAGGTGCCCGGCCACGCGCAGGTAGTCCACTGCAGCGGCACCTGCTTCGTCGGGGTTCTGGAACGCCTTGAAGCCGATCTCGGTGGTGAACTTGGTCATCTGCTCGCCCAGAATCGCGATGGGCGTGATGAACTCGGCCATCTTTTCGTTGACGCCTTCTTCGGCAACGAGCTTGCCAACCAGTTTGCCAAACTTTTGCAATGTGGCACCGTTGTTGCCCAGCACCTTGCGGCCCAGCAAGTCGAGACTCTGGATGGTGTTGGTGCCCTCGTAAATCATGTTGATGCGGGCATCGCGCACAAACTGCTCCATGCCCCATTCCTTGATGTAACCGTGGCCGCCAAACACCTGCAGGCAAGTCGAGGTTGCGGTCCAGCCGTTGTCGGTCAGGAAGGCCTTGCAAATGGGTGTCAGCAGCGCCAGCAACTCGGCTGACTCCTTGCGTACCGCTTCGTCGGTTGCGTTGATCTCTTTTTCAAGGAGCATGGAACTGAAGCACAGCAAAGCGCGGCCACCTTCAGCGTAGGCCTTGGCGGTGAGCAGCATCTTGCGCACGTCAGGGTGCACGATGATGGGGTCAGCAGGCTTGTCTTTGGCTTTCGGGCCCGAGAGGCTGCGCATCTGGATGCGGTCTTTGGCGTAAGCCAGCGCGTTCTGGAACGCCACTTCGGTCAAACCCAGCGACTGGTTGCCCACGCCCAGGCGGGCGGCGTTCATCATGACAAACATGCCTTGCATGCCCTTGTTGGGCTGGCCCACCAGCGTGCCCAGCGCGCCGTCGAGCACGATCTGAGCCGTCGAGTTGCCGTGGATACCCATCTTGTGCTCCAGGCCACCACAGTAGATGCCGTTGCGCGTGCCCAGCGTGCCGTCAGCATTGACGTTGAACTTGGGCACGATAAACAGGCTCACGCCCTTGATGCCCGGGGGCGCATCGGGCAGGCGCGCCAACACCAGGTGGATGATGTTTTCAGCCACGTCGTGCTCGCCGGCACTGATGAAGATTTTGTTGCCGGTGAGCTTGTAGGTGCCATCGGCCTGCGGCTCGGCCTTGGTGCGCATGAGGCCCAGGTCAGTACCGCAGTGCGGCTCGGTCAGGCACATGGTGCCGGTCCATTCGCCGCTGACCATCTTTGCCAAATAGGTTTTTTTCTGAGCGTCGGTGCCGTGCGTGTGCAGCGCAGCGTAAGCGCCATGCGTCAGGCCGGGGTACATGGTCCAGGCCTGGTTGGCTGAGTTCATCATCTCGTAAAAGCACTGGTTGACGATCAGCGGCAAGCCCTGGCCGCCAAATTCGGGGTCGCACGCCAGCGCAGCCCACCCACCTTCGATGTACTTGGCGTAGGCCTCTTTGAAGCCTTTGGGTGTGGTCACCGCGTGCGTGGCCTGGTCGATGGTGCAGCCCTCTTCGTCACCGCTGACGTTGAGCGGTAGCAGCACCTCGGCGGCAAACTTGCCACCTTCTTCGAGCACCGCATTGATGGTGTCTGCGTCGATGTCGGCGTGCGCTGGCATGGCTTGCAGATCGGCGGTGACGTTGAGCAATTCGTGCATCACAAATTGCATGTCGCGCAGCGGGGGGGTGTAGATGGGCATGGTTTTCTCCTTGGAAATGAACAGGTTTAAGCCTTCGAACCGATGGCGGAAGGTTGGGATGATGGTCTGCCGTAACAACGCAGAATATTTTCGAACCCGGTATTGGCACGCTCAATGGCGCCTGGGTTCTTCAAAAAGCGTGCCTCGTAGTGCAGCGCCAGAATCAGGCCGTGAATCTCGAACACCATCTGGTAAGCATCAGCCCCCGGCAACAGATGGCCTTCATCACGGGCTTGCAGCACCGCGCGGTGCACGGCGTTGAGCCAGGTCTGCACCGAACTGGCCAGCGCGTCGCGCACGGGGCCCGGGCGGTCGTCAAATTCGACTGCGCCGCTGATAAAAATACAGCCCGACTGGATCTCGACGGCGACGCGTTTCATCCAGTTGGCAAACAGCGCGCGCAGGCGTGGCAGACCACGCGGGGCGTTCATCGCCGGGAAGAAGACTTCATCGGAAAACAGCTGGTAATACTCGCGCACCACCGAAATTTGCAGTTCTTCACGCGAGCCAAAGTGGGCAAATACGCCGGACTTACTCATACGCGTAACCTCGGCCAGCGCGCCAATGCTCAAACCCTCCAGCCCAATCTGCTCGGCCAGGCCCAGCGCGGCGTTAACGATGAGCTGCTTGGTTTGCTGGCCCTTTTGCAGCGCGCGCTCACCCTTGGTTTTGGACGGTCGCGCGCGGCTGGCGACTTTGGCGGTGAAAGATGAAACGGTCATGGCACGATCAGAAAAGAACGATCGTGCTATTTTGCAGCAATTCGGAGAAGACGCAAGACCCCTAAGGGCTTCTAGGGTCTAAGTTCTAACGCATTTAAGGGTAAACCCGTTAAAGGGCAGCGTCAGTGCGAGCGGATCATGGTGCCAAAGGCTTGATCGGTCAGTATCTCCAGCAGCAGCACATGCGGCACGCGGCCGTCGATGATGTGCACCGAGTTGACGCCGCTCTTGGCTGCGTCGAGCGCGCCAGCAATCTTGGGCAACATGCCACCACTGATGGTACCGTCAGCAAACAATTCATCAATGCGCTTGGCCGTCAGGTCGGTGAGCAACTGACCGGCTTTGTCGAGCACGCCGCTGATGTTGGTCAGCATCATCAACTTTTCTGCTTTCAAAACAGTAGCAAGCTTGGCAGCAACCACGTCGGCGTTGATGTTGTAGCTCTCATTGGCTTCGCCAAAGCCGATCGGGCTGACGACCGGGATGAACGCGTCGTCTTGCAAGGCTTTCACCACGCTGGGGTCGATGCTGACGATGTCGCCGACCTGGCCCACGTCGTGCTCCTTGCTGGCGTCGGCGGCGTCGAGCATCTTGAGCTTTTGCGCGCGGATCAGTCCACCGTCGCGCCCGGTCAGGCCCACCGCTTTGCCGCCGGCATGGTTGATCAGGCCGACGATGTCTTGCTGCACCTCACCGGCCAGCACCCATTCGACCACCTCCATGGTTTCGGCATCGGTGACGCGCATGCCCTGGATGAATTCGCCTTTTTTGCCCAGGCGTTTGAGCAGGCCCTCAATCTGCGGTCCGCCGCCGTGCACCACCACCGGGTTGATGCCGACCAGTTTGAGCAACACCACGTCTTCGGCAAATGCTTGCTGCAGCGCCGGGTCGGTCATGGCGTTGCCACCGTATTTGATAACCATGGTTTTGCCATGGAACTTGCGGATGTAGGGCAGCGCCTGCGCCAGGATTTGGGCCTGGTCTATGGGGGTGATGGTGTGGATTGTCATAAGGAATAACTTTCAGTCGTCGTAGTGGCCACGGCAGGCAATCACAACCAGGTCGACATCGTCCACTGCATAGACAAGCCGGTGCACTTCATCAATGCGTCTGGACCAATAACCGCTCAGGTTGCCCAGCAAGGGCTCAGGCTTGCCAATGCCCACGAATGGCTCGCGCACGGCAGATTCAATCAGCACATTGACGCGCTTCAAGGTTTTTTTGTCTTGCCCTTGCCAGTAGAGATAGTCTTCCCATGCAGCAGGGGTGAAGCCAATCGACCGGGCCATGCCTCAAACTTGCGCGAGCGCACGCCTGACGGTTTTGCCCGCTTTGTGTTGCGCAATGGATTTGGCCAGATGCGCCGCATTGGCAGGTGTGGCCTGCAGGTGCAGGGTTTCCATGATGCTCTGGTAGTGGTCAAGCGACATCACCACCGCATCGGCCCCGTCGCGGCGACTGATGATGGCAATGTCAGCATCATCATGCACCTGGTCGAGCACAGACTTCAAGGAGCCGCGTGCTTCAGAGTAAGTCAGTACTTTCATTTTCCAATCCAAACTTGTACTTGATATGGTTCAAGTTTAGCTTATTGACCACTCTACTCAATGTGCTGTGGGCGCGTAGCCATGCACACACGTTTGCAAAATGGTTTTGATGCGCGGCACGTTGGCCTGCTGCGCGGCAACTTGCAAGGCTTGCAGGTGCGCCTGCAAATCGTCCCAGGACAGGCAAACCTCATGCGCCTTCATGATGCGCGGGTGGTTGGTGGGCTCAGGGTTGTCGCCGATCAACAGTTCTTCATAGAGCTTTTCACCCGGACGCAGGCCGGTGACGGCAATCTCGACGTCGCCATCCGGGTGGGCGCTGTCGCGCACGCGCAGGCCCGAGAGCTCCACCATGCGCCGCGCCAGGTCAATGATCTTGACCGGCTGGCCCATGTCGAGCAAAAACACGTCGCCGCCACAGCCCATGGCGCCGGCTTGCAGCACCAGTTGCGCGGCCTCGGGGATGGTCATGAAATAGCGGGTAACCTCGGCGTGCGTCACTGTGAGCGGCCCACCTTCGGCCAACTGGCGGCGAAACAGCGGCACCACGCTGCCGCTGGAGCCCAACACATTGCCAAAGCGCACCATGGTGAAGCAGGTTTGGGAATGTTGCGCGGCCAGGGATTGCAACACCAGCTCGGCCATGCGTTTGGTGGCCCCCATCACGTTGGTGGGGCGCACCGCCTTGTCGGTGGAAATCAGCACAAAGCGCTTGGCACCGCTGCGCTGCGCGGCCTGCGCCAGATTCAAAGTGCCAAACACGTTGTTCAGCACACCCTCACCGGGGTTGTCTTCGACCATGGGCACGTGTTTGTACGCTGCAGCATGGTAGACCGTGGCCGGGCGATATTGGTCACAAATGGCTTTCAGCCGCTGCACATTGGTGACACTGCCCAGCAAAGGCACCAGCTCGGTACCCGGGCTGCGCGCAGCACACAGTGCCTGCAATTCCTGGTGGATGGTGTAAAGGGCAAATTCGCAGTGGTCAAGCAGCAGCAACTGACGTGGGCGCTGAAGCGCGATCTGGCGCGTGAGCTCGCTGCCGATGCTGCCGCCCGCACCGCTGACCAGCACCACCTGCAGCGTCAGGTCACGCGCCAACAGGTCAACGCGCGGCGGTACCGGTTCGCGGCCGAGCAGGTCTTCAATGTCGAGTTCGCAAAAGTCCTGCACGGTGACACGGCCGCTGGCCAGGTCGGACAGGCCGGGCAAGGTGCGTACCCGCACCGGGTACTGGCGCAGCTTGTCCAATACCGCATTACGCCGTTGTCGGCTGCCGCTAGGAATGGCCAGCAAAATGTCAGTCACACCCTGTGTGGCTATCAAACGGGCGATGTCGCCAGGTTGATAGATTCGCACACCGTTAACACTGTGACCCACCTTGGCCAGATCGTCGTCAACAAAACCCAGCAAAGCATACTGGCGCGACACGCGCAACGCCACTGCAGTTTGCGCGCCTGCAGTACCTGCGCCATAAATCAGCAGGCGACCCGATTGCATGGCACTGGTGTGGCCCTCTTCAGCCAGCCAAGCCCGGGCAAAAGACCGACTAGAACCTACCAGAAAGAGGAAGATGAGCGGCTGCAGCACGCCCACGCTGCGCGGCACGCCCGTCCAACGCGTCCACGAAAACACTCCAAGCAACAACACAGCGTAGACCAGCACAGCTTTGGCCGTGGTAAAAAGCGCTACCTGCCCTGAAAACCTGAAGATGGCGCGGTACAGCCCAAAGTGCACAAACACCGGCACCACCAGCAGGGGCGCAAGCGCATAAGCCCACCACTGGGCTCCGCTGGGCCGGTGCAGCGCGTCCAGCCGCAGTGTGAATGCAAGCCAGGTAGCCAGCAACGCCAGAAAAATGTCCAGCGCCACCACCGCGGCCTGCTTGACTGGCCTTGGCCAGCCCAGAACTTTGCTTTGCATGAGATATCCCTGAAAACATTGCGAGCCGCTTGAGCGCGGCTTTTATTATGGTGAAACAGCGATGAAACTATACCGCGAAAGACTCCTTGGTTTTACCCGCTGCAACTTGTGCAGACAGCCAGCGCGGCATCAAACCACGGCCAGTCCAGGTCTCACCATTGGTGCCACGGTACTTGATGGGGGCGGGGTTACCAGATTTGGCCGCAGGCGCTTTGCGCGCTCGGTTTTTGCCGTCTTGCAAGTCAGCCAGGGTGATACCAAAAGCAGCCATTTTGGCCTTGATATCGACTACGGCGTTATTGAATTCTTGAGCCTTGATTTCTTCGGCTTGTTTTTGCAGCAGGGCAATTTGGTTTTGAATGTCAATCAGACTGGTCATAGTGTTTCCTTGAGTATAAAAAATGGTCAACGCTTGGAACACGTGGGCGTGCTTCTTTAATGCCTGACATTATCTCTTCTAATAACCTTCCCTGCCGAATTGAATTTGGATTTTGAAGGGATGCTACCTTTTTTAATTTAACTCAATAAATCTGTTTGAAGGGATTTTGGATCGCAAGCCCGTCAATCAGCAAACCACTGTGCACGTCGTCGGTCAGCGGCACGGGGACGCCAGACAAGAGAGCACAAGCGACGATGTTTGCGTCATAAAACGACAACCGAAAGCGCTTGGCTAGCTCGACTGCCTTTTCGTGTGAAGCGACTGTCAGCGGCAGCACCACGCATGCCGTTTTGACGGCTAGCAGCAGAGCGTCAATTTTGGCCAGGGCACTTTGAGCTTGCGCAAGCAAACGGACGTCACTTCATTGAGAACTTGACCGCTGATGAAGGCGCCTGCTGTCAACAAGGCTTGTGCCCGGTCGGCCTTTGGCGCATCGCCCGACAACAGATAGAGAACTACGTTGCTGTCGATAAAGGGTTTGCTCACCGAGCGCCGTCTCTTTCATTGGCTTCAAGCCGGTCGAAATGAAAATCTGCTGGTAAGCGGCCGCGAAACTGGTGCAGTCGCACCAGTAGCTCAGTCACGGATGATTTTTTTGACGACCTGAAAAGACCGATGGCGCACCAGGTGCAGGTCAATTTCTTCACCTTCTTTCAGTTCAAGCGCTTGCACCAAACCCGCCGGAAACCTTACGGCCAGTGGGTTGCTCCATTTTGAAACACGCATGATGGACTCTAAATATACATTTGTGAAATGTATATCAAAAGTTGATGATTAAGGCAAAGGGACGAGGTAAGAGCCGTCTTGGCCGGTGATGCTGGTGATGAGTGACAGCCGCAGCACCGTCATTGCGAGGCGCCGCAGACGACATGGCAATCCAAGAAGTCTTGGTAGGCCAAGGCCAAACCTTGCTCTAAATTGACTTGGGCTTGCCAGCCCAGCGCATTCAGGCGGGTGCTGTCCATGAGCTTGCGCGGGGAGCCGTCGGGCTGGCTGGGGTCAAAGTCGATGTTGCCCTGGTAGCCCGTGGCTTGACTGACGGCCTGGGCCAGCTCAGCGATGGTGATGTCTGAACCGTAGCCGACGTTGATGTGGCTGAGCATCGGCGCGGTGTGCTGGTCATACACGGCTTTGGGCAGGTTCATGACAAACACGCTGGCTGCGGCCATGTCGTCCACATACAAGAACTCGCGTTTGGGTGTGCCACTACCCCAGATGGTGACGGTGGGTGCGTTGCTCGCCTTGGCTTCATGAAACCGGCGGATCAGCGCCGGGATGACGTGGCTGTTTTGCGGGTGGTAGTTGTCACCCGGGCCATACAGGTTGGTGGGCATGACGCTGCGGTAGTCAATGCCGTGGCTGGCGCCGTACTGGCGGTTGTAGGACTCACACAGTTTGATACCGGCAATTTTTGCAATGGCATAGGGCTCGTTGGTGGGCTCCAGCGGCCCGGTCAGCAAGGCTGACTCGGTCATGGGCTGCGCGGCCAGGCGTGGGTAGATGCAACTGCTGCCCAAAAACAAGAGCTTTTGCACACCATTCTTGAAAGCGGCCTCGATCACATTGGCCTGCATCATCAGGTTTTGGTAGATGAAGTCTGCTGGATAGGTGTTGTTGGCGTGGATGCCGCCCACTTTGGCTGCGGCCAGGTAGACCTGGGTGGGCTTCTCTGAAGCAAAAAAGGCTTGCACAGCCGCCTGGTTGGTCAAGTCCAACTCGGAATGGCTGCGGGTGACGATGGTGGCCGCTGGCATGGCTTGAAGTTGCCGCACGATCGCACTGCCCACCATGCCCCGGTGGCCTGCAACATAAATTTTTGCTTGGCTGGGCATCGTTGAATTACTCTGTTTTTAATAGCTTCTTGCGCTTTAATTTACTGGGCTGGAGGCCAATCTAACCACTAAGCCTTGCGGCCCAGCGCCGCCCGCAGGCGCGCCAGCTTGGGTGCGGCCTGCGGGTCTTGCGCCGCATTGCGCCAGGCTTGGCGCATGAACACAAACAGCAGCAAGGCAAAACCGGTCGCCAGCGTGGTCATGATGGCAATCAGCGCCTTTTTGTTGGACACCGGCTCGGTGGGCAAGGTGGGTGGCGAAAACACCGTGTCTGGGGATGCGCCGCTGAGCTTAAGTTCAAGTTGTGCAATCTGGTCAACATAGCCATTGCGCAACGTCAGCAGGTTAACCAAAGATGCCGCCACATCATATTGAAGATTTGGCAAAACCGCCGATGAGGACTCTTTAGTCTGCCTGTCAATAATTTCCGTGACCTTGTCCAAGGCCTCGCGAGTGAGTTTGAGCTTGCGTTCAATTTCAAGTTTTGTCTGAGGCTGCGGTTTGGTTGACTCAAGCCAGGAACCAACAAGGGCGCTTGCCAAGCCTTGGGCCTTTTGGGGAGTGGGCCCATCAACCTGCATCTCTGCCAGCGCTGCCCCGGTCTTTTGCTTCAACGCTGCTTGAAAGCGAATTTGTTTGAGCAGTGCAGACTCTTCCGCAGAACCGGGAACCACGGGCTGATCTGGATATATCTTCGCTACAGCACTCGCCAGCACCACTGGGGTCTTCATCGCAGCTTCAATGGCTTTGCCACCATCACCGCTTTTAAGGTAGGTCACACTGGTATAACTTTGCGGCAAAACAAACGACACCCCCAACGCCACCAACCCCGCCAGCAGCGGCCCGATCACCAACAGCTTGATGTTCTCCGCCACTACCACCAGCAAATCAAGCAGGCTGATTTCGTCTTCTTGCGTTCGTACTTCTACTTCCATTGTTATCCCAATCCCTTGTTGGACTGTATTTTAACTGGATGCCGGATCGAGTCCGGCATGACGGCCGTGCAGTCCCTCACCTCAAAAATGAATCCCCCGCATCATCTGCTGCAGCGCCACCGCCTCGGCCGACAACTGTTGTTTGGCAGGCTTGTCCCCTGGTTTGGCGCCCTTGGCGGCGTGCGAGTCGGGGAACATCCGAAAGCTGGTGTTCATCACAATCTGCGCCACACGCGGCACCAGCGCGTGCAGCACCTGGCCAAAAATGCCCAGGCGGGTGGCGATGCGCA
>Ga0210011_1001088_pt1 | contig 26777 bp, 26 predicted proteins | sample CryGeymeta201502_FD_183972 | JGI IMG/M metagenome (GOLD analysis project Ga0210011, IMG submission 183972) | Groundwater microbial communities from Crystal Geyser aquifers in Utah, USA - Crystal Geyser metaG 2015-02 (SPAdes) (version 2) | ecosystem: Environmental > Aquatic > Deep subsurface >...
GAAAGTGGCACTTCCTTGCGGCAAATATCACATGCGACTGTTTCGACTTCAGGCAACTCTTTATCCTTATTCATCATGCACTCCCTAGTGTTGTTAAATACCTGCGCAGCTTATCGGGGAATAATGGAAGGTGCAAGCAACTTGCAAGCCTCTGCACACCCTCAAACCAGTTCTCCCCACAAATCATGCGTATCGGAATCGGTAATTCTGACTTCCACCCTGTCGCCCACGTTCAGATGTTGACCGTCGTTGATGTACACCTGACCGTCAATTTCAGGCGCATCGGCAAAACTACGCGCAATCGCACCTTCTTCGTCCACCTCGTCCACCAGCACGGTTAGCGTCTTGCCAATTTTTAGCTTGAGTTTTTCTTCGCTGATTTCTTCCTGCAACCACATCAGGCGCGCCAGACGTTCTTCCTGCACTTCGAGCGGCACAGGATCGGGCAATTCGTTGGCCACTGCGCCCTCCACCGGCGAATAAATAAAAGCCCCTACCCGATCGAGTTGCGCTTCTTCAATAAAATCAAGCAGTTCCTCGAACTCTTCTTCGGTCTCGCCGGGGAAGCCGACGATGAAGGTGCTGCGCAAGGTGAGTTCAGGGCAAATCTCACGCCATTGTTTGATGCGCGCCAGCACGTTCTCGCTGCTGCCGGGGCGTTTCATCAGCTTCAAAATGCGCTGATTGGCATGCTGGAACGGTATATCCAGATAAGGCAAAATTTTACCTTGCGCCATCAAGGGGATCACTTCATCCACATGCGGGTAAGGATAAACGTAATGCAGCCGCACCCATACCCCCAGACTGCCGAGTGCTGCGGCCAGCTCGGTCATGCGCGTCCTGAGCGGTCTGCCGCCCCAGAAGCCGGTGCGGTATTTCACGTCCACGCCGTAGGCGCTGGTATCCTGCGAGATAACCAGCAATTCCTTAACGCCGGAATCCACCAGACTCTGGGCTTCCGCCATCACTTCACCCACTGGACGACTGACCAGATCGCCGCGCAGGGACGGGATGATGCAGAAGGTACAGCGATGGTTGCAGCCCTCGGAAATTTTCAGGTAGGCGTAATGCTTCGGCGTTAAGCGGATGCCTTGCGGGGGAACCAGATCGGTATAGGGATCGTGCGGTTTGGGCAGATAGTGATGCACCGCCTCCATCACTTCGTCGGTCTGGTGCGGGCCGGTCACGGCGAGCACCTTGGGATGGGCATCCTTGACCACATCGCCCTTCGCGCCCAGGCAACCGGTAACGATCACACGGCCATTTTCCGCCAGCGCCTCGCCAATGGCATCGAGTGACTCTTCCACCGCGCTGTCTATGAAACCGCAGGTATTGACCACCACCAGATCGGCATCCTGATAGGTATCGGAAATCAGATAGCCCTCGGCGCGTAAACGGGTGAGGATGTGCTCGGAATCCACAGTCGCCTTGGGGCAACCCAGTGATACGAAACCGACTTTGGGCACAGGATTGTTCATTCTATAACTTTCTCAATTAAATCAAATAGTTACAACAAGATTAACCAGGAATATGGAGGACACGCCCGCCATGATCAACAACACTTGCTCCAGCGTGTCGCGCAAACGGGTACGTTGATGCAAGCCGGGAATCAAATCGGCTACGGCAACATAAATCATGCTGGCTGCTGCCAGCGCCAACAGCGTCGGCACGACATGCTGCACGGACTGCAAGGCGAAATACGCCAGCACGCCGCCGATCAGGGTGGCCACGCTGGACAACAGATTCAGCGTCAAGGCTTGCGCACGGCTGTAGCCGGAATGCAGCAGAATCATAAAGTCGCCAACTTCCTGGGGAATTTCGTGGGCGATGATCGCCAGCGCGGTGACCATCCCTAACTGAATATCGGTCATAAAAGCGGCGGCGATAATGACCCCATCCACAAAATTATGAAACGTGTCGCCGACCATAATCATGGTGCCGCTGCGGCCATGTGCGTGGGGTACGGGCGCAGCAACGCTTTCAGGCGGCTCATGTACTTCGCAATGTTCGTGATGACAATGCCGCCACAACAGCAGCTTTTCGAGGGTAAAAAACAGCAGAATACCCGCCAGCACCGTGCCGCTCAGCACCGCCGGATTGGTCGTCAGCTTGATCGCCTCAGGCAAAATATCCAAAAATACCGCGCCCAGCAACGCGCCTATCGCATAGCTCACCAGCGCATTCACCCAATGCGCACGCGCGTTCAGCGCGAACACTGCGGCACACAGCACACTCAGCGCGCCACCGGCAAAGCTGGCCGCAACAATCCACAGCAATACGGTCATGGGAGCCATTCAAATATTCAAGGGCGCGGATTATAACGGATTGCACCAAGCTTCGGATTGCGTTGGCATAAAACCCGCATGGTCTCGCCTGCATGTTAGCATTCACGCCTGTTTTTCTTGTATTGCCTATGCTCATGACCACACTATTGCAATTCACCCCCCTCGAAGCCCGTGTGCTGGGCGTACTCATCGAAAAAGAAAAAACCGTCCCCGACAGCTACCCGCTATCGGCCAACGCCCTGACGCTGGGATGCAACCAGAAAACCGCCCGCGATCCCGTCATGTCAGCCAGTGATGCCGAGGTAATCAGCGCCATTGAAGGGCTGAAAGCACACTCGCTGATCGTCGAATCCAGCGGCGGGCGCGTGATGCGCTATGCCCACAATGCGCGACGCGCATTGAAATTGCCGGAACAATCGGTCGCCCTGCTGGCGATGCTGATGCTGCGCGGCGCGCAGACGGCGGGAGAATTACGCCTCAACTGCGACCGCCTGCACCCCTTCGGCGACATTTCCTCGGTGGACGCATTCCTCGAAGAGCTTGCCGCAGCCGAAACACCCTGGGTTGTCAAACTCGCTAAAGCCCCCGGCTCGCGCGAACACCGCTGGGCACACCTGCTGTGCGGGGAGATAGATATTGAAACACTGAATATCGCCTCAAACGCCAGCCCCCCGCATAGCCAATCCGATGAAGTCGCCAGCTTGAAAGCCGAGGTGGCGACACTGAATGAAGAAATAGCGAGCCTGCGTGCGATTATGGAAAAAATACAGGCACAATTGGGGAGCTAATGCATTGAAATTAACTTAATAAATTCAATATGTTACATAACCAAACAGCAACACGACCGCTTGTTTATTGGCTCGCAAAAACACCTGACTGCGCAGTTGGTTCCCCGCATTGGAAAAAGACACCCCATGGAAAAACGCTTCGAATACTTCGCTCATCTTGCCGTCATGTTTATTCTGGTGGCGGGCTGCTTTCTGGTGCTACGGCCATTCCTCGCGGCGATCATGTTAGCCACCGTGGTGTGCGTCTCGACCTGGCCTGTTTATCGCTGGTTAGTGCGCAAAATGCGGGGCAGTCTAACCTTCGCCGCGCTGACCATGACGCTCTCACTGGCACTGCTGCTTATCTTGCCGCTGGCACTGACCGCATACAGCCTGGCCGACAACATTACCGCGCTATATGACGGGATCAAACAGGCCATTGATGCCGGATACATAGAACCCCCTGGCTGGCTGGGCAAGATACCGATAATCGGCGAATCACTCGATAACTATTGGCAGTTGCTTGCCTCCAGCCGGGCAGAAATGCGGGCTCTGGCAGAACGCTTGCTGGCACCCAGCAAAGATTTTCTGCTGGCGGGTGGCATCCTGCTGGGGCAAGGCGTATTGCAAATGAGTCTGGCCGCTTTCGTCTGCTTTTTCTTCTATCGTGATGGTGAAGCACTGATACGTTTTATCAACGTAGCAATGGATCGAATAGTCGGCACTTCCGCCGCGAAGGTGCTAGACACCATCAGCAATACCGTGCAGGGAGTCATGTACGGGCTACTGGGTACCGGTCTGGCGCAGGGTTTAGTGGCAACCATCGGTTTCGCCATTGCCGGCGTGCCAGCCGCACTGCTGCTAGGATTCACCACTTTTCTGTTTTCCCTGATCCCCATCGGACCGCCTTTAATTTGGGGGAGTGCTGCCCTCTGGCTGTTCTATACCAGTAGCACGGGATGGAGGATATTCATGCTGCTGTGGGGATTTTTCCTGATCAGCGGCGTAGACAACGTGGTCAAACCCCTGCTGATCAGCCGCAGCAGCAACCTGCCCTTTATGCTGATTTTGTTCGGTGTAACAGGAGGGGTAATCGCCTTTGGCTTCGTCGGCGTTTTCATCGGTCCCACCCTGCTGGCCGTCGGATTCAGCCTGATTCAGGAGTGGCAGACCCGCGCCAGCAAGGCTTGAAAAAAACCGGCATCATTTCAGGCTTGGGATAATCGCGAGCGGCTTAAACCCATTAACCGCTTATTCCAGCCAGATAAACGTGCCTTGTCGTCCGGTGATACCGTCGCGGCGGTAGGAGAAGAACTGTTCGGGTTCGCTGTAGGTGCAGCGATCTCCGCCATAAATTTCGGTGATACCCAGCGCGCGCAGTCGTAACCTCGCCAGCGCGTAGAGGTCGGCCAGATATTTGCTACCCTCTCCTGATCCCTGCGCGGGTACAGGCGTAAAGGCGGCAGTGGCTTCCGGGTCGGCGGCGACGAATTCCGCACGGACTTCTGCGCCGACTTCAAAGGCGGCCTGACTAATCGCGGGTCCTAGCCAGGCCAGCATCGTTGACGGAGGTACGCCCATGGCGCTGACCGCAGCCTCGATGACACCTGCCGCCAACCCCTTCCATCCGGCATGTACCGCGCCGACCACGCTGCCCGCCTGGTCGCACAACAACACGGGCAGGCAATCCGCCGTCATCACCACGCAGACCGAACTGCCGCGCCGCGCGATGCAGGCATCGGCCACCGTGCGACAGCTTGCCCAATCGGCATCCGCCACCGCTGTACCATGCACCTGTTCCAGCCACACCGGCTCACTAGGCAACAAGGTGTTGAGCGAGTGGCGGTTGCGCGCCACCGCCAGCGGCGCATCACCGACATGCTGGCCCAGGTTTAGGCTGCTATATGGGGCAAGACTGACTCCGCCCCGCCGCGTAGTCTGCAACGCCCTGACATGCGCGGGTGCTGGCCAGTCGGGAATAAAACAGTCATTGCGCATATTCACCGCCCTCTCCCCCTCTTACGCCTGCGAGAGGGGGGTAATGGCCGCTCGGATTTGTTGCAGCAACTGCCGCATATCCTCGGGCATCGCCACCTGCCATTCCATCCGCTCGCCGCTGGCCGGATGATCCAGCGCAAGCTGGGTGGCGTGCAATGCCTGACGCGGGAATTGGGTCAGCAGGTCGCGCAACTCCATCACGCATTTCTGCGCACCGCTGCGGTACACGCTGTCGCCGACCAGCGGATGCTTGAGGTAAGTCAAATGCACGCGTATCTGGTGGGTACGCCCGGTCTCCAGGCTGCAACGCAGCAGCGTACAACTGGGAAAGGCAGCTTCAATTTTGTAATGCGTCAGCGCAGGTTTACCGGTTTCAATCACTGCCATTTTGACGCGTTGCGAAGGATGGCGGCCTATCGGCTCATCCACATAGCCGCCGTGTCGCAACTCGCCATGCACCAAGGCGATGTATTCGCGTTTGACACTGCGCGCTTGCAACTGGCGCACCAGATGGGTTTGTGCGACCAGCGTCTTGGCCACCACCAGCAAACCGCTGGTATCTTTGTCAAGGCGATGCACAATGCCGGCGCGCGGCACTTCTGCCAGTTGCGGCGCATGGTGCAGCAGCGCGTTCAACAGCGTGCCTTGCCAGTTGCCACTGCCGGGGTGTACCACCAGTCCCACCGGTTTGTTGATGACCAATAAGGTGTCGTCTTCGTAAACAATGTCGAGCGGAATATCTTCTGCCAGATAGGGCTGCTCGGCAGGATGCATCTGCGGCAACACTTCCAGCTTTTCGCCGCCCCATACTTTGGCTTTGGAAAGGGCGGGCGCTCCCTCCAGCAAAACTTGCTGTTGGGCGACCCATTCCTGGAGGCGGCTGCGCGAATATTCGGGCAACAATTTGGCCAACGCCTGATCGAGGCGCAGACCGGCACAATCGGATGGCACAACAAAATGGATTACATCGTCGGCGGGCGTGTTTGCGTTATAATCGCGCAAATTTTTTTCGGGTTCTGTCATGCGCCACATTTTAGCCGTATTTCTGCTGCTTACGTTAACTGCTTGTAGCTTGTTTACCCCCTTACCGGACGGTACGGAGCAAACGGTACAACTCCCAGCCGCCGAACTCTACCGTCAGGCCAAGGCTGAATTGGACGATGGCAACTACAGCAGCGCAATTAAACTTTACGAAACGCTCCAGTCGCGCTACCCATACGGACGCTACGCGCAACAGTCCATGCTGGAAATGGCCTATGCCTATTACCGCACGGATGAACCTGATCCGGCGATTGCCACAGCGAACCGTTTTATCAAGCAATTTCCGAACAACCCGCATGTTGACTACGCCTACTATGTCAAGGGTCTGGCTAATTTCAAGGGTGAAATGAGCGTGCTGGCCACGATTGGCGGACAAGACCCAACCGAACGTGACCCGCAGGGGCCAAAAGATGCTTTCAACGCTTTCAATGAGCTGGTAACCCGCTTCCCTGGTAGCAAATACACGCCCGACACCAGGATTCGCATGCGCTATCTGGTCAACACCCTCGCTAAACATGAACTGCATATTGCCCGATACTATCTGCGCCGTGGCGCACACATCGCCGCAGTAAACCGTGCGCAAGGCATCCTCTCACAGTACCCGAACAGTTCTTCAACCCACGAGGCACTGGCAGTCATGGTGCAAGGTTACGATGCGATGGGGATGACCGAACTGCGCGACGATGCACGACGTGTTCTGGCGAACAATTCCGCAGCTGCTGTGTCGAGCGACTCCGATTTGAGCAAACCCTCCTGGTGGCAATTCTGGAAATGAAATTCTGTTCCGCATGTGGGGCCGCCGTAGCGCTGCGCATCCCTGATGACGACAGTCGCCCCCGGCACGTCTGCACCGCCTGCGGCACGATCCATTACCAGAACCCCAACATGGTGATAGGTTCTCTCCCCGAATGGAAAGACAAAATACTGCTGTGCCGCCGCGCTATCGAGCCTCGCCTCGGCCTGTGGACCTTGCCCGGCGGCTTTATGGAGAATGGCGAAAGCACGACACAAGCGGCGATTCGCGAGACACTCGAAGAAGCCAACGCGCGCATCGAAATCGGCGAGCTGTATTCGATGTATAGCCTGCCCTATATCAATCAGGTACACCTGCTGTTCCGCGCCCGGCTGCTCGACCTCGATTTCAGTCCCGGCATCGAAAGCCTGGAAGTCAGGCTCTTTGGCGAAGCCGAAATCCCCTGGGATGAAATCGCCTTCCGCCCGATACGTTTCAGCCTGGAACATTTCTTTGCCGAACGTAAACAAGGCCAATTTAACCTGCATGTAGGCGAACTGCCTCCCACCGCATATCCCATTTAACGTAAAACTCGCGCAGCGATTCGTTTGCCTCCTCGCCCGCTTGCGGGAGAGGATTGAGGAGAGGGGAACGGGCATGAAGAGTTTCATCATCAGGGGTGGTGACTTTTCCATGTCCGTTAGAGAGCTTTGCCGAAACAGCCGCAAACCCTATATAATCCCGCACAACTTACTGCGTCGAGACACAACATGAACCCCATCCGCACCCTCCTGATAGTCGCAGCCATTTCACTGACGGGCTGCGCCGCAACGCATACGAATAACCCCGCCGATCCATTCGAGTCATTCAACCGTGGCGTGTATCAGTTCAATGACAGCGTGGATAAAGTCGTTACCAAACCGCTGGCAAAAGGCTACAACGCCGTGGTACCCGCATTTGGCAAACAGTTGGTAAGCAATTTTTTCTCCAATCTTGACGATGTGATCGTTACCGCCAATGACTTGCTGCAATTCAAATTTGCCCAGGCGGTATCGGACGGTTCGCGCTTCTTGATTAACTCGACCTTCGGCGTGGTCGGCCTGCTGGATATCGCGTCCAGACTGGAAAAACACAACGAAGATTTTGGTCAAACCATGGGATATTGGGGCGTGCAGAGCGGACCCTACCTGATGCTGCCGATACTGGGACCCAGTTCAGTCCGCGATGGGGTTGGCAGTCTCGGTGACGGGCAAGTCAGCCTGATCAGCAATACCTCACATGTCCGCACGCGCAACCAGATGTACCTGACCAAAGGCATCAATCGCCGCGCTCATCTGTTGACTGAAGAAACCGTGCTGGACGGTGCCATGATAGACCGCTACTCCTTCATCCGTGACGCTTACCTGCAACGGCGTCAGAGTTTGGTGTACGACGGCAACCCACCACAGCAAAGCGATGACGACGAAGACACGAATTTTGAATATCAACCTGAGACACCCGCACCCGCCGCGCCTGCGCCGGAGCCCGCCCCAGCAAAACCCACGAGTGAAAATACCGGCGATACTAACGTTGCGCCCGTTACCGCATCGCAGCCCGCCCCCGGATTGGCAGTACCTGTGGCAATCAACACCAGCCAGAATATACAATCGAATGTTTACGAGGCTGGGGTTTACAAGATTTGGCTGGCGCAACACTGACTACCCGCAATTTGTCACCGGCCTTCAGGCCGGTGGCTTTAAGCGGGGAGGGGTTTGCATTCCCTCCCCCTACGCACCCTTAAACCCCGCACTAAAGGGCGGGGGGCTTGTTCCGGCCTGAGCCCGCTAGGGGCTTGCCAGCCAACATGTCGCCTGACGGCTCGTGTTGCTGAATGCAAGGCAGGGGTTTCAAACCGATAAGAAATGAGGATAAACCAAACAATGCTCGCAAAAAGGCCAGGGTTATTAACCTGGCCTTTTTGTTGCTTAAAGGATAATTTTCTGAAATTCTCGGCAAATCTGTGTAATCTTCGTACCTGCTAAATGGATTGAACGAGTTTTTCCATTCCACTATGGATAAAGCCATTGATCCTGGGAAAAACTGTTGGAATGGACGTGGGTACGAATTTATTCGTACATTCATCGCGTTATGTGCGAATAAATTCGCACCCACAAACCCTGTTTAACCTCATGAAATTATTGGTAAACTTCAGTTAACTGCCGGATTCAGGTTGATGGAACGTATCACCAAAAAATTATCAGAACAACGAACCGCCCGACTGGTTATAGAACCGGCTGGGAGGCCTCGGCTTCCCGGCGACACATCAAGTATCAAAAACGCCTCGTCCATTAGAGTGAGTTGTACCGGGGCTTGGGTCATGCAGGAAATCGAGCAACTCAACCAACAGCTAAAACTGACAGTCTGGCTAGCTAACGGCAACCTGATCTTCGACTGCACGGCACTTACTGCGCTGGACACGACTGGTGCATGGTTGTTGCAGCAGACCATCCAATCCCTACAGCAGCACGGACACGCGGTCACGCTAAATGGGCTAAAACCGGAATTCCACACCTTGCTGCAACTCGTCAGTTACAGCGTAAACACGCCGAACACGCCTGCCCCACCCCAGCCGAATCTGCTCACTCGCATCGGTCGGCGTGCCTGGTACAGCATGATTCGTGTATCGGAAATGCTGGTATTTATCGGCGAAACCGCCATCGTATTGTGGCATTCCCTGCTCCAGCCACGCCGCATCCGCTGGCGCGCCATCCTGCACAATCTGCAATCAGCGGGATTTGAAGCCCTGCCGATCGTCGGGCTGCTGTCTTTTTTGATGGGCTTGGTGATTTCCTACCAGGGCGCTGACCAGTTGCAACGTTTCGGAGCGAATATCTTCATCGCCGATCTGGTGGGGCTTTCCATGCTGCGCGAACTCTCCCCGCTGTTGACCGCCATCATCGTCGCCGGGCGCTCCGGTTCCGCCTACGCCGCACAGATCGGCACGATGAAAGTTACCGAGGAAATAGATGCGCTGCGCACCATCGGTGTCGGTCCGACCGAGTTGCTGGTGATACCCAAGTTGCTGGCGCTGGTCATCGCCCTGCCGCTGCTCACGGTGTATGCCGATGTCGCCGGACTATTCGGCGGCATGATCATGGCGAGTTCAAAACTGGATGTCAGCTTTACCGTTTTTCTGGATCGCCTCACCGATGCGGTCAGCCTGTCATCCTTTCTGACGGGTGTCGGCAAAGCGCCAGTATTTGCCGCCATCATCGCGCTGGTCGGCTGTCATCAGGGCTTTCAGGTCACCGGCAGTGCCGACAGTGTCGGGCGGCAAACCACCGTGAGCGTGGTTCACTCCATTTTTCTGGTGATCTTGGCAGATGCCATTTTTTCCATAATATTCAATTGGTTGAAAATATGAGTCCGCCATCTGCCCAAGCCGTCATAGACATCCGCAACCTGTATAGCCGGTTCGGACAGAATGTGGTGCATGACGATATCAGCCTGACCGTGCAACCCCGGGAGATTTTCGCGCTGGTGGGGGGCAGCGGCTGTGGCAAGTCCACGCTGCTGCGCACCATCCTGCTGCTGCAAAAACCGCTGTCGGGTTCGATCAAGGTATTCGGGCGGGAGGTGATAGGCCTGAACGACGAACAAGCCCTGCCCCTGCGCCGCCGCTTCGGGGTGATGTTCGAGCGCGGCGCGCTGTTCAGTTCCCTGACGGTCGCCGAAAATGTCGGCATGGTGTTGCGCGAACACACGCAACTCGGCCCAGAGTTAATCGCCAAGGTCGCCGCGCTGAAAATCGCGCTGACCGGTTTACCCGCCGATGCGGGCGGCAAATATCCCAGCGAACTGAGCGGTGGAATGCGCAAACGCGCGGCGCTGGCACGCGCCATCGCGCTCGACCCGGAACTGCTTTTTCTCGACGAACCCACCGCCGGCCTCGATCCGCTCAGCGCCAGCGGCATAGACGAACTGGTGAAGGGCTTGCGCGATGCGCTGGGATTGACCATTATGCTGGTCACGCATGATCTCGACCTGCTGTGGCGAGTAGCAGACCGGGTCGCCGTGCTGGGTGAGGGGCATATTCTGGGCGTAGGTACGATGACGGAGCTATCAAAGATGGAACACCCGATCATCCGGGAATACTTTTACGGACCGCGCGGACGGGCGGCGAGCGAACAGGCAGAGGAAGCGTCTAGGCAATGGAAGAGAAAGTAAATTTTGCAGTGGTCGGCGTTTTTGTCTTGCTGCTGGGTGCTGCCCTGATAGGCGGTGTGCTGTGGTTTTCCAGCGGAAAATCCTACAATCAGGTTTACGACATTTACCAGACTTACATGAGCGAATCCGTTTCCGGCCTCAACCTCAATGCGCCCGTGCGTTACCGGGGAGTCGAGGTGGGACAGGTGCAGGAAATCAGGCTCGCACCGGGCAATGTCGAGCAAGTGCAACTGACCCTGGGCATCCTGCGCGGTACACCCATCAAGGCGGACACGATAGCCTTGCTCCAGACGCACGGCTTGACCGGCATTACCTTTGTCGAACTGAGCGGCGGCAGTCACGATGGCTCCGCGCTGCAAGCCAAGGAAGGCGAGCGATACCCCATCATTCAATCCGGTCCCTCGCTCATCACCCGACTGGATACTTCAGTCACCGCCCTGCTCGGCAATCTCAACCGCACCAGCCAAAATATCAACACCTTGCTGGATGCAGATAACCGCAAAGCGATTAAAAACACCTTAAAAGATGTCGAATCCCTGTCGCACACATTGGCGGCACGACAGGCAGAAATTGATTCCAGCCTGAAAAATGCGGCGCAAACGCTGGACAATACGGCGCGCTTCAGCGGCGAACTGCCCCAACTCGCGCAGCGCATCCAACACAGCACAGCAACGTTTGACCGCATGTCAGACGAGCTGACGCGGGCAGCCACCAGCACCCGCACCGCAATGGATGGCACCCGGCAATTCACCAGCGAAACACTCCCGGAAATTCACCAACTGGTGCTCGAATTGCACGATTTGACCCAGTCCTTGCAACGCGTCAGCGGAGAATTGGAACAGAATCCAAGCGCCTTGCTGTATGGCAAATCCGCTGCCAAACGCGGCCCCGGAGAATGAACATGAAGCATGGAGAATCAACATGAAGATGGCTCTGTCTTGCTGGATGACTTTCGCAATCGCCCTGCTGCTGGGGGGGTGCAGCGCCTTGCAGCCGCCCAAGGTGGCAAACACCCATTTCTACACGCTGGATACAATCTCCGCCATTAACCCCGTCCAACAAAAAATCCCACAGGTACTGGCGATCAGTATGCCGGGCGCACGACCGGGCTTTGACACCCCGCAAATCGCCTATCAGCGCCAGCCGCTGGAGCTGGAATATTTCGCTACCCAGCGCTGGGTGGATACACCCGCCAAGATGTTAAGACCGTTATTGGTACAAACGCTTGAACCCGTTTTTCAGGCGGTTATAGCGGCTCCTGGCAGTATTCATGCCGACCTCAGGCTGGATACCGAGCTGATCCGGCTGCAACAAGACTTCTCGCTTCAGCCCAGCCTGATACACCTTATGCTTCGTGTGCAGTTAATTGATTTAAAAGATAAAAATGTTATATCCACCAAGCTGTTCGACGTAACTGAAACGGCGGCTTCCGAAGATGCTTACGGCGGAGTGGTCGCAGCCAACCGTGCCTTGCTGCGGGTGTTGGAACAATTGCCGGAATTTTGCCGAAAAGCGTCTTCCCGCCAATGAAAAAGCGCGCCAACGGGGTGTAATATACCGCTGCATCAGTTGGTTTATTGGCTATTTAACTCAATATTTCAGGAGAATTATCATGGACAACAAGACAGACAACACGCACAACATTGCCGCACTGGAATCCGAAGTACGCGCTGCCGTCGAGCAGGGGCATGACGTGCAGGAAACGGTACGCCAGCTGACGTTGCGCAAGATCAGCGCACGCTCGCTGGACATCGAATCCCTGCGCCAGATCACCCTTGCGGTGGTGCGTGGCGCACGCGCCGGGGCGCAGAAGGAATTGAGTAAATCGGCGGCACAGGCCAGCATTGCCAAAGCCCAGCTCAAACAGGCTATCACCGGACTGGATGTCGCGCTGGCACAGTTCGCCGAAGCCACCAAACTTGCTTTGCAAGAAGCCGCTGGACGGGCGCAACGCTATTCCAGCGAAGACCTCTCCCGCACCCGCGCCGACCTTGAAACACTGGAAACAATCTTTCTGGAAACGCTGCAAGCCTCGGCATCCAGCAGTAAGGACGCGGCGGGGGATATTCTGCATGACCTTGCCGCCCATAGCCGCACCCATGGTTCCGCCGTGGGCGCGCAACTGCAAGAAACGCTGTCCGTCATCACCCACCAATTGGCGACGACGGGACGCAGCCAGGTTGCAGCAGGGCTGCATTTGGCGAAAGCCACGTCTGATCTAGTGCGCCAGATTGCCGCCGGGGTACTCACTGGCCTTGCCGACCATGTCACGCCAGGCTCATCAAAAGAAAAGGAAAACTGATGCTTTGGCAGGCCATGATGGCAGTGCGAGACATTTCGCGTCTACATGACATTGCCAGCATCCTGATACGCTACGGCTTTGGCGACATCCTGAGCCGCATGGGACTGTCCAATGCGCTGGAAAAAGCTGGCAAGGCGCTACACCACAGTGATGCAGAGGAATACGCTCACCTTGCGCCGCCTGTCAGGGTGCGCCGTGCGCTGGAAGAAATGGGGCCGACTTTCGTCAAACTTGGCCAGGTACTCGCCACTCGGGTGGATTTGTTTGAACCGGAGTGGATTGCCGAATTCAGCAAACTCCAGGACAGCGCCCCCCCGGTTCCTTACGCTGCCGTGCATCAGCAACTCTGCGAGGACTTGGGCGCACCGCCCGAAGAAATATTCGCCGCATTCAATCCAGAACCCATCGCGGCAGCCTCCATTGCACAGGTTTACCGCGCCCGACTCACGGACGGCAGCGAAGTTGTGGTCAAAGTGCGTCGCCCCGGCATCCGTCCTATCATCGAATCCGACTTGCGCTGGCTGGTGCGACTGTCTGAACTTGCCGAAACGGAAAACCCCGAATTACGCAGCTTTTGTCCTCAGCAAGTAATCAGCCAGTTTGCCCAGTCGCTGCGCCGCGAACTCAATTTTTCTGTCGAATGCCGCAATGCCGAACATATCGCGGAAAATTTTGCCCATTATTCCGATGAAGATCAGCCAGGCAGCCTGCCCCCCGACTTGCCCCCTGCCCCACCTATCATCGTCATCCCGCACGTTTATTGGCAGTGGACGGGCGAGCGGGTGTGCGTTCAGGAATATATAGACGGCATTCCGGGGCGCAAACTTCAGGACGTTGACAAGGCCGGCCTGGATCGCAAAATCCTCGCCCGGCGCGGCTCGCGTGCCGTGTTAAAAATGATTGTCGAGGACGGTTTTTTTCACGCTGACCCGCACCCCGGCAACGTATTCTATTTACCCGGCAACCGCATCGCCTTCATTGACTTTGGCATGGTAGGCAGGCTGACCGAGGCGCGCCGCGAACAAATGATCAGCCTGTTGCTGGGGCTGGTTAAACACGAGTCCAAACGGGTACTCGATGTGATGCTCGACTGGACAGGCGACAGTGTGACGGACGAGGCTGGCCTGCAACTGGAGCTTCAGACCTTCGTTGACCAATACCACGGCTTGCCGCTCAAACAACTCAGCCTGGGCAACATGCTCTCCGACATGGTAGCCATTCTGCGCCAACACAGGTTGCTCCTGCCCGCCGATCTGGCGCTGCTAGTCAAATCCTTCATATCGCTGGAAGGCATGGGGCGTGAACTCGACCCGGATTTTGACATCGCCAGCGAGGCGATGCCCATGCTGGAACAGGCATTGCGCACACGTTACTCCCCCTCGGCAATCCTCAAACGCGGTGGGCGCTCGCTCGGCGAAGCTTTGTCACTGATTGCGGGCCTGCCTCACGACCTGTCACAACTGCTGCGCGCCGCGCGCCGTGGGCGGCTGGAAATCCACATCGAAATCGCCCACCTCAAACATGTCGGCAACCAACTGGACGGTGCAGTCAACCGGCTGGCCTTGGGCTTGATCGTTGCCGCGCTGATTGTCGGCTCTTCCATCGTGATGACCGTGGATGGCCTGCACTGGCTGGGAATGTTCGGTTTCCTCTGCGCCAGCCTGGGTGGGCTGTGGCTGCTGCTCTCGATATGGAAAAGCAACCATGCCGACCGGGAATAAAAAAGCCCTTCCGGTGCAGGCCGGAAGGGCTTAAATTATCATATAAATCAATAACTAACGTCCATTTCGCAAAGCCTCAATACGTTCTTCGAGCGGCGGATGGGTCATGAACAGCCGACTGAAACCCCCGCTACCGGAAATGCCCGAGGCCGCCATCTGCTTGGGCAAGGAAGCCTGTTCGTGATTGCCTTTCAGCTTTTCCAGCGCGGCGATCATCTTGTTGCGCCCGGCAAGCGAGGCACCGCCCGCATCGGCGCGGAATTCGCGCTGGCGTGAAAACCACATCACGATAATGCTGGCCAGCACGCCCAATACCAGTTGCGCGACGATTTCCGCCACGAATGAACCGATGCCGGGGCCGCGCTCTTCGCCCTCCTTGCGCAGCAAAGAGTCCACGAAGATGCCGAACAGCTTGGAGAAGAACACCACGAAAGTGTTCACCACGCCCTGGATCAGCGCCAGCGTCACCATATCGCCATTGGCGACGTGGCTGATTTCGTGCGCCAGCACCGCTTCCGCCTCGTCGCGGCTCATGCTGTGCAACAGACCGGTGCTGACGGCGACCAATGCGGCATTTTTGTTCCAGCCGGTGGCAAACGCGTTCACATCCGGCGCGTCATAAATCGCCACTTCCGGCAATCCAATACCGGCAGCGTGTGCCTGACGAGTCACCGTTTCGACCAGCCAGCGTTCGGTCGGATCGGACGGCGTTTCGATGACTTGCGCATTCACCATACGCTTGGCCGACCACTTGGACATAAACAACGAAATGATCGAACCGGCAAAACCGATCACCGCCGACATCACCAGCAGATTGCTGAAATTGATCCCGCCGCCCTGATCCAGAACGCGATCCACCCCCAATAAACGCAGGGTGATATTGATGACGAATACCACCGCCAGGTTGGTCAAAACAAACAGAAAAATTCGTTTCATAACGCTATGTTCTCCAAAGACTAAATTTACGCCGGGCAGTTTAGCAGCTATCCCGCCACGGTCAACCAAATGGGGCATCCCCGGCAGCTTTCAAGTGTCGTTGACCATCCGATAACGCAAAGAGTTCCTTTCCCGCCACATTGAGATTCCGGCCTAACGGGCATGGGAAAATACATCCCTGATAATGAAATGATTCTCGCAGGGATGTTGCCCTGTGGGCAACAACTCGCAAACTCGCCCGTTTCCCCCTCCCGATTGCCCCCTCGCTTCGCTCTCCCCCCTCACGCCCTACGGGGTACAAGCGCGAGGGAGGCACGAACGAACCGCTACGCGTGTTTTACGTTAAACGACGTGCCACCCTCATAAGCCATGCCGAACGACGCATCCCATCCCGAAAAATAGACCGTCTGTCAGTTAAAATCCTTGAGCCCAGCCCCCCAATCACAGGGCTTGAGCGTATTATGCGAGGCACGCCTTGATAACAAGTAAGAAATGACAAATAAATCCGTGCTTCCCTAAGCGCTATTACCCCATGCCTCTTGCCCTTCATTCAAACATGCACCCGCCTGAAGCCGAACCGATCACAGGATTTCTCAAGCGCAGCGTTTGCTTTGACGAAATTACGCAACGGGCGACGTTGGCGACACCCGAACATCCGCTTGCCATTATCTGGATTGCGCTGGATCGTTTCAAACGGGTCAATGAATCCTTCGGCCATCAAGGTGGAGACGCTTACATTGCCCAGATCGCACAGCGCCTGCGCGCCAAAATCGGTATAACTGCACAGTGGTATCGTATGGCAGGTGACGAGTTTGTTTGCCTGCTACCCGATTGCGATTTCGACCATACCAACCAGATTGCTGCAACCCTGTTGCGCGAAATTGAAACTCCGTTTCCAATCAATAAGTTGTTGCTGCATCCCTCGGCCAGCCTGGGTATAGCGATACTTGCAGCAGACGAAAACCCCCACGCTTGCCTGGAACGTGCCGATCAAGCCATGAATACCGCCAAACGTGCAGGTGGCGGACGCATTGTCAATTCTGGAGTCGAACCGATACCAGGAAGACTCGGCATCTATCTGGCACGCCATGAACTTGAAATTGAAAATCAATTGCATCTGGCACTGGAGCAAGGTGAACTAAGCCTGCACTACCAGCCTTGCCTGGACAGTAATGGACGGGTCGTGTCGTTCGAGGCTTTGCTGCGCTGCGCCAATAAACGGCTTACACCCAGCGAATTTATCCCGGTTGCGGAGAAAACCGGCTTGATTGTTCGCCTCGGTGAATGGGCGTTGCTGGAGGGCGCACGCTTTGCCCAACGCCTTGCCGCAACGGGGCTGCCTATTCCGGTTGCCATCAATGTTTCACGCGCCCAGTTCACCACCCTCCGTTTTGCCCAAACGCTGCACGCCGCACTGCTGTGCGCCAATGTCAATCCAGAACTGATCGAACTGGAACTCACCGAATCGCTGTTCATGGATCATTCCATGACCGTACAAGCCAATCTGCGCGCGGCACGCGATGCGGGTGTTGCACTGTCCATTGATGATTTCGGCACAGGCTATTCCTGCCTGGCAAACCTGAAAGACATTAAAGCCGGCAAACTCAAACTCGACCGGGCTTTCGTCATTGCACTACCACAGGACACGCGCGCCGTCGCCGTAGTCAAGGCAATTGCGCGGCTGGGCCGGGAGCTGGGCATGCGGGTCGTCGCCGAAGGCGTTGAAAATCAGACGCAACTTGACGCACTGCATGAAGCCGGAGTGGACATCACACAAGGCTTTTTTCATGCCCGCCCGATGCCGGAAACGGCACTGCTGGCATGGCTGGACAAGCACGGAAAAACAACATGACTGACACACCTTGCTCAATTGAAGCCCAACTGGAAAACTCGTTAAGGGAAATTGACATCCCGCCGCGCCCCGTCATCCTCGACCGCATCAGCGCGGAAATGGAAAAAGATGAGCCTGACTTTAATCACCTCGCCCACCTTATCGCCGCCGATGTCGCGCTTTCCGCCAGCCTGATAAAAATCACCAATTCGCCTTTTTTCGGTTTTCGCGGGCGCGTACATACCCCGCGCGAAGCCCTCATGCTGCTGGGGCTGAATGTAGCCAGCAAGGCGATCGCGGGCATCGCGATGCGTCGCGCCTTTCCCAGTTCACCGCAACTGGAACGCTTTTGGGACGCTTCGGCACTGATCGCACGTCTTTCCGGATGGCTCGCGCAGCGTGTCACCGACCGCAGACTGCGTGCCGACGATGCCTATACTTTCGGCCTGTTCCGCGACTGCGGCATCCCCATCCTGCTATCGCGCCGCCCTTGCTACTTTGAGGTGCTGATTGAAGCTAACCACGATGATAGCCGCTGCTTCACCGCAATAGAGGATCTCGCCTTACCCACCAATCACGCCATCGTGGGTAGTCTGCTGGCACAAAGCTGGTGGCTGACGGACGAGACCAGTGTTTCAATACGTCTCCACCACGACCTCGCCACGCTCAATGCGACCACCATTCCCCCTTCGCTGAACAGCCGCTATATGATTGCTGTCGCACAATTATCCGAGTATCTGTTGCAACAACATACCCAACGCAGCTTTACCCAGGAATGGGTCAAGCTAGGTCCCTCCTGCCTGCGCTTGTTAAAACTCAACGATGAAGCTGTCGCAGAACTGCTGACAGAGGCGACGCTTATTCTGGAAGCTGAGGACTGAGCCAAAACTCCCCCTCGCACGCTTCAAGGCCGCTCAAAGGATAAGCAGTTCAGTCCTGGAATCCCATTTTCGCCCGCTGCAAATATAACTGTTCCACCTTGCTGCGCGCCCACGGCGTTCTGCGCAAAAATTTCAAACTGGACTTAATGCTGGGGTCATGTGTAAAACAGCGCACCGGCACGGCCTCCGCCATCGCGTCCCAACCCATATTCTCGGCGAGCTGCGTGACGATCATTTCAAGGGTAATGCCATCCAGACTGGGGCGGCTTGCAGGTTTTTTATGGGCATCCATGCGCGCATTTTACAGGCTGGCAGGCTTGAGCGTTTACAATAGCCTCCCTTTTCAAGTATCCACTGGTCATGACCGTCCCTGTCCGTCTCGCAAAATACCTTGCCTCATCCCTGCCCTGCTCGCGCCGCGAAGCTGAACTGTATATCGAAGGCGGCTGGGTCAGCGTTGAGGGACTCGTCGTGGAAGAACCACAGTTCATGGTGTCACAGCAGCAAGTCACGCTCCACCCCGATGCGCAACTCACGCCGGTTGCACCCGTGACCCTGCTGTTTAACCAGCCATTCGATTACACTCCTGCGGATACCGCCCCCCTGACCAATCCCGTACAAATTAACGCCGCCACGCAATCACCTGACGACTGTTCCGGCATCCACCTGCTGAAAAGGCACTTTGTTAAATTGACCCCCTGCACACCGCTGGAGCGCAATACGGGCGGCTTGCGGGTTTTTACCCAGGATTGGCGGGTGGAACGCAAACTGAAAGAAGATGCGCAAACGATGGAGCAGGAATATGTGGCTGAAGTCGCGGGCGAATTGTCTCCCGAGGGACTGAAACTGCTCAATCACGGCCTCAAATTCAATGGCAAACCCCTAGCCCCCTGCAAAGTAAGCTGGCAGAACGAAACCCGGCTGCGCTTTGCGCTGAAGGGGGTCATGCCGGGACAGATCGCGCACGCCTGCCAGGCTGTCGGGCTACAAGTGCTGTCGCTGAAACGCCTCCGTATCGGGCGCATCTCCATGGGCAAATTACAACCCGGGCAATGGCGTTATCTGATGCCGCACGAGCGGTTTTAGTTGCGCCCCCGCACACCGCCATGCGTCCAAAAAAATCAATCAATTACCTTGCCGGCTACCCGCCCACGCGGGTGTCGCAAATCCGCCAGTTAATCGCACAAGACCAACTGGCCGAGCGACTGCTGCTCAAATACCCGCTGGCACACGAGACGCGCACTGACCGCGCACTTTACGACTATGTGCTGGCAACCAAAGACCAGTATTTGCGCAACACGGGGGGATTGAGCCGCGTCGCCTTCGACAGCAAGCTGCACGTCATGCGCAACGCGCTGGGGCTGCACACGCGCATCTCGCGCGTACAGGGCAGCAAACTCAAGACCCGCCGCGAAATCCTGATCGCGACTGTGTTCAAGGAAATGCCGCCCGAATTTCTGCGCATGATCGTGGTTCACGAACTCGCGCACCTCAAGGAAGGCGAGCACAACAAAGCCTTCTATCAACTCTGCTGCCATATCGAACCCGCTTATCACCAACTGGAATTCGACCTGCGCGCCTACCTTACCCATCTCGACGCGACCGGGCAGCCGCTGTGGTCAAGCCTCCCCCTTAAAGCACCCGTACTTTAACCGTCTTGCCCTTGACCTTGCCGGCCGATAATTTGCGTTCCGCTGCGCGCGCGATGTCCCGGTTCACGGCAACGTAAGTAGAAAACTCGGTGACGTTGATTTTGCCAACCTGTTCGCGGGTAAAACCGGCCTCCCCCGTGAGTGCGCCCAACACGTCACCCGCGCGGATTTTCTCACGCCGGCCACCAAGTATCTGTAGCGTCACCATGGGCGGCACCAGCGGCGCAGCGTTGTCGTTTTGCAGCGCGCCCAGTTCTTGCCACTCCGGCACGACCCCCATCATCTTGGCGATGCTCACGATGCGATGGCGGTCGGTAGGGGCAACCAGACTGAGCGCCCAGCCGTTTTCATCGGCGCGACCGGTACGACCGATGCGGTGGATATGCACTTCCGGGTCGGGGGTCACGTCCACATTGATGACCGCTTCGAGTTGCGCGATGTCCAAACCCCGCGCCGCCACATCGGTTGCCACCAGCACCGAACAACTGCGATTGGCAAACTGGATCAGCACCTGATCGCGTTCGCGCTGTTCCATGTCGCCATTCAGCGTCAGCGCTTGTATGCCCTGTGCGTGCAGCACTTCCAGCAAGGATCGGCATTGCTGTTTGGTATTGCAGAAGGCCAGCGTGCTGACCGGGCGATAGTGTTTGAGCAATAGCGCGACCGCCTGCAAGCGGTTTTCCTTTGTCACCTCATAGAATCGCTGGCGAATTTTGCTCTCTTCATGCTGCTCGACCAGTTTCACTTCCTGGGGATTGCGCATGAATTGGCGCGCCAGGCGAATGATGCCATCGGGATAAGTCGCGGAGAACATCAGCGTCTGGCGTTCTGGCGGGCAATGTTTGGCGACAAACGCGATGTCGTCGTAAAAACCCATATCCAGCATACGGTCGGCTTCGTCCAGCACCAGCGTTTCGAGTGCCTCAAGATTCAGGCTGCCGCGCTCGATATGGTCCATGATGCGACCGGGCGTGCCGACCACGATGTGCGCGCCGTGTTCCAGACTGGCAATCTGCGGGCGCATGGTCTGGCCGCCGCACAGCGTCAAGATTTTAATGTTGTCGGCAGAACGCGCCAGACGGCGCATTTCCTGCGTCACTTGATCGGCCAGCTCGCGTGTCGGACAAATCACCATGGCTTGCACCGCGAAGCAGCGCGGGTTCAACTTGGTGAGCAAGGGCAGCGCGAATGCCGCCGTTTTGCCGCTGCCGGTCTTGGCTTGTGCAATCAGGTCATGCCAGGCCAGCGTAATCGGCAAGCTGGCTTGCTGTATCGGTGTCATCGCAACATAACCTAACTGCTGCAAAGTGAGCTGCATACCGGACGAGAGCGGCAATTCGTTGAAAGAACGCCCGGCAAATGCGGGCGAAGAGGGAGGCTGGATAATAGAGGTCATGCGCGATTATCCCAGCTTGCTGCAGAACACGCCCGTAAAAATTTTCAGGGCTGTTCCGGTGACCCTCTTTCTGTTGCAAATTGGCGCAGCGGATGCGGTATCATTACGCGGCGCAGTGCCACCGTAAATTTCCCGAGTGCCAACCGACAAGTATGAAAGTCATCGAGCCACCCAAAATGACTGGCAAGAAATGATCGGTCACGAGATTGTCGGCGTGGCGGAAGAGCACTACGCACTGCTGTTTTTTGCCGACATCATGCACGACGGCACCCTCTCCACCCATGCCAATCTACCCGCTGAACTGCTGCATAAAAACAACGCGCCGGTGTTTGTCTTAAACGTAGATCGGGATTCATCCCGACAAGATGTCGGGTTAAAACCCGACCTACGAACAAACGTGTACGAACTCGGCAACAAGGAAGGCTACCGCCGCTTCTGGGCGATTTATCACAAACCGCCCAAAGCCGAATACCGCGACTACCTGCTGGAACGCCGCGACAGTTTGATTCCGCTGGATGAACGCAGCTTCAAAGGCGCTTACTACACGCCACTCGCGGTGGTGGATAAAGCCTACGACAAGCTATGGCCGAGACACTGGGTAAAAACTGGCAAAGGGAATATATCGTTTGGGATATGTGCTGCGGCGTGGGCAATCTGGAAGTCAAACACAGTAATCCGCGCAATATCTACCTGTCCACACTGGATCAAGCCGACGTGGACGTAATGAAAGCCACCAAAACCTGCGTCGCCGCACAACGGTTTCAATATGATTATTTGAATGACGACGTTAAATCCCCCCCAGCCCCCCTTTTTCAAAGGGGGGAGCCAACCCAACGCCCCCTTGGCAAAAGGGGGAGGAGCGAAGCGGAGGGGGATTTAACCTGAACTTTGCATAAATTTGCATCGGTGCGATTTTCAAAAGTGTAGTGCCATTTTTTGATTTTCAGGCGAAGCTCCCCCAACCCCCACTGGCGGGGTAAAGCGTGAGTCAGTTGTCGGAAAGGGTGGGTGGCATGGTCTCGTGAGCCAAACATGCCGGGTCATGGAGAGGCTCGCATGGCGGGTGGCCGGGCAAAGTCGTTGACAGACCTGTGCCCGTATTGATTTGCCAGCCCGTTCTGCCCACTCAACAATCCTGGCAATAAATCACGACCCACGTTAATATCATATCCAGCCATCGCTTCTTCTCCTTTGGTTTGTGAAACGTCTTTGTTAACGTCAATGTACCAAACCGGAGCGGTGGCTGCCCACCCATTATTTACAGCAGTTTACGGACTTAATCCCACCACAAGCACTGGCCACAAAAGCATAAGCCATAAGAAGAACACACCTCCGGTACTTATGCACACTTTCTGCGCCCTTGCTATATCTATAAATTAACGTCGATAATCTCCTGTGAACTTCCGAAATTGGCACACAGTTGCAATAGCGCCTTTCAATCATCCTGCAACAAGCGACCATTCATTGCCAACTGCATCAGCTCACCTATGACGGTCCGGTTAGGCCAAAAACCAGAAGATCAAAGAAGCGTTCAAAAATAGAAAACGGCGACTAAGCCATCAAGCCTAATCGCCGTTATAAATTAAAACCACATCAAAAAACAACCACGTTCAAGACTTTATTGTTTCGAGCTTTCTCGTCATTCAAGACTTTATTGTTCTATTCAAGACTTTATTGTCACGAAACAGTAATGGGCTTACCAACCCGATTCACGTTCCGCCGTGGCGCTGATTTTATGGATGGTCAGGTCTGCACCGTTGAACTCTTCTTCAGGGTCAAGGCGGATGCCGATCAGTTTCTTGACCAGCCCGTATACCAGATAGCCGCCCGCGAAGGCGACCACCACGCCTAGCAGCGTACCTAGCAGTTGCGACATGAAGCTCACGTTGCCAACACCGCCCAAAGCCTTGAGACCGAAAATTCCGGCGGCAATGCCTCCCCAGGCACCGCACAGTCCGTGCAACGGCCAGACACCGAGCACATCGTCTATTTTCCAACGGTTCTGGGTCAGAATGAACATTTTCACGAACATCGCGCCTGCCACTGCACCGACGAATAATGCACCAATCGGGTGCATCAGGTCAGAACCCGCGCACACGGCAACCAGTCCGGCCAGCGGGCCGTTGTACGCGAAGCCAGGGTCGTTCTTGCCCATCCACAATGCGGCAAGTGTGCCGCCCACCATTGCCATCAATGAATTGACCGCGACCAATCCGCTGATGCCGCTGATGGTTTGTGCCGACATCACATTGAAGCCGAACCAGCCGACGGTCAGTATCCATGCGCCTAAAGCAAGGAACGGGATGCTGGAGGGGGGGTGCGCCGCAATGCGCCCTTCCTTGGTGTATCGTCCTCGCCTTGCGCCCAGCAGCAGCACGGCAGCCAGCGCGATCCAGCCGCCAAATGCATGCACCACCACCGAACCGGCAAAGTCATGAAATTCGGCACCGAAACTGGCCTTGAGCCAGTCTTGCACACCAAAGCGGTGATTCCATGCGATGCCCTCAAAGAAGGGATAAACGAAACCAACCAGCATAAAGGTCGCCGCCAGTTGCGGATTGAATCTGGCGCGCTCGGCGATGCCGCCCGAAACGATGGCGGGGATGGCAGCGGCAAAAGTCAGCAAGAAGAAAAACTTGACTAGCTCATAACCACTTTTCTGTGCGAGTTGATCTGCGCCATTAAAGAAATTCACGCCATAAGCGATGACATAACCGATAAAAAAATAGGCAATCGTGGATATAGCGAAGTCGGCGAGGATTTTGACCAGCGCATTAACTTGATTCTTCTTGCGCACTGTGCCGAGCTCCAGAAAAGCAAAGCCCGCGTGCATCGCCAGCACCATAATCGCGCCAAGCAAAATAAATAACACGTCATTACTGGTTTGCATATCTGCCATAGTGTTTCCCAAACGGTGAGTATTTTATAAACCAAAGATAAAGCAAAAAACGTGCCAAATTGACAAGCAATTGATTTATTTGAGATATGTAACCAGCCCCAGTTTGAGACAAAATAAAAAATCACCAAATTGGTGCGGATTACAGAAGCGGGAAACTATTTTGCACCAATATGATGCATATCAGACCTGCCATTCCTTGAGATATTTTTCCAGCCAAAACAGACCGACGATAGTCTTGCTTTCATTGATCTTGCCCTGCTGTATCCATGCTATACCCTCGTCCAGCGACAGCTCGAACACTTCCAGGAACTCGCCTTCGTCAAGATTACGCTGCTGTTTGGTCAGTCCGCGCGCCAGATAGTATTCTATGCGCTCGTCGGCATAGCCTATGCACGGCCAGGTGGTGGTGAGATGTATCCATTCATTCGCCACATAACCGGTTTCCTCCAGTAATTCGCGCTGTCCGGTCAGTAAACTATCCTCACCGTGATCAATTTTTCCGGCGGGAATCTCCAGAAACTCGCGTTGTGCCGGATAACGATATTGCCGTTCCATGATCAGATTACCGTTATCCAGCATAGCCAGCACGGCGACTGCCCCGGGGTGAACAATGTATTCGCGGCTGGCCTCTGCACCATCCGGCAAACGCACCCTGTCCCGACGCACTTTCATAAAGCTGCCTTGGTACATGACCGCCCCGTCTATCAGGGTTTCCTGCAAATCCATACCGTCTTTCATTAAACTTTTATCCCAGTCAAGGAAATTTCAAAATTGTGCGCATCAAGATGCGTCAAACTGCCAATTGATCGTGCCGGAATTTTCTGAAAAAATTCTCATTTTGCCTGCATCCATCCTGAGCAATGTCTCTCTTATCTGAGCCGGTTGCATTGCGGCAAGCCCCGCTACTCCGCTGACCGAACACATGGTGCGCACACTGGTCTGTCCAACAATGTGATCTATCACGCAACTGACCCCCTCGGTGGCCACTATCCGCTCATGAACTGCAACCTTCAGCTCATCTTCTGCTTGTTTGACGGTGGTTTCGAGTACTTCCAGCGCAGGCAGCAGCTTGGCGGATTGCGCAAAAGGTTGGGCATGTTTCTCGACGAGCTTTCGCCAATTTACAGCCTGATCGGGAGTGATTTTGATCGTACCGCTCTTGATTCGTTCTGCAAGAACCAGAAATTTGGCGAATTCGCTATCTGACTTGAGCAGATCCAACTGCTGCGTTTTATCGCCAATTTGGCTGCGTGCCTCGGCGATGTCATTTTGTAACTTGCTGATAAGCTGATCGAAGCGCGACAGGTCGGGAATCAGCAAAGTGACCAGATTTTCATTACCCCTGTGTTCATCCGAAGTATGGATATGAATTTTTTTGGCCACGACCATACAGCCCTCAAGGGTTCCTGCCTCGATTTCATCGGCGACGATCTTGCAGCTTACTGCATGTTCAACCCGTACACATTTGCCAATAAGCGTACTGCTCTCGCAAAAATTCGCCATCACCTCGCCATCACCGCTACGCACCAGAGAGCGTGAAACGTGGCTGGCCAGCTCAATATCACCCGATAGCGTTTCCGCCACCCCGCCCGAAAGGTTCTTTTTGAGATGGATATTGCCCCCCTCCGAAATTACCCGACCAAACACGTCGGAGAGGAAAGTCATGTTGCGACCCTTGACAACACGTCCCTCCTGCACCTCACCGTGTTCGACAAACTCATCCACATTGAGCACCAAATCACCGGTTGTCTTGACGCTTATGCCCCCTTTATTCTCGATTTTCTCGGTTACGGACACCTGGTTGGACTTGGGATCCAGCGTCAAAAACCCGTCCAGCGTTGCCACGATGTACTCACCGTCTTCGCACACCTCAACCTTGGTACCCACCGAAGTGAGCGCATACAAATCCAGATCCTTGGGCAGTGCGGGCTCGATGAGGTCTCCTCCCACGGTGCGCCCCTGTCTGCCCAGCACACGCGGAAGCTTTTTCAATAGGCGCGCGCCCTTTGCCATCTGGGGAAAACGATTCTTGAACTGGCTGAGGTCGGCTTTGCCGTTTGCGAGTATTTTCGGAGAATTGTCACGATGTAAATCAGGCGAGGCTTCCTTGATTTCCGCATCGCGTCCGG
>Ga0210011_1001131_pt1 | contig 26004 bp, 34 predicted proteins | sample CryGeymeta201502_FD_183972 | JGI IMG/M metagenome (GOLD analysis project Ga0210011, IMG submission 183972) | Groundwater microbial communities from Crystal Geyser aquifers in Utah, USA - Crystal Geyser metaG 2015-02 (SPAdes) (version 2) | ecosystem: Environmental > Aquatic > Deep subsurface >...
TCACCTTTCTTTTAGTGGTCGAATCATCATTGATGAGCACTGCGGAGGAACGAACTCATTTCTTACCGAGCGCATTTTGCTTTTGTCCGATACCGCTACTGCTGAGGCTATTCCCGATCTCGAGATTCTCAGTGATGATGTCAAATGTTCACATGCAGCCAGTGTCAGCAGTATTCCAGCTGAGCAGCTTTTCTATCTCATGAGTAGGGGGATTTCCAAATTTGAGGCAGAAAAACTGATCGTGGACGGTTTTTTGCAACAATAGTGTTATCATTTGTTTATATATTTGATATATAAAGATACAAATGGCTGAAAAAGAAAAGCAACTTGTCCGAAAAGTTTTAATAAAACCCGAAGAAATTACTGATCGCATAAAGAGCATGGCTGATGAAATTGCCACTGATTTTAAAGAAAAAACCAAAGAGAAAAAATATCCTGAGCTAATACTCCTGTGTGTTCTAGAGAGCGCAAGAGTTTATACCAAAGAATTAGCTACTGAGCTTAAAAAGCTAGGCATTAGGGTCAAAATCGTAAATGTCACGATCAAAAGTTACGACGGCATGAGGAAGACAGACAACCATGAGATACTTTCCAAGTTTCCAATGAAAAAGCTTCGGGGAGAAATTGTTTTGGTCGTCGAAGACATGATAGACACAGGAGGTACGCTTGAAGCACTTATTAATGAGTTAAACAAATTTAAACCTCAGGTGCTAGACGTCGCAGTTCTTCTTGAAAAAATTAAGGCAAGATTTATTAACTTAAAAGCCAAATACGTTGGATTTGAAATTTTTGATTTTTGGGTTGACGGCAAAGGAATTGACACAGACGGAGAACATAGGCTTGATGAATGGATCTCGGCAGTAATCTTGAAAAGTGACGATGAAGAACTTGTTAAGTTCTGGCGATTGGTAATTTTGAACAATGAAGACAAAGAGCTAGTTGAATCTGTGCGCTCATTAATGCTTATGCTTTCTTGGTACAATACAAAATATGATAAGTACAAAGACAATTCTCCGGGACTTCCCCCTTCTGACCCAGTATTCCGAAGGCAAGAAGTTGATTTACCTGGACAGCGCCGCCACGAGCCAAAAGCCAAGCGTGGTCATCAACGCGATTACGAATTACTACCAAACCACCAACGCCAACGTCCACAGGGGCGTCCACAGACTTTCTGATGAGAGCACAGCGATTTGGCAAAAAAGTCGCGAAACAATTGCCTCATTTTTCGGCGCCAACACTCCGGAATTAATCCTTCTTAGAAATACCACGGAGGCTACAAATGGTATCGCTTACGGCTGGGGAGATCATAATCTTTCTTCAGGAGATATCATTCTTACTACTCTGATGGAGCATCACTCAAATTTTGTGGTTTGGCAAGAATTGGCAAAAAGAACTGGAGCGAGAATAGAAGTGGTTGCTGTCACTAAAGATGGCGAACTTGACTTAGAATCTCTCAATGAAAAACTTTCCTTAGCTAAAGTGAAACTTCTCGCGCTTACTCACGTTTCGAACACGCTAGGTACTCTAAATCCAATCGCTGATATTGTCCAACAAACTAGAGAATTAAGCCCGAACATCAGAATCGTTTTAGATGCTGCTCAGTCAGCACCACACTTATCAATCAATTTTAAAAATCTCGATGTCGATTTTCTAGTTTTCAGTGGTCACAAAATGCTTGGTCCTATGGGAAGTGGTGGCATGCTTGTTAAAAAAGAATTGTTGAGAAGTGGCGAGATGAAGCCTTGGCTTTTCGGTGGGGGAATGATTGATTCGGTGGCAGTAGAAAAAACAACTTACTCTTCTGATCTCAGTGAGTTATTCACTGCTGGAACTCCAGATGTGGCCAGCGCTGTTGGCCTAGCAGCTGCCTGCGATTATCTGAATAATCTTGGAATGGAGAGTGTTAGAAAACATGATGAAATGTTAGTCCAGTACGCTCTTGAGAAATTGACTGACTTACCAGAGATCACTGTAGTCGGTCCACGTTCAAACAGAGTCGGCTCTGTGGCTTTTTTACACAACAAAGTCCACGCCCACGACGTTGCCCAGATTCTTGATAGCCAGAATATTGCGGTCAGAAGCGGTCATCACTGCACTATGCCACTACACACAGAATTTTCTTGGCCAGCTACAGTCAGAGCCAGTTTTAATGTTTATAACACTACTGATGATATCGACGCTCTTATTTCGGGACTAGAAAAAGTAAAAACAGTTTTTAAGATTTAATGCCAGAAGATTTATACCAAGAACAAATTATCGAGGCAGCCTCTAATCCTGCGAATATGGGAGAGCTTAGTGAATTTGACGTTGCAACACGAGAAGTTAGTAATAGTTGCGGTGACGCTTTCTCAGTCCAAATAAAATTGTCTAAAGATAGGGCTGTGGCCGAAGACATAAAATGGCAGGGGAATGGTTGCGCCATTGGCATGGCCGCGATGAGTTTAGTTTCATCAGCATGTGTAGAGCAACCAGTGAGTTTGATCCTAAAATGGGGAGAGAAAGAAATGCTTGAAAACCTTGGGCTTGATCATATTTCACCTAGTCGGAGTAAATGTATGATGTTAGGACTAAGAACTATCCAAAGTTGCTTAAAAAAATTATGAAACTCTACGTTGGTTCAGCAAATCCAGTAAAGCTAAATGCGGTTCGTGTTGCAGCAAAAAACCAGTGGCCAGATGTCGAAATAATCAGCTGTGAAGTCGAGAGTGGTATCAGTGAGCAGCCTCTTTCAGATGAAGAAACGAGAAATGGCGCGAGAAATAGAGCTCTCGCTTCACTGGCCACTAAAATTGACGGAGCCAACGAAGAAGCCCTCGGTATCGGCCTAGAAGGCGGTGTTTTTACCCAAGAAAATGGCGAGCTTTGGTCGACTGTCTGGGTAGCGGTCGCAGACATAGACGGAAAAATTTACGAGAGTAATGGAGCGCGATTCAGAGTTCCAGAAGTGATTGCCAAAACTATTCGCGCGGGCGAAGAAATGGGGCCAGTGGTCAGTCAAATGTTCGGAGGCCGCGATGTTCGAAGCACCAACGGAGCTATTGGCATAATCACTAAGGACTTTGTTGATCGCACAGAAGAGTACGCTGCAATCGCGAAAATGGCCCTCGGTATATGGTATGGACGCAAGTGGCAAGAGGATTTGTGATACTATTCAGTACGAGAACCTATGCAACCACCCAAACAATATACCGCCCGTCTTGAAGAAAAAATTGTTCATAACGAACGTTTTATCCAATACTCTTTTGAGCTAGCTGAGCCACATGAGATGCCTTTCGAGGCTGGTCAGTACGTTTCTGTCAAAGTTTCCGAGAAAGGGGAAAGACGATCTTACTCTATTTGTTCTTCTCCAGATATTAAACACGGCTTTGAGCTTCTTATTGATATTTCACCTGGAGGAATTGGCTCTAAGTATTTTGAAGCCCTTGATTTTGGAGCCACGATTGAGTTTCTTGGTCCTTTAGGAATGTTTACTTTGGCGCCAAATGAGAACGAGGCAGCCACCACCTTTGTTGCAACTGGGTCTGGCATTGCGCCATTTCGTTCGATGATCTTTGAACTTCTTCAGGAAAAAAAAGACACTCGACCAATCATTCTCTACTGGGGACTACGTCATGAGAATATGCTTTTCTGGGAAGACGACTTCGAAGAACTAGCGGAAAACTTTCCTAACTTTAAATTCCATCCGGTAATTTCCCAGTCAAGCGAGGCCTGGCCACTTTGTCGAGGCAGAGTAACAGATTGTCTTGCAGTACATGACCTTTTGGAAAATTCTGGTTATTATCTTTGTGGAAGTACACCCATGATCGCAGATACCAGCAAGCTTCTCATTGGCAGGGGTACTTCTGAAGAGAACATTCACCACGAAAAATTTTATTAATTATTGAGGAAAATATGGCAGATCAAGTTAAACAAATTGGTAAGTATAAAGTCGAAGTTATTAGAGATAAGTGCATTAGTGCTGCCAGCTGCGTAGCGATCGCGCCTAAGGTTTTTGATCTCGATGAAGAAAATTTAGCAATCATCCTGTCACAAGATGGCAATGATGATGACACCAAGCTTCTCGCTGCCCAGAGTTGTCCAACCATGGCGATAATAGTAACAAACACAGAAACTGGCGAGCAGGTCTGGCCAGTAAAATAACCAATTATAGAAAGAATCAAAAAATGAAAAACATCCCACTCTTACTCGGAACAATGATTGGAACACTCTTGTTAGTTTTTAGCATTGCTTACTTTTTTTCAAAAACAGCGCCGGTAGCTATTGAAGCTGTTGTTGATCAAACAGTTCTCCTAGAAGGTTCTCGTCATAGCGCGGGTCCAGAGGACGCGCGCGTTACCGTTGTTGAGTTTAGTGACTTGCAGTGTCCTGCCTGTGCGGCTACCCAGCCATTGGTTAAGCAGTTATTGGCAGAATATCCAGATGATGTCCGACTTGTTTATCGTCATTTTCCTCTTGATAATATCCATCCATATGCACGACTGGCTGCAGCGGCTTCTGAGGTTGCCGCAGAGTACGACCAATTTTGGGCGTATCACGATGTTTTATTTGCAAACCAACAAGATTGGTCTCTAGCTCCAAGCAAGAGCGATGTCGAAGCGAAGTTGGTTTCTTATGCCGCAGAGCTTGGTATTGACGAAACAGAATTTACAGCTAAGATAACTGATACAGTATATTCTGATTTTGTACAGTTAGATGCAAAAGTAGGAACACAAATTGGGATACAAGCCACGCCAACGTTTTTTGTGAATGGTCAACAGACCGCCGCCCCACAACTACGAGACGAAGTGGCAAAAGTATTAGCAAAATAAAAGGGGCACACCATGGACAACATGAAAAAGTACACACCATATATATTTCCAGGATTGGTTTTCCTTCTGGTTTTCTTCTTAGTTTTCCGTTGGTTCCAACTTCGAAATCAAGCCAATGACTTAGATTTCTCAGAAGGAATTGAGATCGAAAATTTGAGTCAAGAAGAACAGCAGTCAGTTTTATCTGGCGTTGGTGATTACTCAACAGTTTCACTTGATGTTCAAGAAGCGGATGAAAATTCGGACGAAATGACAGAAGAACCAGTCGGTGGCGTAGTTAGATATGCGATCGAAGATGGAAAAGTCCGTTTTAGTGTCATCGTCAACGCAGTAGATGCACAATACTCAGTTTGGCTCAGAGATCCAGACACTGAGGAATTGAGCAAAGCTTTCGACCTAGTGCCTGGAAAAGGTGGCTTGGTTGGATCAGCCGCTCTCTCGACAGAATTACTACCAGTTGAAGTAGTCGTAAGTACATCTACTGACAAAGATCAGGCAGTAGACTCAGCAGTTCTGAGAGGCATGATTAAGCCTATGGAAGAGGAGCAAAACTAAATTGCTTCTTGATGTGCCCGTCGAGTGTGATATCCTAACAAAAATTGCTACTCGGCAAGATGTGCTGAAAAGATAACAACAAACTAGGTAGCAACGTATAAAAGTATACATCTCGCAGATAGCGGGAATAAAAGAAGGGCAAAATATGGCAGACGCTTTTAGCTACACCAATGCCAAGGGTCAAACCTATTATCTCCACACTAAGGAGGTAACTTTGAAGAACGGTCGCATTCAGCGAATCTACTTCTTTGCTCGCGATGTTCGCGATGGTTCACTCGACGCAGTCCCAGCAGGGTACGAGGTCATGGAGACCAAACGCACAAACATGCCTGTGTTGAAGAAATCAGCACCAGCAGCCTAAGTGCATTAAATAATGAACTTCAGATCGCCTCTCAGATAAAACTGAGGGGCGATTTTGTATATGACACCAAAATCTACTAACAAACTAGAAAAAGCTATCTGGGAAAATCTGGGTAAAATTCTCGATCCAGAGCTAGGTATTGATCTGGTAAATTTGGGATTAATTTATAAAGTCACCGCAACAGAGGATGGGGCAACGATCTTGATGACCCTAACGACTCCTGGCTGCCCTCTGGCCCACGTGTTTGATTCATTGGTGAAAGATGGCCTGGTCGGGATTCCAGGCCTTGACCCATATCGCGACGTGACCGTGACCCTAACCTTTGATCCTCCCTGGATTACAGATCTGATGTCTGATGAGGCCAAGGCGGAGCTGGGGTTTTAGATCTAATTCACATAGAAATGATGTAGTACACTTGTGCCGTATGCCAACAAACGTATTTATTGGTGCAGATCACGGCGGTTTTGCTTTCAAAGGTGAACTTATCGCCTTTCTAATTGAAAATGGTTTTTCAGTGACAGACTGCGGGGCAGACACTTTAGTTGCCGATGACGATTATCCGGTTATTGCCGCCAGAGTGGCGAGGAAAATGTCAGAGGAGAAAGCTCAACCTGTTTTTGGCGTGTTATTGTGTAGATCAGGAGCAGGGATGAGCATTGTTGCCAATCGATTTCCTGATGTTAGAGCTGTTGATGTTTTTTCCGAAAAGCAAGCAAGGCACGCAAGACAACATAATAATGTCAACGTGCTTGCCTTGTCAGGGGATTGGTTGAATCTAGATGAAATGAAAAAAATCACTCTTGCCTTTTTACAGACTCCTTTCTCTGGAGAAGAGCGCCACGTTCGTCGTTTACAACAAATAGCAGATTTGAAAGTCTAGTCAGATGAATCTTTATCCAGCCCTTCTCAGTGGGTCTATCAAGAAACTCCAATCGCAAATTGACTTAGTAGTTGATGACGAGCGAATTGAGACTGTCCAAATAGATATTATTGATGGAATTTTTGCCGACAATCTAACTATCACCCCCGCAGATATTCCTGATCTTGAGCTAGGTAGACTTCAGTATGATGTTCACCTTCTCACCGAAGAGCCGCTTGATTATGTTTTCGAACTCCAAACACATTGTCAGCACGACCAGATTCGCGCCTGCATTGCTCAGATAGAAAAAATGTCATTCCAGGCTTCTTTTCTTGAAGAAGTTCGCCATCGCGAATGGAAGGCAGGACTCTCTTTGGATCTTTACACTCCGCTCGAGTCTCTGGAAGATGATATTTGGTCAGAATTAGACGTTTTGCAGCTCATGGCAGTTGAGGCTGGTTTCCAAGGAGGAAAGTTTTCTCCAATTATTTTTGACAAAATCGCTGAAGCAAAAAAAATAATTTCTCAGCTTGATAAGTCAGTTGAGCTTATTGTTGACGGAGGCGTTTCACTTGATAATATTGAACAACTAAAAGATGCTGGCATTGAGAATATTGCCGTGGGTAGCGCCTTATGGAAATCAGATAATTTATCAGAAACCATTACAAACTTACTTAATACTTGAAAGCATTATGAAAAAAATCATCCAGATCCCAAAGATCAAAAAACACTGCACAATTAAAAGTGTCGCCATTTTTGGCAGCGCAGATGTTGATGAAAAGCACCCGCTTTATTTAGAAGTTTTTAAAGTTGCTCGCTATCTTGCTTATCATAATAAAGTTGTGATTGATGGCGGAGGCCCGGGAGTCATGGCAGCAGCAACTAAGGGAGCAGAGTCTGCGGGTGGTGAAACATTGACTGTGACTTTTGATCCAAGCGACATGCCTGAGTTTGAGGGACAAGATAACAAAAATATTCCTGATCGCGAAATTAAGATGGGAAACTATGTCGAGCGTATGTTTGGCCTCATTGATGAGTCAGATGCCTTCATTTGCTTTCAAGGTGGAACGGGAACACTAAGTGAGTGGGCTACTGTTTGGCTGATGTCACATCTTTATTTTGGGAATCATAAGCCCATTATTCTGTATGGTGCATTCTGGTTTAACGTCATGAAAGTGATCAACGAAAATTTCTTTATCGGTGAAAAAGAGCAACAAGTTTATCGGGTTGTTACAAATGAAGAAGAGCTAGTTGCTGCCCTTGATGAGTTTGAGCTGGAGCTCTCTGATCGATGTGGGTTAAGTGCTCGGGCAGAATAAAATAGAAATTGATAAATGTGGGCTATACTTGCCATATGAGAAAGCATTTACTAGCAAATAAAAATGCCTGGTTATTAACGACATCTTCTTTATTATTTTGCTTGTTTCTATACGTAATTTGGACAAAAATCACAGGCCGATTCTATGGAATTGATCTCATTGTTTGGGGTCCAATTATTCTTTTCAATATCATCTTTGGAGTTATTATTGGGTATAAGACAATAATTTTTTCTCTAGTAAAAAAAGTGAGCTATGTTCCAATTATGGCTCTGTTGCTAGGGATTATATTAGCCTTTAGTGTGCCAAGTAGATTGGATGTAGCAAGATGAGATTTATTAAAATAAAAAAATATGATTATGAGCCAGAGTGGTTTGTAGGATTTACATTTTCAAATGGCACAGCAAGTGCTTACCATGAGATGTACTTGAATGTTGATGAATTGCCAAGGTTAGCTAACAAACTAATTAATTTTCCTGAAAGAGATAAGAAAATTGGTTTCGAGTTTGGAAATGAGGATCCAAAGGATAATTATGAAAATTTTATAAAAATACTTATTTATGTATACAACTCCTCCGGACATACAGCAATTAATATTATGTTAAGCAATAATAAAGAAAAGCATTTGGCTGAAAAAAGTCATTTTAGTATACTTTGTACTCCCGCAGACATAAATTATTTTGGGAATCAGTTGCTTGCCTGGTGCTCGAATCCCGATGATGAGCTATATATTGAATTCAAATCTGATATTTTGAAGTAATTGTGATAAAGCAGGCTGTATGAAAAATAAAAAACTCGTCATTATATTATTCGTAATATTTCCTTTATCTTTATCAATCTTGGCCATCATTTTCTACAATATATTTTTGTTTTCAACCTACAACTTTAATGTTGAATATACTCATATTGACTCATGCTTAGATAGTGGTGGTAGGTGGAATTATGAGAAAAATAGTTGTGAAGTTAAACCATTGCTTTGACAATTAATCAAATAGGGTAAATATGAAATTAAGGTATTCTAAAAACACTAGGAATTTATTCCTATACGTGGGAATGATTGCATTGCTTTCAATTTTGAGCTGGTTCGTAGTTAGCGCCGGTGGCGAGATGAACAACTTTGTCACAGTGCTGTTCGTATGGGCAAATACTTCATTGGTACTTATGTTTTTTCCTGTTAAGGCAGTATTTTCAGAGATAGTTGCTAATAAAATCGATACGGGGAAAGGACACATGGTTCTTGGAGTAGTGGGATTCATGGTCCCATTCGTTTTATCTCTTTTTTCCATTGGCTGGGCTGCAATAATTAGCCTGTTCTTAGTTGCGTGGATAGTATTAAACCTGATCGACATAGTTCTTCCTCCGGTAGATGCTACTTGCGTAGTAGAAGATTATTGGGAAGAGTGCAAAAGCACCGGTCGTGGCGGTTTTTTATATACGCTATTTGTTAAAACAAATAAAAAAACATACAAGCCAAACCTAATTAAATCCATGGCAGAAAAAATTACACAAATAAAAAAAGGTAGTACTATTAAAATTAGCACAACGAGACTATTTGATAGAATCATTGACGTTGAAGTTCCAAATAACGCGATTAGAAAACACCATTATCAAATCCGAACAATAAACAAGGCTATGTTTGGAGATTTTTTACAATGGACTGGTAGAGAAAGATTGTCCTAAGAATTCGGTGATGGATAATTACAGCATTATCACCATGATCGACTATGAAGAAAAGTCTTTTAACCCTGTTCCTATCACCATAAATGAAAGCAAGCGCAACTATATTATTGTATACGTTCCTCTAGGTGACGCAGACATTGAGTGTATGGAGACTTATGAGTTCCCCCAAAATTTCTGAGGTATCTTATTAACAATGAAGCGAGCAATTTTATCGTAACGAAGCAGTAACCAAGTTCCAAGAGTGAGTTCAATTATGTATACAAACAAATAGAAAATTGATTCGGGTTGTAGAACAACAACAATTGGTTTTAACAATGCGATAATCAAGCTGATACTTGAAAAAATAATTGCATTTATCCCTTGATAAGCTACTGCAATTTGCACGATTGTTTCTTTTGAAGTTGTCGACTTGTTTTTCTTTTGAATAAATTTTCCCGCAATCCAGTCAGCCTTTGTTAGAAATAGATATCCAGAAATTCCGTAAAAAATGAGCTTCATTATCACTATCCCTCCACCAAAAAACGAGTAGAGCGTAAGGAGTCCAAAAGCACCCGAAGTTGGAGATGTGATAGTAAGAATTAATAAAAAAATATTTCTTACGGTCTCAAGCAGCAACAGAAGACCAAAGAAGCGTAGCCCTACTGAAAATATGTCTTTGTTGTTCATGTGCCCAAATTATACCCCTATCTATAAAATAACTGCTTAAGAGATCAGTGTCCTCATTTCCATTCAACGCAGAATCTGGTACTTAGTTGAGTTTTGTCGTACCATAGAGACATGTACGATACGCTGTCCATCGGATCAGGTCTTATTGATATTTTCATCAGTTCAGATCAGTTTGAGCTTAAGCCAGAAGGCGATCGCCTGATGTTGTGCCAGTACTATGGTGACAAGATAGAGGTTGACTCATTTTCGGTTCTTACTGGTGGCGGTGCGGGTAATACCTCAGTAGGTTTTTCCCGGGCAGGATTTAATGCTGCTGTGGTGACTGAGACAGGAAGAGACACTTTAAGTCAGGTTCTTTTAAGCGATTTTCATAAAGAGTACGTTTCGACAAATTTTGTAGTTCAAGAAAAAAAAGAACAAACGGGAGGTTCCGTAATCTTGGTCGGGACTGATGGAGGACGTTCTGTTTTAGTTCATCGCGGAGCAGCTTCGCTACTTGATTCAGAAGATATCCCCATCGACACAGTTGCGCGAACAAAATGGGTGCATCTTAGTAGCATTTCTGGGAGGTTAGAAACGCTTAGAACCATTGGGAGCGCTCGTCGTGAGGTAAAAAACTTATCTTGGAACCCAGGTTCTGGAGAAATCCAGTTGCTCACCGAAAGACAAATTTCCCCTGCAGAGCTTGGTTGTGATATTTTTATTGTTAATAAAGAAGAGTGGGATTCTCTTGGTGAAATTCAGGGGACAATTCAGGCGGAGGTTTCAACAATAATTGTTACCAATGGTCCACATGGCGGCCACATTCGCCCCGATGGTCAAGATTGGCAAAATTTTTCAATAGCCCCAGTCAACACAGTGGACGAGACTGGCGCAGGTGACGCTTTTGCAGTTGGTTATGTTTCCGCAAAGCTTTATGGCCACTCTTCAGATCAGGCTATAAATTGGGCAATCAGTAATTCAAGTTCGGTAGTATCTTACTTCGGAGCAAAGCCTGGCTTACTCAAAAAACATCAGTATAGTAATTTATAGATTTCTGGCATAATGACACACATGAAACTTCGCCTGCTCATCTTTTTGAGTTTCTTTATCTTTGCCGTTTCCGTTGCTCACGCAGCTACTCTTGAGTTAAATAGTGTGGGTGGGGTGCCAATAACGAATCAAACTTTTAGCTACTGGACTCATAGTGGCACAAATCCCTCCTTTGTTGGAATAGCTTCTCCCTCAGCCACAATTCAACTAACACTGGGAACTACCTCTGCTTCCGCAACCGCAGGACTAGATGGAGCCTGGAGATACGATCCAACAACGCTGACAGCCGGTGAGCATGCCATCACCATTTCATCAGCAGCTGAGAGCATGAACTTTACTTTACTTATTTCCACTGAATCAGCCACAAAGGGTGGCGTCACCGCTACTCCAAGCGCAGCGCCGAAAACTTTGCCCCAATCTGGTGGTTTGTCTTCAACCCTCCTGCTTTTGTTTACTGGATTCGGTAGTCTTATGGCTGGGAGTCTCTGGTATGCAGGAGTCTATAGACCTTTGATCGAAGAAAATTAACTACAAAATGCAGGATTATCAACATTTACTTGAAAAAGAAATCCAAGAGCTTCGTGACGAAGTGGCTGCCGCTACTTTACCAGAAGAACTAAGACTTAAAGTCCAAAAAGATATCATTGCTTTAGAGCGCTCTGTAGCGCTGGGATCATATGATGAGAAGTATGAAAAAGTTTCTCGCTATATTAACTGGGTTCTAAAAGTTCCTTGGGAAAAGGAAACAGAAGATCAGCTTTCGATAGAAAAAGCGCAGCAGGTTTTTAATAAACATCACTTCGGGATGCAGGAAGTTAAGGACCGATTTTTAGAGTACATTTCAGTTTTACAACTTCGAAAGAGCCAAGAAGCAGAGGGTGGTTTTAAGGCACCAATTTTGCTCTTAGTTGGTTTGGTAGGTACTGGAAAAACTACTTTTGGAACATCTCTTGCCGAGGCTTTGGGAAGAAGATTGGTTCGTGTGCCTTTTGGAGGCATGGGCTCAGCAAAAGAACTTCGGGGAAACTCGCGCCTGCTTCTTGAGTCTGAGCCGGGACGAATAATTAAGGGCATTGCTGAGGCTGGTGTTCGCAACCCAGTCATTCTTTTAGATGAAATTGATCGTGTAGCAGAGGAGGCGAATAAGGACATCATGGGTGTCTTGGTCGAGCTTCTCGATCCTGCCCAGAATCACGCATTTACAGATTCATTCATTGATTATCCTGTTGATCTATCTCACGCTATTTTCTTAGCAACAGCCAACAATACCACCGCCATCGCCACCGCCGTTCTTGATCGTATGGAAAAAATTTCCATGCCTTCGTACACTGATCAAGAGAAAATTATGATTGCCCAGAAATATATTTTGCCACAGCTTTTAGATGCCGCGGGCTTAAGACCGGAGCAATTTGTCTTAGAGGAAAGTGTCTGGCCGGTTATTACCCGTCCACTTGGATATGATGCTGGAATTCGTACGCTGAAAAGAACGCTTGAGGGCGCTGTTCGAAAAGCAGCAAGAATAATTGTTGAAAAGGGGTATCCAAAAATCGTCATCACTCCAGAGAATCAGAAAATTTTCCTGCCCAGGTATTAGAAAGAGAAATCATTATGGATAATGCCGCAGCCCTAAGAGCCGTGACAGCAGAGCTTGAAGATCTTGCTGGAGAGCTGCCGCTAACAGAAGCAGCTAGAGACATTGTTCCGGGAGAGGGTTCGCCAATCGCTGAAATACTTTTTATTGGTGAAGCACCTGGATACCACGAGTCGATAGAGCGGCGTCCGTTTGTTGGTCGCTCTGGAAAACTTCTTCGTCAGGTTATCTCCGAGATTGATTTAGAAAAAGGGCAATACTACATTTCTAATATTGTTAAAGCCAGGCCACCAGAAAATCGTGATCCGGAGCCAGAAGAAATTCTTGCTTATCGGCCATTTTTAAATAAAGAGATTGAGATTTTGGCGCCGAAATTGGTTGTTACTTTGGGAAGATTTTCCATGGCAAAGTTCCTATTAGATGTAAAAATATCGCAAGTTCATGGGCGTTTACATCAAGTAGATTGGCTGGGCAAAAGACTTTTTGTTCTTCCCATGTATCATCCAGCCGCAGCGCTAAGGTCTACCAAAATGAAAGAAGCTTTTATAAAAGATATGCAAAAAATTCCTAAAGTGCTTTCGTGGATTAAAGAACAAGAGAATGTGGAGACATTGGCGGAGTCAGTTAAGTCGTTGCTTTTTTAGTTATTGCAATCATTCCTCAATACCTCAAGAAATGGTATGATTACCAGATAGATATAGATAGCCATATTAAAAATGATTATATTTTTATCACTCATTCCGTTGTTGGCCATCATCAGTGGCTTATTCCTTTATAGACACGATGGAAAAAGAGAAATTCTTCGATTTGATGTTGTTCAGTTTGTTTATGGATTTATCATCGCGCCAATTATGTTTATTTGGATAAAGAGCTTTTTCTTTTTTGTAATTGTTAGAGAAGCTCAGCCAATTATTTCTCAAACTGATGCATTTCTTGCAGATACAGTTTTGAGTACTTTGCTTCTAATTATCTATGCGTTTATTGTCATACATACTCTGACTACTTCTTTTAATCGTAAGGTTGTCAAAGATCCATTGCATGACTTATTTGAGCATGCAGAATACTTTCATATGTGGATTTCTCATCTTCCTATTTTTGTAGGATATCTTTCCTTATTTGCTTTATTTGCAATTGGCAACATCTTTTTTCCGCTAGACATAATAATTAGCCAATGGCAATTGTACGGTTTATCGCTATTGGCGCTATTTTTGGGAACTACGCAGTTCATGGCAGTATGGATAACGAATTTAGAAATGAGAAACTTTTTGAGAGTGATGAAATTGGTTTTTGCTCTATTTTTTATCTTGCATGCAGGGGCTTACTTTGTTTTTGTTCCAAAGTTTTCTGGGCAGATGGTTGTATTTTGGGTATCGTTTGGAGCGATTACTACATCTGTTCTGTATGCGCTTTTTGCCGTAAGATTTGAGGTAGTCAGGAATTTCTTTAATAAATTTAAACACGAGCGCGATTTTTCCAAAATCAGCGATGAATAAATAGAAAGTTTTTATGCCAGATTTACAATTTTTAGCCCTTGGAGGCATGGGTAAGGTTACCCAAAATATGTACCTTTATGAGTATGGTGAGGAAATGCTGCTTGTTGACTGCGGTATTGGTTTCCCAGATCTTCATATGCCTGGAGTTGATATTCTCATTCCGGATATTTCTTATGTCTTGAAAAAACTTGATCAGGGTAAACGAATTATTGGCATGATTCTGACCCATGGTCACGATGATCACATTGCTGCCACAGGATACCTGTTAGAACACCTCCCGGCCTTTCCAATTTTTGCTTCACCTTTGACCGCGGTTTTTGCTGCTGATCGCATGCAAGATGGAGCGGTGAAGCGCCCAGTGACTACGGTTGACGACTCAGATCCCTTCACGCTGGGTTCTTTTACTATTCGCATGATTCCAGTCACTCACTCAATTCCTGATACTCGCCATCTTGCGATCACTACACCGGAGGGAACTATTTATCACGGCAGTGATTTTAAGTTAGACAGTGCTCCAGTCGATGGAGTAAAAACTGACATGGATCTCATTAGGAAGATCGGTGAAGAGGGCGTTCTTTGTATGCTTATTGACTGCTTGCGTATTGAAAAAACAGAGCGCACAGAATCAGAGAGCACGGTCGGGCCAACTATTTTAGAGACAATGACAAACACCAAGGGTCGTTACGTTATGACTCTGATGAGTTCACATATTCATCGCATTCAGCAGGTGGTAGATGCAGCTGAGAAGTTTAATCGAAAAATAGCTTTTATTGGACGATCGGTGGAGCGCAACGTCAAAGATGCTTTGCAGCTGAAAAAACTTCGCATTCCATCTTCCTTACTTATCGATAAAAACGACATCGACAGATATCACCCCCATGAGCTTTGTATTATCGTGGCTGGTAGTCAGGGACAAGAAGGTTCTTCGATGATGAGAGCCATTTACGGCGAACATCGTATGCTTCAGATTACGGGTCAGGATACGGTGGTATTTTCAGCCGATGCCATTCCTGGAAATGAGCTGAACTACTTTGGCGCAATTGACGAATTATCACGCCATCAGGTCCATGTACTTTACCCAGATATTTTGCCAGGACTTCATAAGTCAGGTCATGCCAGTATGCCAGAGCAGCGAGAGCTCGTAGAGGCGGTTAGACCAAAATACATTATGCCAATTGGTGGGGCTGATCGACATCGATTCCTCTTTAAAACTCGCGTGGCGGAGCCACTTCACTACAAGAAAGACCAGGTTTTATTACCAGAGTCTGGCGAAGTTCTCCAGATTTCAGAACATGGGACTAGAGTTGTGGAACAAGTTCTTCTAAGACCTCCGGTCATCGATGGTCTTGGAGTTGGCGACGTTGGGCCAGTTGTACTCTCCGATCGTCTTGCTTTGGGTGAGGCAGGGATTGTTGTAGTCACTTTGGTTAGAGACAGAAAAAATGGTTTTGACTTGAGAAAAACGTCGGTTGTTTCTAAGGGCTTCATCTTCATGAAAGATGCTCAGGAAGTTGTTGAGTTCATTAAGCAATCAGTCGGCGAGATTGTTACCAAAGAAGGCAAAAAGAAAGATGATGATCTTAAGCGCATGATAGAGCGCAGACTAAGTCGAAAATTGTATAAAATAATCAAGAGAGAGCCTCTAATTGTGTCGGTGATTCTTGATATTTAGTGGAGATCTACTTGCACTAGTGACCAAAATCTGATATATCCTATAATAATATATGGCAAAGAAACGCAAGCGATCAAAGAAAAAAAAGAATAGTTCTCTACTCAAGCAGGACACGCTGCATTCATTGGCAGCCATTACACTTATTTTGTGTGGCCTATTAGTCATAGTCTCTCTCTCTGGCCAGGGTCGTTTGTTATCAAGCATTTACTCAGTTGGTTCCAGCTATCTTGGTCTTGGTCTGTTATTCGTCCCTTTTCTATTTTTCTCTGCAGGCCTCGTTATGTTTCGTGGCAAATGGGCTTGGTCTAGACCACATACTTTCTTAGGAGCCGTCTTAGTTTTTATTGGCTTTCTTGGAGCTGTCCAAGCCGGGAGTCTTGGCGAAACTACGTTTATTAATATCGCCGCTCTTTTGACCCCTGTCGGAAGTTATTTTGTTTTTAGTTCTGTTCTTGTCGCAGGCATTCTTGTTTTGTTTCAAACTTCTTTTAATGAAGTAGCAGAACATTTAGAAGCAGTTAGAGCCAAGCGACAGGCAGCAGAAATTGCTGTTGATGATAACAAGCCTGAGAAGAAATCGAAATTTTCACTTCCTAAGCTTTCATTACCAATTCCTGGAAAATTAGATAAACCATTCAGAATTAATGAAGGCAAAGCATTAGCTCCAGATGAAAATGATATGTCAGCGACCGCAGTCGCTGCCAAGAAGGAAGCGGAATCGCATCAGCCAAAATCGAGATTGACTGGTTCTTTAGCGCCTTCAACCTCGAAGTTAGTTTGGGAGTACCCACCACTTTCGCTCTTAAATGATTCGGAAGGCGGTGAGGCTGACCGCGGCGATGTTCGCAAAAACGCCAGCACAATTGAATCAACTTTAGACTCATTTGGAATCAAGGCCAAAGTTGCTGAGGTTAATTATGGTCCATCTGTCACCCAGTATGCCTTGGAAATTTCTCGTGGAACCAAACTTTCAAAGATAACTTCGCTCTCAACTGATCTCGCTTTAGCCCTAGCAGCGCCAACAGGACAAATTCGTATCGAGGCACCAATTGCTGGACGATCGCTTGTTGGTGTAGAAGTGCCTAACTACTCGGCCCAGTACGTGACTCTTCGCAAGATGCTGGCCTCAAAACAAATGAAAGAGTACCCCTCTAAATTAGCCACCTCACTTGGTATTAATGTTGCCGGTGAGCCCATCATTATGGATATCGCCAAGATGCCTCACGTTTTGATCGCGGGTTCTACGGGATCGGGTAAATCTGTAGCCATTAATTCCTTTATGTGTTCAATGCTTTTTAGAGCCAGTCCAGAAGAAGTCAAGTTTATTCTTGTTGATCCGAAACGAGTCGAGCTTACTGGCTATAACGATATTCCCCATCTGTTAGTTCCAGTCATCGTGGAACCCAAGAAGGTGGTTTCAGCTCTGAAGTGGGCAGTCCATGAAATGGAAAATAGATACAAGCAGTTAGCAGAAGTTGGTGTTAAGAACATTGCTGGTTATAACGAGCTGGCTGGTCATGCGGCTATGCCGAGTATCGTTATCGTTATTGATGAGCTCGCTGACATTATGCTTTTTGCCCCAGCAGAGGTGGAAGAGAGCATTACTCGCATTGCCCAGATGGCTCGTGCCGTCGGTATTCACCTGGTATTAGCTACTCAGAGACCTTCCGTTGACGTTATCACTGGCTTAATTAAAGCTAACGTGCCTGCAAGAATTGCCTTCAACGTTTCATCGATGGTTGATTCTCGCGTCGTTCTTGACACACCAGGAGCCGAAAAGCTACTTGGTCGCGGAGATATGTTGTTCATTCCTCCCGATCAGTCAAAACCAACTCGTATTCAAGGTACTTTTGTTTCTGACCAGGAAGCTAAATCTTTAATCGACTTCATTAAGTCTCAAGGTCAAAAGCCACAGTACGAAGATGAGATCACCACCAAATACAAAGTCTCTGGCAAGGGAATGGGCGCATCTGGTTTGGGAAGTGTGGCCGAAGGTAGTGAAAGAGATGAGTTGTTCACAGAGTCTGCCCAGTTTGTGGCTAGCTCTGGCAAAGGCTCATCGTCAATGATTCAGCGCAAATTCTCAGTTGGCTATAACAGAGCTGCCCGAATTCTTGATCAGCTCCACGAGGCCGGTATGGTCGGCCCACAAGAGGGTAGCAAGCCTCGTGAAGTCAACGTCACCATGATTATGGATTATCTTAGATCACTCGAATCGGCGGAAGAGTAACTCCTTCATGCTATACTTCTAATACCTAAGGAGGTCAAATGTTACGTAAAGTTTTCACCAAAAAAGTCTTTGTTATTTCGTTCGTCTTGGCTCTTTCTACAGCTCTGATTCAGTTTGTTTTCACCCATTTTTCGACCAGAATTTACAGAAACATGCCGATTTCCACCTCGTTAATGATGGAGAGTGCGGATTCAGATTATGGCGAGATGGGAATGATGTTGCGCGGAGAGAGTAGTGAGGCATTAGACACGAAGCTGTCTCCGTCTATTGGAATGATGCCAATTTACAATGAAGACAATGCTTTGGAAGTTGATAATCGTTTGTACTCAACTACTTCATTCAGTCAGCTGGTTGTTAAGGATGTCAGTGGCTATGTCGGAAGTCTTAGAGATTTCATTCTCGCCAATGATGGTCGAGTTCTCTCATCTAATGTGTCAGCAAGTTCTCGCTATTCATACGGCAATATTTCTGCCAGAGTACCTAGCGCCAACGTTGATAAAGTACTTGCGAAAGTTCGTGAGGGTGTAGTCTCAGTTGTTCGCGAAGAGACAAATATCCAAGATGAAACTGGGGTGTACGTTTCAGTAGCAGATCAAATTATTGCTCTGGAAGATCAAAAAATTACCTTGGAAATGCAGCTAGTCGAAGCCAAAGATGCGATTGAAAAACGTCGCTTAGAACTTCAGCTTGTTCGCGTTGAACAGCAGATCGCTCAGCTTAACAATCAACAGGACGCCACTGAAGAGCGCGTCACTTATGCCAGAATCGATGTCTCGGTTTCTAATAGCGCTCGCTACTATGATCCATCAGTTCGACCAACCCTTTGGGACATGATCCAGACTGCTTGGAATTCACTCGCGACCGTCGCTTATTACATCGGATACGTGATGGTATTCACCGCAATGTACTTGGTGATCTGGTTGCCAATTGTAGTTTTTATAAACTTTGTACGATTAGTTTTATCTAATAAGCGGGAAGAGTAATCTTCATTGCTTTCTTGAGTAAGTCTTGCGACCTGCTTAACGACACCGGTGGTTGGTGAAAATACTTTTATCTTTTCTCCAAAGGCTTCTTGAATTTGCCTTTCAACCAATGGAAAGTGCGTACATCCGAGAACTATTCCGTCCACTTTGTGATTTTTCAAATTATTATTTATTGAGTTGAGAACATTGTTTATTTGAACATTATCTTCAGCTTCTATCGCAATCACCAGATCTGTTGTTCCAACAACAAGAAAATTTTGTTTCTCTTTATACGGAGTTATTAATTCAGCCAAATATGAGCTTTCAGCAGTTCTTTTTGTGGCAAGAACAAGGATTGTGTTGCCAGGTTCTAACTCCTCGCTTGCAGCCTTGACTGGCGGAACAGTGCCGACGAAGGGAACGGCTGGGAATTGGCTCCTTAAGTAGGCTAGAGCCACAACACTTAGGGTATTGCAGGCCAAGACAATGATTTCGCAATTATGCTTATCGATTAATTCCTCCACATGTTGAGTTGCCGCTTTTTGAAGATCCTGTGAAGATTTTTCTGAGTATGGGAAATTCGCAGAGTCTGCCAGATATACATACTGGTTTTGGGGGAGTTTGTTTTCAAGCGCTCGCAGGATTGATAATCCTCCGATGCCAGAATCAATTAAGCCTATGTTCATAGCAGCATATTGTACTATCACGTGCTACACTTAATGTGTGCTGAAAAAGAATGTAGTGCTGACATTCATACTTTCCTTTGGATTGTTTTATTTACCTATAAAAGTAGACGCTCTTGAAATTGTTGTTGATAACGGTATGGTTACCTTTTATCAAGACAATGTTCTTGGAGATGATGACGACTCAAGAGATGAAGAAGACTCCGCTGATGAGGTTGACGAAGTGAAGGATGAACGAGAAAAAATGACATCTCGTCAGAGACAGCTAATAAGGGTTAAGTCGTCTGGAGAGAAGACAGAAGTTGAACTCAGGCCAACTCCAAGCAGAAAAAGCACTAACCCAATTCCAGAAGTTAAAGAAAAGCTCGAGCGAATAGAGCAAATGGAGTCCAAAAGAGTATCTTTGGAATTCGAAACTCGAGAGCGAGTTGGTGAAATGGAGACCACTTCGGATTCTGACCGCGCCATGCTTAGGGCAAGAAAAGAGAACTCGGAGCAAGAACTCGAGCTAGAATCTCGAGAAGTTAAAGCAAGGATAAAACAAGGGGCCGAGTTTGAACTTAATTCGCAAACCAATGAAGTGACTTTGATAACGCCCTCAGGGCAAACACACGTTCTAAATCATCTTCCAGATCAGGCGATAGCTCGCATGCAGGAAGCAGGGCTGTTTTCAGATGTTGATTCAGATAGTGATCTTGTCTCAATTACAGTCAATGACGACTCGGAAGTGATTGAGTATAGACAAAAAGTAAAGAAAACAAAGAAGTTTTTAGGATTGTTTGACCGTCAGGTAGAGTCAGAAGTAATTCTTAATGATTCCACCAGCGAGGTTTACGAAGAGCCAGCCTCCACTGGATTTCAGTTATTTCTAGATCAATTATCATTCTAATTCAGAGTTGATAAAGTTATGGACCGGTAGCCAGTCATTGGCGCCAGTTTTTGGCTGAAGAATGAATTGACCATTGGCGCTTTTAGCATTATTAAACACATTGTCAGTATTAAGAGTTATCATTTTGACTTCAAAATCTTTAGCGCTAATCAGCAGTGGAGTTAGTTTAGCTACGGCATTCGCGTCGAGATTTGTAGTGATGGTTCTTAGCATTGATTCGAAAAATTTAACAGAATTGTCCAAGGCCTTAAGATCGAACAACTTATCTCTTATGGCTAGCAGCAATTCATGCTGCCTTTTACTTCTAGAAAAATCACCGCCTGCGGAACCATGACGAGAGCGAACGAATTCCAGCGCGTCGCCGCCTTCCATATGAACAAGGCCAGGCTCAAAATAAACATGCTTGTAGCGACAAGGAAATTGCTTTTCCAGCTCAAAGCCAGAAAGAGTGTTGCTCAGCTCAGTTACTTCTTCGGGAGTGTGGTCACAGAACTCCTGCTCAAGTCCTCGTACAGGATACCAAGGGTCATCGAGTGTTTCAGAAACTTGGACTTCAATGCCATCGAGTTCTTCACCAATAGCTCTCTGGAAGCCAACAAAATCCACGCCGATGTAGTAATCAATGGGAACGCCGGTTACTAGACCAGTCATGTCCGTGATGGTTTTGACACCGTTATCTTGAGAATAAGCCTGATTTATTTTCGCCGCATGTCCGCTTGGCAAAGTCACCCACAAGTCTCTAGGAATAGAGATTAATGCAATCTGTTTTTTTTCAAAATCAATATTCACAACCTGGATAGCGTCAGTCAAAAAACCACCACTATGTCCAGCGCCACCATAGCCAAGTAAAACAATTCCTAGTGTTTTAACGCTTCCATCATTTTCAACAAATGCTTGGGCCTCAGGAACGCTTCCGGTAAATTCAGAGACATCGTTACTTGGTGTCTCTCCAGAGTTTGTATTCCTGCCGAACGCAATAGTAGTCCCGATGCTAACAGCAAGCACAAATGGTAGGATGAAAATCAGAATTTGACGCTTTGTTAAATTATGAAGTTTTAAAAGCATGAGTTTATTCTACTTGAAATAATTATTCTGTGTTCTGCGTACTAAAGACAAGAGCTAGCTTATGAATTCACTCAAATCATTAACAGATGAAGAGTTGGTAGCAGTTGTGGTTGATGAGGACCAATCTGCTTATGCGATTCTTGTTCATCGCTACGAAAAGGCTTTGACTAGATATGTATGCAGCATGTTAGGTGATCCAGCAGACGCAGCAGACGCCGTGCAAGAGACATTTATCAAGGCCTTTATTAACCTCAGGGGTTTTGACCAGAAGAAAAAACTATCTAGTTGGCTCTATCGCATTGCCCATAATGAAGCAATTGATCACATTAGGAAAAATAAAAAGACTACAAATATGGATGAAGATGTTCTCGCTTTAGTCGCAGATGAGAGTGAAAGCAATTTGAGTATTCTAGAAAGAAAAGAGCTAGCAGGAAAAGTTAGAGAGCATATTTCAGAGCTGCCCCTGAAGTTTAGGGGAGTGATAGCTTTGTACTTTTTAGAGGAAAAGTCATACGAAGAAATTAGTTATGTTTTACAGATGCCAATGGGAACGGTGGCCACCCAATTAAATAGAGGAAAAAAACTTTTAGCTGCAACACTGCGGCGGGAAGGGGAGATTATTAATGCCAAATAAAAAGACTACAACCAAAAAAAGTGTGGCTGATTCTGTCATGGAGCAAATAGAAAAAAGACATGTAAAAATGAGGCCACGCTGGTATTTCATGGCGGGTTCATTTATGTTGGGAATTGGTTTTGTGAGTGCGATATTTATCAGCGTCGCTTTACTACTTCTCACCATCCATTACTTCTCTATTTTTGGAGAGGTCGAACATTTTAATCCCAATAGACCAAATTGGTGGCAGGTTTTACTCAGGACATTTCCGTGGGATTACCTTCTTTTAACAATCATAAGCACTGCTGCTGGATTCAAGTTGCTAAAGAAATACGACGCAACTTATAAATTTGATTGGAAAATATTAGCGTCGGCTTTAGTTATAAGTACGCTTGTTGTGACCTTGCTAGTAAATGCAACAGGGCTGCCAAGAAAGATTCTTAATCGCACGCCAATGCATCCAAGGATGGAAGAGAGAATGTTTGAGCAGCGAAGACGTTTCTCTCTCGAAGGAGAAGATTCGGTTGAAAGAAAACTTCCTCCTCGTCCGTATTATGGACAGCCACGCACAACAGAAAATTAGTATAAAAAGCGTGGTAAAAGAAAGTAAATATGCACAAAACATCTTTTGCATTAGGTCTAGCAGCAGCAGCTGTGATTGGAGGAGCATTTGTCTTCACGTCTAAGGGAATTCAAGCCCAAGATGTGACTTCAGATTTAGCTCCATGTTCCGGCGGCCGCGGTGGCTATGAGAAGCGTGAAGAGATGAAAACAGTTATGGAGAATGGTGATTTCGCAGCTTGGAAAGAGCTGGCTGCCGATCGACCAGTAGCTGCAAACATTGACACCGAAGAGAAGTTTCAAAAGCTTCAGCAAGCTCATCAATACCGCATGGATGGTAACGAAGAAGCAGCCGAAGCAATTCGTGACGAGCTTGGTTTGCCAGAGCACGGTCCAAGAGGTGGTGGTCCACGAGATGGCAGTGGCATGGGTCGAAATAGATAAAAAAATCTAAGTAGGACAGAACTTAAGGGGCAGTCTTACCGGCTGCCTCTTTTGTTTTCAGTTGTGTAGAATGCGAGCAATACATGTGGTTGCTTTTGATCATTCTCATTTTAATTATTCCTCCAAAGGCCAGGGCTCTAGAGTCTGATTGGAGGATTCAATGTACTTCAGATAATCGTTGTAAAAATATTGGGCAAGTAAGCGCTATTTTTTCTGAACCAAATATCGTTCCCGGACAGGCTTTCACAAGGACTCTGACCATCGATAATAAGCAAAAACTTCATACATGCCAGCTTTATTTACGTCTGCAAAACTCATCAAGTGTTTCTGATCTAGGCTTGGATCCAGCTTTATTAGTTACGGCAGTCACTAATGGTTCAACATTTATATCAAATATTCCTTTAGCTACTTTAGAGACGGAGGCGATGCCAAGATATGTTGGAAGTTTAAACCCGCTTACAGAAAAAGACTACGACATTACTATCTTATTTGATCCTAAGGCTGGCAATGAATATCAGGGAAAGTCCTCGGTCTTTGACATCTCCGCAACCGTTAGTTGTGTCACCGATGATGAGCTGCCAGTTGCTTTTGAAGAACACGTTGACTTGCCAATTTATACCCCTCAGGAAGAGTTTGTTTTGGATCAGGGTTGTGTCGCCAAGGCGCCGACAAAAACTCCAGAATTAAAACTTGATAATTTCTCGGAACAAAGAGGAACTGTGACCTTTACTTGGAAAAATATTGCTAATGCAGACGAATATGTCTTAGAGTTTGGTACAGAGTCTGGATCTAGCGTATTTAAGCATCGAGGAATTCAGAAATCACCCTACGCAGTTTCCGGATTAGTCTTTCCCGGAGAATACTATTTTCGAGTCACACCATTCAATGACTGTGCTAAAGGCCCTGAGTCCAATGAAGTAATCGTGCGCTCTATTGAGGGATCAGTGGCCCCTGAGACATTGGAACAAGAACAAAATAGGTCGAAGATTTTGGGGGCTCAGGAAAAAATTGTTGAAGATGACCAGGTGTCAGAATTTAGAATAGAAAAGAAGCCGGGATGGGGAATCACGGTAGCGGGGCTTATCTTATTTTTGGTATTCTTCCTCTTTCGCCTTTGGCACAAATTTCGTCGAAAAAATCAATAAAACATACTTGTTATGTAATTTCTCTTACAGATATGACTAAAATCATGGTTTAGTATAGTCGAACCACATTCTCATAGTAATAAAAAAAGCCTGATACAAAGTCCTATATAAAGTATCTCATATTTATTGTTATAGTTTGAATTAGTTGACAACCAGATGTGCTTATGACTATTCTTATTAGCAAGCACATTGCGTAGCTCGTTATTAACAAGCCGCAGTATATCGATATCAATCTTTGTAGTACTAGCGTACGCATTGAATAAATAGCCGATACACAGCAGATAATAACGTAATACATATTAAATATATTTTTGTTGTAGGAATGTGCTGATATATACACGAATCGTGTAGCCTAATAACAAAAATATATACGAAAGGAGGGTTTCCCTCATGAATAAAAAAGTATTGATGGGTCTTGGTGCCCTGATAGTTGTTGGTGCTGGAACAGCTGCTTCGTTCGCATTGTTCTCAGATGTAGAAACAAGTGGTTCTAACACATTCGCCGCTGGTACGCTCGATATGAGCGTTGGTGGGGCTAATGGAACCGCTTTCGAGAGTTTCAATATTGAAAACATCGGTGGCACAGGTGGCTATTCTGGTGGAAAAACATGGACAATCACTAACAGTGGTTCAGTTCCAGGTAATTTAACCTTCCAGATGAACGACCTTGTTAACAATGACAATGGTTGTAATGAGCCGGAGGCACTTGTTGACACATCATGTGGTAACCCTGGACCAGGAGATGGTGAGCTTGGCGCAGCGATAAGTACAACAGTACTAGTCAACGGCAATACAACGCCAGTGGTAAGTTCTAACTTGGCTTCGGAGCCAGCTTACAAAACTCAATGGGATGCCAACGCAGGTACAGTTACGATTCCAGCCGGTGGAACTGCTACTGTGACAATGAACTGGTCAACAGACCCAACTAGCTACGGAAATGAAATCCAAAGTGATGGGGTATCGTTCCAACTTCAGTACGACCTGACACAGGTAGTACCAACAAACTAGTAACGTAGTTGGTTAACAACACGAAATTGAACAATCAAGGGGGAGTGGACAGACCACTCCCCTTGGTTGGTTAAATGACATATATGAAAACATTCTCTGTCATCAAAGATATTTTTGACTTCCTACTTTGGATGGTTATTTTTGTATTTGTTGGCTTGGTCGCAGTGAACTGGATTTCTCAAAGACCAAATTCTCCGCTTCCTTTTCTTTCATATGTGATTCAGTCGGGATCAATGGAACCAACTATTATGACCGGAGACATGATTGTTGATAGAACTGACAGGGCGTTTGGCGTCGATACCATAATTACTTTTAAAGATCCACAGGGCCACACCATTACTCATAGAATTATTAAGATAGATAAGAGTGAA
>Ga0210011_1001139_pt1 | contig 25862 bp, 27 predicted proteins | sample CryGeymeta201502_FD_183972 | JGI IMG/M metagenome (GOLD analysis project Ga0210011, IMG submission 183972) | Groundwater microbial communities from Crystal Geyser aquifers in Utah, USA - Crystal Geyser metaG 2015-02 (SPAdes) (version 2) | ecosystem: Environmental > Aquatic > Deep subsurface >...
ACAGGACGCCGTTGAACTTGCCCGCCCAGGTGTTCGTCGCGGGATCCACCAGGTCCAGCTCCAGCGCGCCGGTGAATCGCCTGTTGGCGTTTCCTTCCGGGGCCACGAAGGCCGTGGTGTAGGCCGTGGTCGCGCTCGCCGCGTCATAGCCGGTGACTTCGATGCCGCTTTCGGTCCCGAGGCGAACGTAGAGATCGCCCATGCCCGCGCTCAGACTGTGATCCCCGAAGGTCACGCGCAGCGAGGTGGCGCTGGCCGGGATGTCGTCCCACTGGTAGCTGGCCGCGCCACTGGTCACGAAGCGCGTCCGCGTGATCCAGCGGGGCAGGGCAAGGACAGACGCGACGGCCACCTGTGCCGAACCAGCCAATTCGCGAAGCTCGGTTGCGAGAGTCGGAGTGAGCGCAGGGGATTGCGCGATCAGGTCTTCGAACAGCGCGGATGTCTCGGTTGGCACCGTGACGTGGAAACGCTCGACACGCTCATCGACAACCACTCGGCCCTCGTAGGTGCCGGGATAGAGCGAAACCGAAATATCGCCGGAACCGTCCGTCGTGGTGGTGACGATTGATGGCACAATGGTCAGGCCGTCACCCACAACGCCGCTCTGCTTGCGGAACGTGATGTCTGTGCTGGTAACATCGGCGCCAGATGGCGTCTTGACCGATCCCGTAATAGCGCAAAGCGTTGCCATGGAAGCCCTCGTTGAGTTGGCCGCATCCTGTTACGCGGCGCTATCTCAGGCCATGCACGCTCTCACCGACCCAGCGCGTTGCTCAGATCCGGGCCCCGTTCAGGTAGGAAATCGCCCTGATCCCAGAAGGGCCGGTTGCCTTGACTTCGCTCTCTGTTCTGCGCCCGCGTGTTGAACGATTGCTGCGCCTCGGGGTCGAGAAAAAGCTGCAACTGGTCGAACACCATCCGGTCTATCGCCGCGCGAATCTGCCATAGGCTAGAGGCCACTGGCGTGTTGCGCCGAACAAGATTGGTCGCATCTCGCCCGAGGTTCATGTCCTCGCCGCGAAACGCCTGCATGGCGTTGCCGATGGTGAAGTTGCCCACTTGGCCGAGGATGCCGAGCACGGGGCCGTCAAAGAAATCTTCCAGACCGCCGCCCGTCCGGCTTTCCGCTGATCCGAACAGGTCGCCGACGATGCCAAAGCCTCCGCCCTGCAATGCTGCGGCGCCCCAGAACGCCACACTGTTCATTGGGCGGGGATCGTTGCCCTTGGCCAACTCTTTCAACTGGACGCCGACCGCGCCCATGAGCGTGAAGGCCGCCAGCATCTCCGCCGCATAGAGCGCGCGGCTCATCGGCGTCGGCTGCGCCATCATCCGGCTATACTGGTTGATGAAGACCGACATGCCGAAACTCTTGAACTGGAGGCCAGACAGAAGCAATTCGCCGCCGATCGTTCCGGGTCGCGCCGTACGCTGCACCGCCGCGCGCGCGCTTACGGACATGGTGGGGATGGCGAATTCCACCTGTTCCTCGATAATTCCGCCCATACGGATCGCGATGTCCTCCGCCTGCCGCCTCGGCAAATCGGTGTGCTGCAACCAATGGCTTGGAGAAATGAACGTCGCGCCGTTCTCCGCGCGGAACATCAGGTCGGGACGGGAGAACTGCTGCCACATCTCCGGGGTGACGCCGCGGCTGACAAGGATCTGCCGCAACTGCGGTGTCACATCGTTCAGCGCCTTGCCCGCGTTCTCCGCAAAGAGTCCGGCAAACTCCATCCGAAACGCCGTGCGGCCCATGTCGGTCCATTGTGACAGGCCCTGCGCGCGCATGGTGAAGCTGGTGATCCGCTCCAGTATCTCGTTCGACGGCACCTCCCCGATGAAGCGCGCCACGGTGTTACCCGCATCGCTAAGCGTGTCTGCAATATAGCCCAATCGGGCGGCGGTCTCCCGCGTGGCAGAAGACGCCAGAAGCTCAACGTGCCGGCTAAGCGCGTTCGTCGGGTTGATGCCCACCGCCTTGGCCGCCATCCGCATGGATGCCAGATCGCCACCGGACGCCAGCATGGCCGATCCGAGGTAGGAACTCGTGGTCCACTGACGCACGCCAGAGAAGAAATTGGCCCACCATGCACTCTCGGGAACCGAGGCCGCGCCCGTCACCTGATCCATCATCGCGCGGGTCAGACCGATGCTCTCATTGATCTGCGTGTATGCCTTGGTGTTGCCGCGCCGCTTGGCCTCTTGCAGCGCTACCTGGTAGCGATGCTCAAGGCCCATGCGGGGGTTGGTGCCGAACGCGCGCATCAGGGCGATGTCGCGGGCCATGCGCTGCATGTGCTGCGTGATGGCGCCGAACAGGTCGGTCGCGCCGAACTCGTCGTTGTAACTGATCCAGTCTTCGGTGCTGCGAAAGTGCAGGATGCGCTGGTAGGCGCGCTGATCGCCTAACTTTCCGGTGCCCGGTGCCGGGCCATAGCGCGCTTCCCCCTTCGGAACCCGCGCGTAAATGATTCCATCCCAGATTTCCCCGAGGAAGCGGCGCTTCACGTCATCCGGCGTTCCCGATCCGAACGGACGGCCGGTGCTGAAATTCTCGATCCGGTCCCAATCCAGCCGATTGATGATCTGATCGACCCAAGGCTCTCGGCCCACATTCAGAAGGCGCTGGCGATCATGGGTTTGCGGGAACCAGTTGTCCATCTTGCCGATATGACCGCCCGCCTCGTTGAACAGGAGCCGTGCGCGCTCGAAGGTCTGGCCGATAGCCTGCGCCATGTTCCGCGCCACCGCATCGCCGGTGCTGTCGCCGCGCATCTCGCCCACCACATTGCGAAGGCGGGCCTTGTCGCGCACGTTTCCCGCTAGGTTGCGGTTGATCGCCGTGAAGAACTGCCCCATCGCACCCTGAAACTGCTGCTCCAGCGCCTTCATCATGAACCAGACCGAGTCCGGTTGGTCCGACGCGCCTTCCTTGCGCTCGATCGGGCGGCGGATCACGCCCAGAAGGTCGCTCGAATTGCGGACTTCCTCGACGTTGCGGCGCATCACCTCCAGATCCTTGAGGCGCGAATGTCGCTGAATCGCGGTTTCGCGCGTAAAGGCATCGCGAATGTCCTGATAGGCCATTTCCTCGGCAGAGCGGCGATCAGTGAAGCGGGCGTAGCGATCAGATGCTTCGCGCCATGCCTCCTGCGTGGCCGTGCCCCGTTCCCGGTCGGTGGATCCGGCGTCCATGGCGCGCTGGATGCAGTCGAAGAAGCTCATGCCGTTCCCCTTCCTCGGGCGGTGCAGGCGTTGATGGCGGCGAGGTGGTCGGCATCGGCCTGCATGTCATCCAGAAGGCGCTGAGCCGACACCGTGCCGCCCTCCACATCCACGCTCACATCACCATAGGCGTCGATCTCGTCGCGGATGCTCCGCTCCCAATCGTCCATGTAGGTGGCTGCCTCGGGTGTTGTGGGATCATCGAACATATCCTGCTGGCGGCGCGCGCCTTCATCGAACATGCCCATGTCGGGTGCGGCGTTGCCGCCGCGCATCGGTGAGGCCTGTGCAGCTTGCATCCTGTCGCGCTGGCTGACTGGCGCTACTCCGTCGATGAGGAGCTGGTCGCCTGCTGCCGTTGGCTCGCTGCTGCGTCCATCGCCTCCAGGGATCGCGCGTGATCCGCCAGCATCTTGCGCTGTCGTGGCGTCAGGTCTGGCTGCTGCTGCCGCCGCTGGATCGACCGATACAGCTTCTGACCCGCGGGCCGCAGATGCTCCAATCGCTTCATAGAATTCCTCCTGTTCCGCGTCGACCATGGCCCGAACAACGGCATCTTCCACCGATCCGCCAAAATCCGCAAGGTGCGCCATCGCGCGTGACTGGACATCGCCGCTGATGTTGGTGTTCGCCGCATAGGCGCCCATCAGTCGCTCCGCCTCCTGCGCGCGCGCCAATCCGTCCATATCAGGCTGCTGACGCGGCGTAGGCATGTAGGGGCCGGAAAAGTCCATCTCGGGGACTTCGTCCAGCGCTGCGGCTGCGGCATCCAGATCGCGCCGGATGACCACCAGCTCGTCTTCAAGGTCCGCGATCTGCTGCGCTGCGTATTCCGCCTCCAGGGTCCGATAGGCCGGGCTCCCCCCCGCTTCCTGCACGATTGCCTCGATCAGCGCATCGCGGTCGATGTAAAGCCCATCGTCAGACGTGCGCAGCCGGGGTGTGCCGCCATCGGCAAACTCGGTCGCTGGGATGTTGTCGACCTCGGCCATTCCATTCCGGCGGATCAGGCCGACCAACTGGCGGTTCGACACGCCGATGCCCTGCAACTCCGACGCGATGGGCGTCAACTCGCTTTCGCCCGTGTTCGGATTGGTGCGGCGCCACTGGATACCGCCGCGATTGAGGAGATCGTCCCATGTCGGACGGGCGCGGGCCAACTGCGGATTGTCCTCCCGAATACGACGGATCGCGTCGTCCACCTCTATCGTTGACGGACGATCCGGCAGAAGACCGGCAGGAATTCCGCTTTCCGGTGCCGCGTCGATTGGCGGGGCGTCGATGTCGAAGGTGATTTCGGGCAATTCGTAGACCGGCTCACCGGGCCGAAGGGTGACAGGCGGAATATCGGCGGGGACCGGGGCCGGCGGCACGGGGCCACCAACGCGAAGGGCTTGCTCTGCCTCGTGAACAGCCTCCATGGCCTGTGCGGCGGGAACACCCGGCGGCGGTGCGATCACTTCATTGCGCAGGCGCGCATATTCAACGCCTCGGGTTAGCGCGCCGATGCCACCGGCCAGAGCGCCGCCGAAGGCCGCACCCATCGCGATCTGCTGGGCCACGTTCGGAGCCGGAATGTCGAGCTCGCGTGCGACATCCTGCATCCGCGGGATGATCGCTGCCTCGCCGAGCGCGCCCAGAGCCGCTTCCCGAAGCACGAGCCGGCCAAGCGAGCCGGACCCGCCACCGAAGGGGATCATCGCCAGCGAGACAGGGTCCGTCATGGCCACGCCGGACCGGCCGATGAACTCCGAGACGCCGCTGTAAGACGGCCCGGCGCCAAGAATCTGCTGAGCCTCCTCCCATTCAAGGCGCATCCGGTCGCGCGCTACCTGCCGGATGTCCCGCCAGTCCGTCGGCAAGCCTTGCAGGATTGATCCATCAGCGGTTTCAGCAAGGCCCAGAAGGGCGCGACGGACTTCCGGGTCGGTGCGCAAAAGCGACGGGCTCGGCATCATCTCGCCAAGGCCCTGCGCCTGGAAGTGCTCGCGGATCTGCTGCTCGGAAAAGACGGTGGTGACTGCGCCGAGGATCTCCCCGTAGACTTCGTTCTCGACGCGCGCCGAATAGCCCCACCAATCGGTCTCGATCACCTCTGCGTCAATGCCGGCCTGAATGACCTCGCGCTGGGTTGACGGGCCTTCCGCATCATAGCGGCGTGGGCGTGGTGCGAAGGAGTCTTCATTCGGTTCAACGAACATTGGCACTGCCCAGAAGCGCGTTCAGATCGAGGATGTAGGGGTCGCCGTTCGCGTCCAGCGCCTCCCACCCTTTGCCCTCAATGGTGTAGAGACCCGCCTCGATGTCGGAGCCGCGCAGGATCGGGACGAGACGGGCGCGGTTGAGCGTCCGCATGTCGATCGGCTCTCCGTCGATGAGCGGTGCGCCCCTCGGACCCCAGCCCTGGCCCATCTGCTCCAGCACCTGATCCTCGCTCTCGAACGGCTGCGATCCGAAGGCGTCCAGGAACTCCAGAGCCCACTGTTCGCCCTGGCTGTCCAGCGCCGCCTGCGTGCCGGGCACGACGCGGTAGAACGAGCCGTTCAACTCGTAGGTCTCCCATTCCACGCTTGTCGTCGCGGTCTCCAGTGCCTGCTGAACCATCGCCCGGGACGCATTTGGCGGCAGGAGCGTCTGGCCGCCAAGAACGCGCTGCACGCCGCCGCGCGCGCCATTCTGACCCAGAGCGATCTGCACCGCCTCGGCAAACGACTGCGCATCCGCCTCGCCCATGCCGTCGGTGAAGGACACGTAGTCGGTCGCCATCGCGACGATCAACTCGCGTGTCGCCGCGTTCGGGGGAAGGGTCTCGATGATGCCCAGAACCTCCGGGTCCATCCGCACGTCCTGCGGAACCGACCGCGCCTGCCCTGCCCGCTGCATTGCCGCGCCGGTGAGTGCCCGGCTCAGGTGCATCTGGTTGCCCGAGGTGGCCGCGAGCGAGATCCAGCCCGCCGTGCTTTCCTCGACACCCAGTTCCAGCGCCGCCGTGGCAGCATCGGAACCGAGCGTGTCGATCAGCGTGGAAGCGAACCCGGTGCGGTCCATCGGATCGGCATCGGGACCGAACATCAGCGACAGTTGCTCGCGTTCTTCATTCGTGAAGAAGCGCGCCTCGGAGGTGTAGCCAGCGCCGACCATTTCCGCCGCGATCTGCTGGCGCTGCATCAGCGTCTCCGCGAAGGCTTCCGGGTCGGAAGGATCGAGCGTGCCGATGGAGACGCCATTTCTCGCTGCGGCAGAGACCGGATCTTCGGCTTCTCGGTTCAGCGCCGCCGTGTGGGTGGCCTCCATGGCGTCGAGGAACCCGGTTTCCCAATCGTCATTCACCGGTCGCGCGCGCTCCGCTTCGATCATGGCCGCGCGCTCTGATGGGGGCATCGCCGCGAAGTCAGGCAAGAAGTCGCGCATGTTGATCGCGCCCATGGTCCGGTTGAAGTCTGCATGGCGCTGCACCGCCGGATCGTTCAACAGCGCCTCGTTCGCGTGGGTGCGCCCATCGGCGGCGGCGTTTCTGATCGAGGTGAGCTGCGTGCCGATCTCTCGGTCCCGGTTGGTCGCGCTTGTCGCCGTGAACCGCGCGGCCTCACGATCCGCACCGGCCAGCGCCATCTCGGCCTGCTCGGGCCCGAAGGTCGATCCCGGCAGCGATGCACGGTAGCGAAGGATCTCGCCCAACTGCCCACGCGCGGCCGCTGCGCCCTCGGTGTCGCCCGCCGCCATGAGCGCGGAATACTCGTCGGTCAGCATCGAAGCGCGCGCGCGGGCCTCGTCATTCGCTCGGGCCAGCGTGTTCTGAAACAGCGCGTCCCGCACGCCGTTCAGATTGCGCGCCGCTTCCGTCCGCAGGTCCGCCCCAAGCTGCTCCCGAATTGCGTCAGGTGCCCCGGCCATGATCTGCTGCACATAGCCCTGCGCTGCTTGCTCGAACCCTGTCGGATCAAGAGGGAACCGGCGGCGCAGATCGCTCATCGCCAGATTGGCGTTATTCAGGGTGCTGGCGGAATACGCGCCAAGGGCCGCATTCTGGCGGATGATGTCGTAGCGCGAGGTGAAGATGTCGAGCGGGCGGGTTTCAAGGCCACCCGACGCGGTGCGGATCTGCGTCGTGGGCTGACGCGCACTCATCACAGCGTCACCACCGGCGGCAGATGGCGCGCTTGAAGGCGCGGCGTTCCCGGCGAAGATGTCGGCCTCACGATTCCGGCGGCCCCGGTTGATCCCGTCGTTATCGCCCTCCAGCGCCCGGATTTCCGCCTCCGCACCAGTCATGTCGCCTGCACGGATTGCCTGCACAACAGCGCTCAATCTGCCGTCCCACGAATTCGCGCCATAGTTGTAGCTGAGCGATGTCAGAACCGCTTGCTGTTCCGGGTTGAGAGCGTCGAACACCTCCGGGCCAACGCCGTTCCGAGCCGCTGGCAAGAACTCGGTGGTCACGCGGCGCTCCAGATCGCGCTCCGCGTCCTCACGCGAGACCCTTGTGCCGCTGCCCACCGCCTCTACCGTGCCATCCTCTCGCGTCACGGTGTCGGAACCGTAGCCGGTGCGCAGCGCGTTCACGTCCCAATACGGGGTTTCCTCAAATCCCTCGAACTCGCGCAGCACGCTCATCGCGGCGCCCGCGCCGTCCATTCCACTGGCGCTGGCCGTGACATCGGGTTGGCTCTGCGGCGGCAGGCCCGCGGCCATGAGAAGCCCGTTGACGCCCATCTCGCGTGCCGCTTGCAGCCGGGGGAGCCACGACACCGCGCCGCGTGCATCGCGGTTATTCACGCCATCGCTGTCGCTCCAGACCTGAATGCCGCCGCGAGGGTTGTTCGGATTCAGGCCGCGATCCCAATGGAACGCATCGCCGCCCATGTAATCGAAGCCAGCGCCGACACCGAGGATATTCATGGCCACACCGAATTCCGCACCGGCCAGCGCCTCGGGATCGTCCCATCGGACGCGCGTTCCATCGGGACGGATCACACGGAAGTCGATCGCGTCGCCGCTGTGGTGTTGACTGGTCTCGCTGCCGCCGGGCCGGTGCGCGGAAAAAACCTCGATCCGAGATCCTGCCGGCATCACATGGGCAAAGGCTCGCGATGCAATGTCGTAGAGGTCCGGGTTCGAGGAAAAGTCGCCATCAATCGGCAGGCCACGCGGTCCGCCTTGCGACCCGGACCACGCCGCATCCATGCTGCCTTCATTCGCCAATGGACCACCGAACGCAGCGGGGGTGTAGGACCGCCCGGGAACGCCGCCCACCGAAGGATTGCCGCCCTCTGTTCCGGGTGTGTATCCACCCGCGGCGGCGGTGCCGGTTTCGCTTCCATCGCGCTGCGCCTGCTCTCCAGCCAGCATGTCCAATTGCGGCGCCCATGCGTTTGCAGCATCAGCGAGAACGCCAAAGATCGAAGGCCCAGGGCGAACCTGAGCCGGGTAGGAACTGATCGGATTGGCCGGCGTAATCCGGCGAAGCGTGGCCATTACCGAAGGCTCCCATATAGCTGGAACAGGCTCGGGCCAGCCCTGGCAAAGCCTCGGGCAATCTCCATGCCGGGGCGATAAGACCTCGCGCGGGCCCGGGCGTCGAACACCTCCCGATTGCGGTTGCCGGTCTCGATACGCCGATCACGGCCCCTGATTTTCCGCACCTCGTCCAGAATGCCAAGCGTGGCAACGCTGGGCCCTGCACCGTTGGCCGACATCGCTGCGCGGTAGGCGCCCAGGTCTTCCTCCAGACCCACGCGCGCCGCCGTGTCGCTCTGATCGGCCCGGATCTTGCCCCACTCGGCATTGATCTGCTCTTGCTGTCGCATCTGGCGCGCTTCGCTGGCCGCCGCAAACCCGCCGAAAATGGGGCCTGCTGCCTGCGATACCAACGCCAAGGGTCCAAGTGCTGCCGCGCCCATTATCCCTGAACCTCTTGAATTATTTCTGTAATCTCGAAGCGGTTCGGCTCTCCAGCGGAAAACCGCATCTCGGGATGCGTCCGGTTGCCGAAGATGTTGAACCGGTAGCGATCGGTCTTGAGTGGCGGCATTTCCGCGAGGTTGTCCATCGGCCCGTATGGCGGGATCATGCTGGCCGTGCTGTTGCGCAGGAAGGTGATCGTCACCGTCTCCCGCACCGACACGCCCGCGCGGATGACGCGCGCCTTTATCATCCCGTGACGCGGGCTCTGGATGATCTCGCGCGGCCATGGTTCGGCAAAGGGCTCCGAGTAAACGCCGACATATCCGCCGATCAGCGTTGGCGGGGAATACAGATTGCCGGTTGCATCGACCCGCACGGCTTCGCTCTTGCGACCGCTCCAGACGAACGCATCAAGGTCTTTCGGCAAGTGGCTGCACGGATCTCCTGCGGTCATGTCGCCCACGTTCGGAACGGCGGCATCGAGGAAATAGTCCGGTTCGAACGCCTCAAGCGTGGTTCGGTAGCCAGCCACGTCCGATCCGCGCGTGACTATCACATGATACTTTCCGAACAATTCAAAGGTGTCGAGGATCTGGCCGCCGAGGCGCCACGGGATGAACCCCACCTGGTTCGCGCCGAAGTTCGAGAACCACGACATGACAGCCAGCGGTGCCTCCGGTGTCACACCGGCAACAACCGTCGTCGGGGTGTTGGCGACAAGCATGTAGCGTTCATCGAAATCGCTGCTTTCCACGGCGCCGCAGATCGCCACCGGCCTGTTGATGAGACTCCCGTGCAGCGCGCTCACGTCGACCACGGACCAGTTGAGATAGACGTTCCCATCCAGCACGCAGGCCGCGATGGCGCTGCGGCCGCGTTCGACAAAGACCACGTTGCTTTCGATCAGCGCGGGCCGAACCGGGCCGCAGCCGCGTTCGCTGAATTGCACGATCTGGAAGTTCGACGGGCTCAAAACCTCTCCGTCCCGCGTCTTCACGTAATAGCACCCCCGATCCGCGAGGATGATGAGATCAAGCGCCGAAATCATGTGTCGGAATCGGGCGTTGTTGTTCCCGCCCTGGCGAACGATAGCGTCGTCATCGTTCAGGCCCTGGCCGAAATCGTTGAAGGCGCGCGGCGACGAAATGGCCACAAGGTTCGGAACAAGGGGGAAGTCACAGAGCGCCAGCCGCCCGTCGATCGCGACACCGGACCTTGGCCAGCCGCGTCGATCGGACCAGAGCTGTTCATCCCAGACCGAGCAGGCAACGGGGTTGGCCGCCTTGAGCACAGAGCTTGGGGAAACCGCGGAGTTTGGCCCGACGATTTCATCGCTGGTCAAGGGGCCGCCGTATGCCGCGCCGCTGTGGGAGCTTACCAACTCGCCATTTCCAAAAGCCGGGTCGCGATTCAGCGTCACCGCCGTCATGACCGCGCCGACGATATTGGTGATGATCCCGGTCCAGTTCGTTTGGCTTGCCGTCACCACCTGACCGATGCGAAATCCGGTCAGGTCCGCCGCGCTTGAGAACGTGATGGTGAAGGTCGGCGGCAGCTCCGTCGCGACCGTCGCCGTGACCGAAGTGGTCGAGGTATACGCCGTGATGAGCAATTCCTTTTGCGCGTAGCGAATCCGATCGCCCACCCAGTCTGCGGAAAACAGGTCGGCCGAGGCGGTGACAGTAACGCTGCCGGTATAGGCTGACGGGGTGAGCGATATGCCCTGCTTGTAGGACCAGTAAGGGAGGCTCTTTTCGCCACCGCCTTGCTCGGCAAAGGCCAATGCGCCGAAGTCCCACGTCCCCTCATCGTAGGTCAGGACATAGAATTCCGACCCGCCGAAAACCGTCGCGTTCTGAAACGAGGCCACCCATGCCGTCGACGGATCCGCGCCCCAAGGGACCGTTCCGTATGTCTCGACCTCGGTGTAGTCCGTGTCCCAGATTTCCAGCGAGTTGGGCTTCAACACGACCGAAAAGAGTGTTTCGACGCCACCATTCTGGACGCGGATCTCGAAGAATTTCCATGATGCAACCGCCAGCGCCTTGAAGCCGGTGCAGGGTCGGTTGACCAGTGTTCGCGAATTGGACACGCGAAGGTCGGAGGCCGCCTTTAGGGATTGGCTGCGCATCTCCAGATCGTCCGCGTCGATGAAGCCCGGAAGCATCACGCCAAGAGAGAAGTCCCGCTGGACGATCGTTTGCTTTTCAACCACGGCGGAACCTCGCGTCCGCGAACACCGATGTCTTGCGGAACAGCGGCTTGGGCCCGGATTTGTTGGCCGACGAGGTGCGCGCGCGCTGCAAATACATCTGCGCTTCCGCCTCCAGCCGGTCGGCCAGCGAGTGTTCCTCCTTCATCGCCCGCGCGATGTGCATCTCCATCTTCTTCTGGATGCCAAGTGCGAAATTCGGAGAAAACTGGTCCGCGTCCATCGCCTCGACAATCTCGACCCAGATCCCTTCGGGGGCGTTCACGTTCAGACCGGTGCCGTCCTGCTGCCAGTTGTCGAAATAGATGCGCTGCCCGTCCGTTGCCTCGGTGAAGACGCGCCGCACATGCAGAGCTTGCGATGGAAGCCAGTAGCGATCGGTGAAGCCGAACCGACCATCACCGATGCGCTCGATCAGTTCCTGTTCGACGAATTGGTGCGCATAGCCGCCGTCCTCCAGTTCGCTTTCGACCAGGAATGGCCATTGCGCCGCAAGGGTGCGCCACTCCAGAGACCCGTCGCTTTCGGCTGAAAGCTCGGTCTGGCCCTGCGCCAACAGGGCTGCATTGATGATGCCGAGGCGTGAAAATGTTGTGCTCATGGCGGCAGATTGTGTCGCAACTCCCGTCCTGATCCATGCACGCAAAAGGGGCAGGCTTTCGCCCACCCCTCCTGTCGCGCGCCAAGGGCTTGGTCAGCCGCCCTAGCCTTCGTCACCCTCGTCGACGGCAACTTCGTCATCCACCACCTCGATGGACTCCAATTGGAGGCGGATCGCCTGGATCATGTCGCTGCGCCGGATCTGTTTCCCGTTCGGGCGTTTCGCGCCCAACTGGAAATACATCACCTTCAGTTGCTCGGTCGACATGCCGTCCAACTCCACCGCTGCCACGTTCGGCGCCGTTGCATCGCTTATGATCTCATACATGCCGCCGCTGTTGTGGATCGCCTCGATCGCGGTGTTGTAATCGACCCGCTTGGATCCAGCCTCCTTGACCTTCTTGAAGACCGCCGCATCGACGGCAGACCCCTTGAAGGTTCGGACGGGCTTGATCGTTACCATCGTTACCATGGCCTATGCCTCCTTCGAGATGAACGCGCTGAACCCGATGGACGGCGAGGTGCCGGTCACGTCCAGGTGCAGGTCGATGTAGCGGAACGCGGTGCCGTTCAGGTCGGATCGCGCCCAGAGCACATGGCGGTCGCCCGCAATGGTGTCCCGCGTCTGGATCGGCAACGTGCCAGCGTCACCCAGCTCCAGCGTGGCAAGAACCTGCCCATCCGACCGGTCAGCCACGTTCGACCCGACGACGCGGAGCGTGTAGGTTTCATTGCCGGCCGAGACCTTGCAGGACTCAACGTCGATCACGGTGACGAAATCGGTCTCGACCGCGCCACCCTGATCCCACTGCGTCCCCACATAGGCATCCGCGGTCAGCGCAGCGAGGCCCTTTGCCCGCTTGATGAGGCCGACCGAGGCGTCGATGGCGTAATATTTGCTCAGCATGGTGTATTCTCCTTTTGCTGAATTTACGCCGCGATCGGCGCGTTGGTGATGGACGACAGCCGAAGCGCCGAGAACGGATCACAGATCATGAGACCGACATCGTGCTCGACGTTCGTGCGGTGGGTGAAGCCGTCCTCCAGAAGCCCATAGTCGTGGACCTCCATCGGCTGCTGCTCCAGCGCGCAGACGCCATCCTCCGAGAACCGCATCACGTAGATCGAAGTGGTGACGGCGGAACCGCCACCAACCGCCACTTCGTTGAACGGCAGGAACTCACCGAAGGGACCGACACCGTATCCGGTATAGATCCTGATGCCGCGATAGGAGACCTGCTCCTTCCCGAATTCGTCGGCCTGCACATTGATGAAGCCGCCGATCTGCGTGTTCCGCTGCGCGGCGGGGAAACGACCCTTGATCGCCAGCGGCATGATGATCGCGTTGGGATTCTCCACCAGGTCGATTGCGCGATCCAGTTGAGCCAGCGACAGCGCGGCGCCGCCCGAGGATGCCGAGTTGGCGAGGATCCGGCTGCGATAGTTGCTGCCATCGGTGGACCCGCCCACGGACTTGAGGCGCGGCTTGACGCCGGTGTATTCCCGGCTGTTGGCCTGGTTGTCACCGAAGAACGTGGTCTGTGCCCAGACGGATGCGAATTTCTTCGCCTGCATCCGCTCCTGCCGCGACTTGGCGTCCATGCCCTGCCGCGCGATCAGGCGGCGATCGACATCGAGGTTGCCAGCCATGGGAAAGGTCTTCTCCACTTTGTCCAGCATCAGGCCGTAGCCTGCGGACGGGCCCTCGTTCAGCGCGCGGAAGCCCACGTTGTCAGGCAGAGCGCCTTCCTCCATGTAGCGATAGCTGCCGGAAGGTGCGGACATGAAGGGAATCACGCCCATGAAGTCGACCGACTCCGGGAACAGTTCGATGATAGCGCGGACCTTCTGGTCCTCGACGCCCTTTGCGTATTCGGGAAGCGTAATGGCCGGCATGGCTCATCTCCTCATGCAGATTGCTGGTTTGCCCGTCGCAGGCGCTCGAACGGCGAGATGTTCTCGTCGGCCGCCACCCTCGGGCTGCTTGTGATGGGCCGCGTCGGCGCCCCGCCATTGATGAGGGCTTCCATGGCGCGGATCGCGTCGGCGGAAACCATGCTGTTCAAAAGGGCGTCACGTTGGGCTTTGTTGGAAATCCGCGTTTCGGCGGCGCGGATGATCTTGTCGATGCGGGCTTGGCCTTGGGGGCCGAGGGCTTTCATCTCGGTCTCGCGGTCGGCGGCATACTGCGCGGCACGGCGAGCCTCGTAGCGCGCCATAATGCCGGCGGCGGTGGTGCCTGCCTCTGCGGGCAGTCCGTTCTCGTGCAGGAAGGTCTGCAACTCACCGACGATGGGGTTCTCGTTGTCGATCTCGAACTTGAACCACTCGGGCGGCTGGATCTCGCCATAGTCGAAGGCTTCATCGAGAGCGATCTGGTAATCGGCGGCTGATTCCGGGCGGCCTTCGGTCATCGCCGCAAGGGTGGCGTTCGCGTCGTCGTAGGCGGTGCGCAAGCCTTGGAAGTCGGGCTTTCCGTCCTCGCCCATGTGGGCTTCCGGCACCCACGAATAGTCTTCTGGGGTGGCCGATCCGGTATCGACGGGCGTGACGGCCGGATCGGCCTCTGCTGCCGCTTCGGCTGTCCCTCCGGCGGCGGCGTCAGGTTCTTCGTGAGCGATGCTGGCGAATGGGAACGCCACCTTCTGCTGGGTCGAGATAAGCATTTTTGGGCCTCGTGATCTGCAATAAATCCGAGACAAGAAAACGCTGAGCGTTCAAATCTTCCAATGCACCGGACGGCGCGCCAAGCGGGACGTTTCGATCTTGAACCGCTTTATCCAGTAAATCCATAAGGATAGAGCCCTCGTCGGTGTCGAGAAGCGTCTTGATCGCAGCCTCTACTCGCATTTTTTCTTCTGCCGAAAGTTGCGCGAGATAGGCGAGGATAGGGCCGTTATGCGGGCGGAGCGGCTTGAGGTTCATTCGGTTGGGCCTGTTGCTGTTTCGGGTTCAGCTTGAGCAATTCGTCGCCCGTCGCCTTGATGATGGCTTCGTAGGTGCCGCGCGCATCCACGACCTCGCCAAACTGGTCGCCGAACACGCCGGCGCCCAATTCGAGGTTCGCGCGGGTGATCTGCGCCTTGTCCTGGTTCTGCGCGCGCTGCATGGGCGAGATCGGGCGCACGTTGATGGTGGTGCCGTCGATCGTGATCGCGCTTTCCATCTGCCCCTGCGTGACCGCGATGAACTCGACGCGATGGATCAGCGGCAACAGCAGCTCGGAGAACAGCGGCGCGGAAGGCTTGCCGAGGCGGGCCTGTACGCGGCGGCGCTCGTCAAGCCATTGCGAGGCCGTGGGCGGTGTGTCGCCGCGCTGTCTCGGACCGTCCTGGTAGAACCCCTTGCGGATCCGCTCCTCCATCTGCTCCTTGGTGTAGAAGCCGTAATCGAGGTTCGCGGGCGCGATCAGCGGCTCGGGCATTTGCTCGGAGCGGCGAGGATAGGCGTTGCCGCCCACAATCCCGTTGGAGAAATTCAGCACACCGTCGTCGATGTAGGTCCATGCGGGGTCCAGTTGCTCATCGAGCTTGCCAAGAACCACTTCCTCGATCTTGTCCAGCACGAGCAGGTCGGGCAGGGACTTGATGCCCGGACCCCGGCCCCACGGGTTTTTCGGGCGCGGATTGAATCGACCGACCAGAAGCGGGCAACCGCCGTTGATCGGCCCGAGCGGGACGACTTCCTCGGTGACGCGCTTTCCATCGACGGTGGTTTCCGTCACCCAAATCGGATTCCCGCGATCGGTCCAGTCGAGCCAGAAGCCGCGGCAGACCTTTGCCCACAGGCCGGGCTTTTCCATCTTGCGGGCGATGGCCGGATCGCTGAGATCCGCGTCGGGCAGGGTGGCGGCCAGAAACTCGCTCTGGACCCATTGTTCCCGGAAGCGATCGAGGTAGCCCTGGTGGCCTGGCACGATCAGCAATTCGTCGGGGGTGACGGTCTCGATGTAGAGCGGTTCCGCGAGGTGCCCGTTGTCGACCCAGATCGCCGGGGTTCCGTGCGAGCTGGCTTCGAACATGATCTGCGGCGCAATGTCGTTGAGGTTCGATTGCTCGATGATGTCGAACAGGTCTTGTTCGCGGGCGGAAACGATCGCTTCGACCTGTTCCGCTGCGTCGGCCGGGATCGGAACCATGACCTCGTATTCGGCCCATTGCATTTCGGCCGGCATGAAGAAGTTGACCAGATCGCCGGCAAGGTCGGTTGCCATTTCCTCACCGATGGAGATGTGGACATCGGGCTCGGGTCGGACTCTGCGATTGGGGGTTTGGTTGAAGTCATCCACGCGATCGGACGCGCAGAAGCGCATCACCTCCCGAATGTCGGGTTCCACGACGCGGCGCCATGCTTTTGCGGCATTGTATCGCGACTGGAATGCTTGGGATGGCTTCTTCATGCAGAGCGGATCAGGCTTGGCCGGCCGTAGACCGCGCTGTAGTCGCGCGAGAGGGACCGTGCTGTGCCCTGTGCAGCCGTGCGGCGCTCAGCTCTGGCCGTAAGGGCCTCCATCTGGCGCTGCCGCTTCGCTTCCGGGTCTTCTCGTGGTGTTTTCATAATGGAGCACTCCGCCGCTTTTCAGCAACTTCCTGCGAAGCTGAGCAGGGGTCCATGCACGGAGGCCCACGGCGGCCCCGCAGATGGCGGCACAGGTTCCGGGTGCCATCATGGGCAGGCTCCAGGTGCGGCGCGGAATTTCATATCGGATGATCTGTTCGGCGCATTGGATCCTCATCGCCAGAAGGGCCTCGACCTCCTCCGCAACATGCGCCACCTCGACATGCAGGCCGGTGCGGTTGGGGTCGAGGAACAGCCACGTGTCGTCCTTGGTCACGCCCCAGGCGTCACAGTGCCCCCACCAGCGCATCGGATCGCGTGTCCTGCTGTAGAAGCCGAAGAACCAGACGCGCGGCACGTAGAGGTTATCCAGAACCGGGTTCATGAGCATTTCCGCAGCGTGACGCGCCGACGCCCCATCTTGACCGGCTCGGGTGGTTTGGCGTTGAAGCCGACGCCTCTCGGCCCCTCGCCGCCGATGATGAGCATGTTTTCGAACGCCTCGCTGACGTGGGAATACTCGTTCTTGTTCGGCGTTTCCTGGTAGGCGCCGGTCCCCCGGATCCTGCGGTAGTGATAGCCGCCGGCCAATCCGGTTCGCAACATCAGGCATCGCCGCGAGATCAGAAGCCCGCGGGACCGCATCAGCACGCTGTTGACCGTGTTTCGACGGACGCCCGGATCGTTGTTCGATGTCGCCTGAACGACCTTCATCCCGTGCTGCATGAAGATGTCATACGATGTCACGTTCGATATTTGCGACCGGTCTGATCCCCTTGGGTCGCCGCCGAAGATGAACTCGAATCCGGGGAATCTGGTAGACAGCCATCGCTTCACCTTTGGGGCGAATTCGACGGCCGGCTCGTTGTCACCGATCAGCTCATCGAAGACCTTCCATTCTCCGTTGACCTGCTGCCCCGCGGTGGCCGCCGGATCCCGCCCGAAGTCCAGGCCGATCACGATCGGGATACTCGCAATGGGGGCAAGCACCTCGTCCGTCGCGTGCTCGTCCTCGGAATACGATGGATAGACCGGCTTTCCGCCCGAATACAGTCCCGTCCGGTTCATGATCCGCCGGTCGATCCACTCCTGCGTCTTGCCCTGTATCTGTTGCAGGTAGGTCTGCTTGAGGTTCTCCTGGTTCTCCGCCTCGGGATTGAAGAAATACAGCCGCCGCCCATCAACCACCTTCTCGATCAATCCGGGCGGCTGGATGAAAAACTTCCAGTCCTCGGGCTTTTCCATCACCCGGCGCCGCTCATCCGACCACTCGTGCGGAACAGCCACATCGCCACGCATATACGTCGTCCAATGCCCCTCGGGCGGCGCGTTCATGTCCGCAAACCCGCCATACCATGTCGCACCCGGACCCCGCGCAGGCGACGGATACCGCCCCGTCCGTGACATAAGCTCGTCAACCGTCCCCTTCTCGTGAAACTGCACTTCGTTGATCCAGAACCCCGTCAACTCGAACGATGCACCCACAGCCTCCGCCTCCTCCGGCGATCCAACCGCGTGAAAAATCACCTCCGTGTTCACAAACGTCCCATCGCCAGACGGATGCTCGAACCTGATCTGGTGCGTCGGAGGAACGCCCTTCCTAAACGATCCAAAACGATCCTCGTCAAACCAGTCCAGCCACGTCTTCTGCGTCGTCTTCTGCAACTTCGGATACGTGTCCCGAACAATCATCCATCGCGTCCGTCGCTCCCCATCCCAATCAGCATCCTGACCCGTCGCCAGAACCATGATCTTGTGACAGCACATCGAACTCGTCCCAGATCCAATCGGACCCTGGATGATCGAAAACGGCGAACGATCCCAAAAACACTCCATCAGAACCGAACCACGAGGCTCATACGCCGCCACACTCATCCGTCACCATCCATCGCTATCGCCATCTTCGAACGCTCCAGTATGCCTATCGCCTCGTCAGGACGCGCATATCGACGAACCACCAGCACACTATCGTCATCCCGCAAACAAACCACCAAACTCGTCGCCAATACCTCCCCACTCTCAACCGCAGACAGAACCTCACCCAATATCCGAACAATAGCTGCCCGATGAGTCTCAAACTCCGTGTCCACACCACCAGCTATTCGAAGCAATCCACCCATCACTTTTCCCCCAATTTGTTCGATACGTGAAAACATTCCATCAAAACCCCTGTCTCCACCCCGTGAGCCATGTTGAAAAAACATAAAAAAACCAAAAAGGCGCGCGGAGAGGTGTGGAGTAGAGGAACGCGCGCGCGATTTTTGCCCCCGGGGTGGGGCCATCAAGGGGGGGTGGGGGTGTTGCCTGGGGGTCGCGATCCACCCCTATGGGGCGCGCTGCTTGGCATGATTGCGCGGGTGTGCCGGTGCCTCGCATCACTCATCCGGCTTTTTTGCTTTGGCTACAGGTGCTTGCGACTTTAGGCCAGCCGATTGGTCATCGGTCGGCTTTGCATAGGCGTAGGCAGGCGACGGGGCGGCTGGTTTGGGCTTCGGACCCTTCCTTCCGGGAACTGAACCGTTCGGTTTAGTAGCATCCCGAAAGAACTCAATCGCCCTCATTCTGACCTGTTCGGACTTTGCGGTTCGCATAAGGGCGATTGCCTGCTGGACGGCCTCGCCGTGCATGAGCTGTTCGAGGGCTTCTATCTGTCTTTGGTGCTGTTCGCGTATCTTTTGCAGGACCTGCTGAACGTGTGGGCGCTCCAGGGCGGCGAGCATTGTGGCCTCACGGACCCCTGCTGCGCGGGCTGCTTGTGTGGGGAGTATTCCCTGAGCGACGTGGATAGCGAGAGCGTTGCGGATCGCTGCACTTACGCGCGGCCTGCTGTTGAGCTCTTTCCAGTCTGTGGGCGGCTTGTCGTGTTTCATGGTGCGAGATTGGCGAGAGGCTGACACGCGATCCATGCACGTTTCATATTTTCCCGCGTTGGCGCATTTTTTATCTTGATCCCTTCCCGCATTGGCATTACGTAGGGGTCACGACCACCACACACCACGAAGGAACAACCGACATGACCTCAATCTCTCTCTTTCGAATGAACGTGACCGCAGCGCGGCTTGATGCGGCTTCGCGCGCCGTGGCGCGCGCCCGCAGCATGGGTGTAGCGGTCTACTGGATCGCTGCCGACTTTGCCTCCATCGTGATCGACGGCGTCGACAGCGACGGGCGCAACTGCTGCCTGACCTTCACCCCGACCGGCGATCTGGTCTCGACCGTGCACCAAAGCGCCGCGCTGGTGCAGGCATGAACCGCTATCACGTCTCCGCCACTTACCGGACCCGCAGCGGGCGCATGGGCACATTCAGCGCCGTGCGCGTGGCGCCAGACAGCACGGCTGCCCTGCGGTGGGTAGAGCGCACCATCCGCGCGCGCCGGTCCTACGCTGGCAAGATGGACGCCCGAGCGGTGCCCATGTCCTGACCAATCGGTGTCGCGCTGCGCAAGCGGCGCGCATCCCATGGGCCCTTCTGCCTGTGATCCACCACACACCACAACCGGAGCGATATCATGACCAGCCGTTTTTATGCCGCCGACCTTGCCGCCTACAACAGCGGTATCCTGCACGGGATTTGGGTTGACGCGACCAGCGACGCCGACGAGATGCAAGAACAGATCGCCGCCATGCTGCGCGCCAGCCCCTGCCCCAATGTCACCGTTGAGCACCCCGAGACGAACGAGACGGTCCCGAGCGCCGAGGAGTGGGTTGTCCACGACTACGACGACGCCGCCAAGCTCATTTCCCACATGGGCGAGACGTCCGACCTCAAGGCCATTGCCGAAGCGGCAGAGGCTTTCGAGGAGATCAGCGACGACTACCACGAAACGATCTTGCCCTTTCTGCTGGACTGGGTGCGCGACCGCGTGACCGAGCCCCACGCATGGAAGGCCGCGCTTGACGATGCTTTCGCGGGCGAGTGGAACGACCCGGAAGACTACGCCGCGGACCTTGCCGAACAATGCGGATACCTCGAGAACCTGCCCGACGCGCTGCAAAACTACATCGACTTTCGCGCGATGGCCCGTGACATGGCCCTGGGCGGCGAGATGGATTTCATCTGCACCAGCACCGGTCAACACCTGCAGAACTACGACAACATGCGGGGCCGGGAGTGCATCGCGCTTCGCAACCTGTGACCACCGGCAGCGCGCATCCTTCCGGGTGCGCGTCCCCGTGGCCATGCCGCGACCCCCTATAGCGGGGGAAACCCACCACAGAAGGATTTGAGCGATGAGCAACCTTGAAGACCACGTGGCCGAACTGGCCGAAATCGCCGCCGCTCGCGAGGCGGTCGAGTGCAGCCATGCCGAAAGCAGATCCACCACCGGCAGCGGGCGCACGAACTGGGATCGGGCGCACGAGGGCCTGGAGCTTTGCATCCGGCTGGAGCAGCTGACCGGCACCGACACGCTGGCCGAGCAGGTTTCCGACGTGCTGTGCCAGATGATGCACCTTTGCCGCCTGATCAGCGACGAGGACGGCCAGCCGATCAACTTCGAGCGGGCGATGGCAAACGCCGTTATGAACTTCGACGCCGAGTGCGAAAGGGACCCGGACCAATGACCTGCCCCGCCCTGCGCGCCATGCCGCGCGCCCACCACACACAAGAGGAGACTTGAGCGATGCCGCTACCAGAAACAACTTGGCGATGCCTGCGCTGCGGGACGTATTTTCGCGGTGAAGGTTGCCCGAACTGCCCCGACTGCCCGCCGATGCCAGACCAAGCCGAACGCGCGGCGTTGATAATCCGCGCCCTAAGCGAAGCGCTTGGCGATGCCTTGCACCAGATTGGCATGATGCAAGGCCTTTGCGACGACAATGACGGCACAATAGAGGCCGCCACAGATGCAGGCGAGGCTGCAATGGAGTTGGCGGGGGTCTACCTTGCCGACCATGGCCGGGACTCGCCCGCATGACCACTCGCACGCCACCGCGCTTGAGCCTGGACGATATACGCGCCGAACTTGAGCAACTGCCCACCGATGAACTGCGCGCTTTGCTACGCCTTGTGGGGCGCGTCCTGGATGACCGAGCGATACAACGGAGGATGCTATGAGCCGCAAACCGACGATCTGGGAGGCACTGGCCGAGAAGCTTGGCCGCGAGCCCACCAACAAGGAAGCCAGCGACGAAGTCAAACGGATACTGAACGAGGCTGCACAGGAACGCCGCTGACCCCTTGAGCCGCCCCCAGCCCACCACAGGCCAGGGGCGGCACCTTGCGCAAGGCGCGGGTTTCCACCGCCCTGCACCCTACCACCACGAAAGGAACCCCTTCAATGACCATCTATAGCGCGACCGACCTTGCCAGCATGACCGATGAGCAGCGCCTTGCCGCGCTCGAAGACCTGGGCGCCAAGGTCTACGGCTCAGCCCGTTACGGGGCGGAATTCTGCCGGCAAAGCGGATGGGCGCCAAAGACCTTGGCCAACTGGCGCGCCCGATCCTCGCCCGTTCCGGTTCAGGCCGTGCTGTTGCTCCAGGAGTGGAGCGGCGGAAAAACTACCGACCGGATCATGGTCGAGGCGCTGGCCGATCTGTCGCGCGAACTTGGCGGCATGGCCAGAAGTCTCCAACGCACCGCCCGCGAGATCAGCGGGAACTTGCGCGATCCCGACGCGACAGCGCGCGACGACGCGACCCTTGTGGACGAGTCTCGCTTATGATCCGCAGCGCGATGTCTGGCAGGTCCACAGGGCGCAACACGACCTCATAACCAAGCGCGGCCGCCCACCACAGCGTCGTGTCCACGTTTGGAAGTTTTGTGGGATTGGGCTTCTCAGCTTTGGCGAGGTGGTCGCGCGCCAGCCCAGCGATGTGCTCGACCTCGGGAATGGCAAGTTCGAGCTCCTGCCGCCGCAGCCGCAGCGCCTTGCGCATATCTTCATAACTACCGATCGGAATGTCGCGCGGGCCGCGGTTGAGCCCCGGATCACAGCTCAGCACGCGCTTCCCATGCGGAATTCGAACCTTCACGCCGCAGCCGAAACTTGGACACGCCGCCAGAGTTGAATCGCCGTCAGTCGCGATCAGCGTCCAGCCTGCCGCCTGCACTGCTTTCAGATCATCCATCGACATGCGCGACCTCCATTAAAACATCTCCCGCTGCGTCGGCTCGATCTCTTCCGCAGGGGGCGCCCAGATCCAGGGGGCGGAGGCCGTGGGCAGCGCCGAGAGTGCGCCACGCATGTCCTGCTGCCAGCGGGCAAACTCCATTGCCGAGCAGTCGCAGAGCGCGTGACCTTTGGGCCAGCCCATGAGCTGTTCGACAAATATCGGATTGAGCCTGCGCTTGATCCGGCTCGCCCAGAGCCTGCGCCATGTCGCGCGCCCATGCGAGGAGATCAGCGAGTCCCGTAGCGGGCGCCAGATACGGCGCAACTGCGAGAGTTTCGGCCCATGCAGTGCTGTCTCCGGGGCCGGGTGGGAAAAGCCATGGGCGACCGCGTTCGGCAACTGGTCCATGTGCAGGCGACCCGTGCCGTTCTTTAGATGATCCGCGCTGTTCTCGCCCTTGTGGTCCCGCGCCGCTGGCGTCGGCCATGTCGTCGCGTCCCGTGCCAGGCAGGCATTCCCGGCCTTGGCTGTCGGCTTCTGCCCCGCACCGCGCATCGTCACGTCGTGCGCTTGCGGCGTGGTCCATTGCGCCGCCTGTGCTGGCAGCGGTGTCCCGCCCTCGCTGTAGGCCATGTTCGGCCCGCCCTTCTCCCCGTCCGAGCCCTTGGGCGTGCCCCAGAGCCGAGTCTGGTTCTCCAGCCCGACAGTCACCTTGCGGCCATCCGGCGTCTGCCCCGTGATCGTCGTGCCGTCGGGCATCTTGCGGCCACCGCTCGGCGTGTCTGGCGTCATCCACATCGCCTGCGCCAGTTCCTCCGCCCGCCGGGAGAAGTCGCTGTTGCCCGCCGCGCTGTTCCCGTTCTGAGCCGGGGTGCCGGCCATCGGGGTGGGCCATGAGGATGCTGCCGTCTGAAGGTTCAGCCCGCCATCCCTGCCCTCGTGCCCGGCTCCTGTCGTCATCGCGCTGGTCGCGGTGGGCCACGCAGAACCACCGGAGCCGTTCATGCGGCGCGCCGACTTCAGCCGCTGAGAATGCGCCAGCCGCAGGCGTCCAGCCCATTTTTCGTAATTCTCGCAGCACGGCCTCTGCGCCGAGGGTGATGTGACCGGCGACGTTCTCAAGCAACACCCACTCGGGGTTGATTTCCCGGATGATCCGGGCAACGTCGGGCCAGAGGTGGCGGGGATCGTCTGCGCCTTTGCGCTGTCCTGCTGCGCTGAATGGCTGGCAAGGGTAGCCGGCCAGCACGGTGTCGATCGCGCCCCGGTAGGGCCGTCCGTCGAAGGTCTTGACGTCATCCCAGATCGGGGCTGGCGCGAAGTATCCGGCGCGCTGGCCCGCGATGATGGCGTCTCTCGCGTGGGGTTCGATCTCGACCCATGCGCGGGTGTGAAAGTTTGGCTCGGCAAGCATGACGCCAAGATCAAGGCCACCGGCTCCACCGCAGAGGCTGATGCCGTTTGTTGGTCGGGAATGTATGCCCATGTCACTGATGATCTCCCGCTACGAGCTCCCGCTTGACCGCGGGCCAGCGCCGTTGCACCTCGGCGAGCCGCGGGTTGAAGCGATCCGCCACCGCTGCCAGATCGCGGTAGGTCTTGGCATTGGCCAGCGCTTCCTCGATCGAGCCCGAAACGCTGCGCGTAGAGAGCCTTCTACCGCGTCCCGGCACCCTGCACCTATCCACGAGCGACTCGGCCTTCTGGCACGTCTCTCCGTGGCGTGACGGGCCATCCTTGCTGGATACCTTCGCCCGGATCATATCTTCGCCGCGCCAATCGGTCATTTTTCCGCCCTCTCGGCCAGCGCGCGAATTCTTGTCGTGATCTGACGCGCCTCGTTGGCAGTTGATGGGATTGACAGAGCGATTACCCGCTTCTCCAGCAGATCGGCTTCGAGCGATGGTATCCGGCGGCCAAGAAGGTTTGCCGCATCGAGAACGCCCTCGATCTCCTCCAGCGTTTCCAGAGTTGCGACGTAGCGGTTCCAATGTGCTTCGCTCATGCCGCGCTTTCCTGATTTCGCCAGTAGGCCAGCGCTTGCTGTCGGCGCTCCTCAGGATCAAGCTCAAGCCGGATGCACTCGGCCACCGTGGGCGGAAGACCCGCAAAGGGATCCGACTGGTCGCGCGCCCCGCGCTTTGTCGGTTGATGCGCCGTCCATCGCTCCTGGTTCAGCCATGTCACAGCCATCGCCGTGAACTTGGAATCCTCGCCCTTGCGTGTCAAAGCGTATTGCTCCGTCGCTGCCATGAGATCGTCAAACGTCACCGACTTCGAGCGCAGCGCCGTCTTGAATTTCGCCAACGCGGGCTTCTTTGGGTTTCCCGGTTTGGCCGGATATGCCTTCCACCATTTCTCGAACTGTTCTTCGATGTGATCCTGTTTTTTTTCTTCGAATAAATCACTCTTGAGAGAGTCTGGTGTTTCTACTGATGGATATACTGATGGTTTGGGTGACATGGGTGTCACATCAGAATGACCGGAAATGTCACATCGCTCTGTCGCAAATGTCACATCGGGCGCGGTGTCAGGAGGTGACATTATGTCACTTCGCCAGCTTTCCGCCGGAGTGAAGACGTAGAGATTTGTCCCCAATTTGGAGCCATTCCGGGAAACCTCCAGCATCCCGATGGAACTCATTTCTCCGATGCAGCGAATGACCTGCCGCGGGCTCAATCTGGTGCGCCTTGCCACGCCCTCAATACCGGGCCAGCACTCTCGCGTGTCGCTGTCGGCCTTGTCGGCCAGCGCAAGCGCGACCAGCAGCGTGCCCCCCTTGATGGTTGATTGATCCCACAATTCGACCATGATCTTGATGCTCACAAGAACTCTCCTTCGAACGATGTCTGGGTTTCGGGCTTGGCGCCGACCACGTTGCTGGCGATGTCGCAATACACCGACACCGAGCCAGTCGCGCCGCCCCGATTCTTCGCGCAGATCAGCGTCATCCGGTTGCGCTGCACAGCTATCGCGGCTTCCAGATCGGCCATCTCCGACACGGACTTGCCCGCCGCCTTGTGGGCGTCGATCCGCTTCTGCGTGTAGTATTCCGGCCGGTAGCAGAACAGCACCAGGTCAGCGTCCTGTTCGATCGAGCCAGAATCGCGAAGATCCGACATGCGCGGCAAAGGAGGATCTCGCTCCTCCACCATGCGGTTGAGTTGCGAAAGAACCAGCACCGGCACCCCGTAGTGCATCGCCATCGCCTTCATTGCCTGACTGGACGCCGTGACCTTGCCGTTGGTATCGCCCTGCCGATAGCGCCCGGTGGGCTCGATCAGTTGCAGATAATCCACC
>Ga0210011_1001148_pt1 | contig 25770 bp, 43 predicted proteins | sample CryGeymeta201502_FD_183972 | JGI IMG/M metagenome (GOLD analysis project Ga0210011, IMG submission 183972) | Groundwater microbial communities from Crystal Geyser aquifers in Utah, USA - Crystal Geyser metaG 2015-02 (SPAdes) (version 2) | ecosystem: Environmental > Aquatic > Deep subsurface >...
AACCTGCGCACTGTGATTGAGCACGGTAGCTCGCCTCAAGAAAAGTAAGGAAAACCCTATGGCAAAAAGCAAGCTGGTAATCCAGCCGGGGCCGTATTTCTACGCGGCGGCCAAGGGCGCGCTGGCGGCCCGGGGCGAGACCATTTCGGACTGGGCCAAGAGCAAGGGCCAGACCGTCACCAATCTGAAGACCGCGATGACCGGCGGAGCGAATGGACCGAAGTCCATCGAGTTGCGGCGAGAGATCACCGAGTACGTCGGCGAAGACATGCTGCGGACGCTGATCGAGGACCGGATGCGCCGTGAAGGAATTCTGCGGTGAACCGTTTGGCGCGCCGACTTCGCGCGTGGTCCGACCGCATCGACCGGTCGATCTGGGGCGATGCGATCGGGCTGGTCTCGATCGGTATCACGTTGTGGGCGGGGCTGCTGGCCGCCCATGTCTGGGGAGGGTGAGCGATGGTCCCCGTTCACATGAGGATTGCCATCCTGCGCGACAGGGTGATGCGGGCCGAAAAGCTCCGGGCGGAGATGTTCGCAGAGGCCGCGATGGCGCGCGGCGTCATGGATCCCGATGGGAACGTGGCGCCGGAGAAGCTGGTGGAGCGGCTGTCAGGCATTCTGAACGATCTGCTGTTCCTGGAGGATCTGGGCGTTCTGGAGGGGATACAGGCCCTGTTCGCCGCCGAGGCCAAGGCCACGGCCGGTCAGGGGGGCCTGTCATGAGCCCTGTCGACCGCAAGGATTTCTGCGCGACACTGCTGGCCGAGATCGACGCCTATATGGCGCGCGGCGGGCTGACCGCGTCCGACCTGTCGCTTGCCGCCGGGTTCTGCCAGAACACCCTGTCGACCATCCGCCGGCGCGGCGTCGTTAGCCGGACGGCTGCCGCGGCGCTTCGCAAGGCGATGCAGGACAATCCGCCCCGCGCCGGACAGGGCCGGAGCTGGGTGCCGGAGGGCCGCCTGCATGTCCGCAGGTTCGGGGCGTACCATGCGGTCTTTGCCGGTAAGACCAAGGTCTCCGGCCCGCTCGGATCGCTGGAGATCGCCACGGCGACGCGGGACCGTCTGGACCGCGAGCGGGGGCAGTCGCGCCGCCGCTGCATGACCTGCACCAAGCCCTTTTCAAGCGATGGGCCGCATAACCGGATGTGCGAGTCCTGCCGGCAGCTGTCCGTTCATGACGGGGCGGCCTGATGCACCACGCGAAGCTGGAAAATTCGCCCCGATTGCAGCGCGCCCTGGCGGTTCTGCTGCGACAGAAGGACTGGATCACCACGCGCAGCCTGATCCGGCGGGCCCGGATCTGCGCGGTCAATTCGGTGATCGCCGAGCTGCGCGAGAACGGCTGCAAGATCGAAACGAAACGCTCGATCGGGCGCGAGGGGGCGGCGCGCTGGTCGTATCGCCTGATCGAGGCGCCGGAGGGCTGGAATGGCTGATCCGCGCCTGATCCGCACCGCCGATCTGGACCCCGGCGAGATCGATGTCGGCAAGCGGCTGCGCCCGGTGTCGCAGCCCGGTGTCGCTGCCCTGGTGGCATCGGTGCGGGATCTGGGCGTGATGCTGGACGCCGTCCATGTGCGGCAGATCAGGGCAGGCGGCAAGACGGTGCTGCGGCTGATGGCGGGCGGGCATCGTGTCGCCGCCTGCGAGGCCCTGGGCCGCGCGGTTCCGGCGAAGATATGGGAGTGCACCGACGATTTCGCGCGGATGCTGGAGCTGGACGACAACCTGGCAAGCGCCGAGCTTTGCCCGCTCGACATGGCGATCTTCCTCGCCGAGCGGCAGGCGCTCTATCAGAAACTGAACCCGGGCTCGAAGAAGGGAATCTCGGGCGCCCTGGCGCGATGGGATAGAACGGACATCGTGTCCGTTTCATATGCCAAGGCGGTGGCGTCCAACTTCGGGGTGTCGGACCGTCACATCCGCCGTCTCGCGCAGGCGGGCGCCGCGCTGACAGACGAGGACCGGATCACCCTGCAAGGTGCCGGTCAGGTCCTGCAGAAGGATCTGCTGGCGCTGGCGAAGGCCGATCCGCCCCTGCGCCGCGCCGCGATCGACCGGTTCGCGGCGGGCGAGGCCGCCAGTCTGGTCGCGGCGCTGCGCCAGGTGGCGCCCGCGTCCGAGGTTCCGGCCAAGGATACTGCGGAGGAGGCGCTGGCGGAGCTGCAAGGCCGGTGGAGCCGTCTGCCGGTGGAGGTCAGGCGGCGGTTCGTCGAGGCGAACGCCGGGGAGCTGGCCGGCCTGCTGGCCGGGCGGCAGACCGGGGATGACCGCGATGCGTGAGCCCGACCGGATCTGGTGGAGTGCTGCGGAGATTGCCGAGGCGAGACTTCCCGATCTGCCATCCGCCGCGCAATCCATTAACCGCCTTGCATCGCGGTTGAAATGGCGGAGGTCCGGGTCGTTCGCGCGCCGTCGCGAGGGCAAGGGCGGCGGCTGGGAGTACCATTGGAGCCTGTTTCCCGCCTCGGCCCAGCGCAAGCTGCTGGTGGCGGCCGCGCCCGCGCCGCCGCCCCCGGAGACACCCCGCAAGGATCGCGGGGAGGTCTGGGAGTGGTGGGAGTCGTTGCCCGATGCCGTCCGGGACAAGGCCCTGACCCGGCTGAGGATCCTCGACGAGGTCGCGGCACTGGAACGCAACGGGATGTCGTCGAGTCTGGCGGTTCAGGATATCGCCCGGCTGCGCCGGGTCAGCCCGCGCACGATCTGGACCTGGCGCGATCTGGTCGCGGGTCTGCGCCCGGACGACCGCCTGCCGTATCTGGCGCCGCGCCATCGTGCCGCGGAGCGCCCGAAGCCGAAGGCCGGAGCCGTCGATCCGGAGTTCGGAAGCCTGCTGAAGGCAGGATACCTGACCGACAGCGCGCCGTCGTTTTCTGCGGCCTATGACTGGGCGGTCGATCTGGCCGCAAAGGACGGGGTGCAGGTCACGCCGATCCACACCATGCGCCGGTGGTTCAAGAAGGAAGTGTCCCGCACGACATGCGTGCTGGCGCGCGAGGGTGCCGATGCCCTGAAGGCGATGTACCCGCCGCAGCAGCGCGACCGGACGGCCCTGCGCCCGCTGGAAGTCGTGAACGCGGATTTTCACCGGTTCGACGTGTTCGTGCGCTGGCCCGCCGAGCCCGGCGAGAGCGAAGCCAGGATCGTTCGGCCGCAGATGGTGGCGTTTCAGGACGTCTATTCCGGCCGGATGCTGTCGTGGCGGCTGGACAGGACCCCGAACCTGCGCGCCGTGCAGCTGGCTTTCGGTGACATGGTCGAGACATGGGGCATCCCGGACCATGTGCTGCTCGACAACGGCCGGGAATTCGCCGCAAAGGCCATAACCGGGGGCACTCGCAACCGTTACCGGTTCAAGGCGAAGGACGACGACATCCAGGGTGTGCTGGTGGCCCTGGGCTGCGAGGTTCACTGGGCGCAGCCCTATGCCGCGCAGTCCAAGCCGATCGAGCGGGCGTTTCGTGACTTTTGCGACAGGGTGGCGCGGCACCCGTGCTTCGTCGGGGCCTATACCGGCAACAGCCCGGACGCGAAACCGGAAAGCCATGGCAGCGCCGCCGTCGACCTCGACGTCTTTCTCGAAGTTCTGACGCGGGAAATCGAGATGCACAACATGCGCGAGGGCCGCCGCTCCGAAGTGGCCTGGCGCCGGTCGTTCGCCGCGGTTTTCGACGAAGCCTATGCGACCGCGCAGATCCGCAAGGCCACCGAAGCCCAGCGCCGCATGCTGCTGATGGGGGCCGAGGGCCTGACGGTCGACCGGCGCACCGGGGTTCTGCGGTTCATGGGGAATATCTATCACGACGACGCCCTCCATGCCCATCCGGGCGAGCGGGTCGTGGTCCGGTTCGACCCCGGCGCCTTGTGGGACGGGCTGCATGTCTATTCCGCCGAGGGCGTTTACCTGACCCATGCCGCCTGTCAGCAGAAGGTCGGGTTTCTGGATGTGGACGAAGCAGCGCGCCACGCCCGCGCCCGCCGCGCCTGGATCAAGGCCGAGAAGGCCGCCCTGGCGGCGCACCGGAAACTGACGGCTGTCGAACTCGGTCAGGCGCTGGCGGATCTGCCGCCGGTCGATCCGGCCGCTCCGGTCGAGGCGAGGGTGGTGCGGCCGCTGGTGCAGAAGGACCGGTCGGGACGTGCGGACCGGCCGCGCCCGGACCCCGGTCTGGACGCCGCGCACGAGGCGCTGGTGCTCGACATGACGTCGCGGCGCGAAACGGCGTCCGACGTGGAGGAAACCGACCTGGAGCGCTTCACCCGGGCGATCGAACTGGAAGAGGCCAAGGCCGCCGGCGCGGCCCTGACCGGGGAACAGCTGCGGTGGCTCGGTGTCTATCAGGGCACACCGGAGTACCGGGCGCACCGCCGCTTCTACGACGATCTCGGACCGGGATACCTGGCCGGGTAAGTGCCGCCGCCGGGGCGCAACCCGGCGACGGCGGAACGACAGACGAGGACAGAATGACAGAGCAGCCAACCCTCTACAACAGCTTCGCGCCCTTGAGAAACGTCGTGGCGCTGACCCAATTGATCGAGAGATGCGACAGCCGCGCCCACGGGCTGCCCGGAATGGCGGTCTTCTACGGGCCGTCGGGTTTCGGGAAGTCCACCGCGGCGATCTTTGCCGCGAACAAGTACGGCGCGTTGCATATTCAGGTCAAGAGCACCTGGGGTGCCAGGAAGATCTGCACGTCGATCCTGTCTGAGGCCGGAGTCAAGCCGGCGACCACGGTCGCCGACATGCAGGAACAGATTTCGGAATACCTGGCCGTATCCGATCGCCCGCTGCTGGTGGACGAGGCGGATTATCTGGTCTCGAAACGGAAGATCGAGCTGATCCGCGATATCCATGACGGGTCGAATGCGACCGTGATCATGATCGGCGAAGAGGCTCTGCCAACCCGCCTGAAGGCGTGGGAGCGCATCGACGGGCGCATCATGAGCTGGGTCGCCGCCGAACCGGGGACGCTGGCGGATGTCGCGCCTCTGGCGAGGATCTACGCGCCCGGCATCTGCGTGGCGGAGGATCTGCGACGCAAGATCCTGGCGGCAAGTCAGGGGTCGATCCGGCGGATCTGCACGAATCTCGCGCATGTCAACGAGCGCGCCCGGACCCGCGGCGTGACCGAGATGAACCTTGAAACATGGGGGAGCGGCGAATTCCCGTCAGGGATCGCACCGGCGCCCCGGCGCGGTCTGGCGGCGTCAGTCAACGCAAGGGGCATGACATGAGGCGGCTTTCCGGGGGCAGGAAGACAATGGACGATTACAGGGCGGCGGCGCTCGACGCCGCGCGCAAGCTGGGCACCTTCACGACAGCGAAGCTCGCCGAGGCGGTAAAGGTGTCGCAGCCGACGGCGGCAAGGCTGATCGAAACATGGCGGGCCGCCGGGTTCGCCGAAGCGCGGCCCGGAGAGGGGCGGCCGCAGGAGTGGAAGCTCACCGACAGGTCGCGGCTGCTGTCCCGCTCGACACCGGAGCTGAACCTGTGGCGGACCCTGATCAAGCTCGGTACCGCCAGCCCGCGCGATCTGGCGGCGCATGCCTCGACGGAGCAGGCGCCCGTATCCGAAACGAAAGCGGCGGAGTTCTGCCGGATGCTGCTGGACGCCGGCTTTGTCCGGGTCATGCAGAAGGCCGCGCCGACCAGGGATCGCCCGGCGATCTATCGGCTGGTCAGACAGACCGGACCGCTGCCCCCGGAGAGGCGCCGGGTGACGGTGATCGTCGACCCGAACGAGCATAGTTATCTCAAGCTGCCAGAGGTCAGGCCATGAGCGCACCGGTGTCGAAGCTGGCTCTCGCCATGGCGCATTGGGGCGACCCGCCGGACTGGGTCCGGGCGCTGGCGGTTGCCTGCGACGGGGAGACCCAGGCGGCCGTCGCCAGCCGGGTCGGCTATTCCGCGTCGGTCGTGTCGACCGTGATCAAGCGGACCTATCCCGGCAACTGGCGGGCTGTCGAGGACAAGGTCCGTGGCGCCCTGATGGGAGCGATCATCGACTGCCCGTCGCTGGGCGGCCTGCCCCTGAACGAGTGCCGGGAATGGCGGGTGCGATCGCGGAAACTGTCCACCGCCAACCCCATGCGCGTCCGCATGTTCCGCGCCTGCATGCACTGCGTCCACAACCGGAAACCGGAGGGGTCGAGTGGATGATCCGGTCCAGATCGACGCGCTGCTCGACCTTGCTGCGCGCGGGCTCGGCCGGTTCGAGACGCTCGGCATGCGCGGCGCCGCGCGATGCACGCCTGCCGAGATCACCGCCATGGCCCTGACCCTGAAACAGCTGGGGCTGAAACCGATCCTGCCCGGCATGCCGGGCCCCGGCACCGCCGAATTTCTGCCAGATCTCAAGATAGGAGACCCCCCGACATGACGATCCCCACCGGATACATGAAAGACAGCCAGGGCCGACTGGTCCCCAGCGACCAGGTGAAGCCCGAGCACCTCGCCGAGGACGGCGTGGTGCGCGACCTGGTCGGTGCCGCCGCGCGGATGAACAAGGATCTGACGGCGTTCCGCGCCCACGCCATGGACGAGGCCATGGCCCTGCGCGACCTCGTTTTCGAAAAGTATGGCGCCAGCAAGGGCGGCGCCAAGGGCAACATGACCCTGCGGTCGTTCGACGGCGCGCTGGAAGTTCAGGTGGCGGTCAGCGAGACGCTGGGGTTCGGCCCCGAGTTGCAGGCGGCGAAGGCACTCGTGGACGAGTGCATCGAGCGGTGGGCCGAGGGCTCGGACGGCAAGATCCGGGTCCTCGTCTCCGACGCGTTCCAGACCAACAAGGAAGGCCGGATCGACACCGGCCGGGTTCTCGGCCTGCGTCGCCACAAGTTCGAGGATCCGTCATGGGAGCGCGCCATGGACGCGATCGGCGATGCCGTCAGGGTCCAGAATTCGAAGACCTACATCCGGTTCTATCGCCGCGACCCCGAGACCGGGGTGCGCCATGCCATCCCGCTCGACCTGGCGGCGGTCTGATGATCGCGCCTGAAAAGCAGCCGCTGGTGCGGACCCCGGCGGGGCGTCTCACGCGGCACACCGAAGTGCTGGGCCGTCATGACGACGGCACCGTCACCGTGAAGGTCTGGGGGTTCCGGACCTGTCGCGCCATCCCCCTGTCCCATGCGGACGTGATGCGGATCGAGGCCGAAACGGCCCCGCCGCCAGAAGGAGAGACCCCCCATGGCTAAACCCAAGATGACCCGCGCCGAAATGGTCGAACTGATCGCGGGCACCCTGAGCATGAAACCGGCCCAGGTCGAGGACGTCCTGAGCAAGTTCGCCCGGATCGCCGCCCTGCGGATGGAGGAGGGCATCGCCGTGCCGCTGCCCGGTCTCGGCGCGCTGGTGCCCACCGAACGCGCAGCCCGGACCGGGCGCAACCCGCGCACCGGCGAGGATCTGGCGATCCCGGCCCGCATCGGTGTGCGGTTCAAGCCAGGCAAGACCCTGACCGACAGGCTGAAGGCCAGATCTCCGGGGATCGACGCGGATGCCTGAGTCCGGGTTCTACTGGATGGGACCGAAGGAGGGCGGCGTCGTCGTCCTCTGCCGGTTCCCGACCCTCGCGGCGGCACGGGCACACTTTGCCGCCGCCGAAGGGAGCGCGCCGCCGTTGCCGCCGCCTCCGCCGCCGCCATCGCGATTGCCGGTCCCGGTGGCCCCGCCCGAGCCGCGGCCGCCCCGCCCGCCCGTGGTTCGAACCGGCGTCTGTCTGTTCACCCCGGAGCAGGACCTTGAGATCCTTGAAGCCTCCCTGGCTGGGGAGGCCTCTCTAGAGGTGCTGGCGCGGGAGTGGCGCCGCAACCTGACCGACCTGAACCGGCGCCGCGATCAGATCGACGCACAGACTGCCCGAGACATGAAGGAGTAGCACCATGACACGGTTCGCCGCCGTCCTGATCGCCCTTTGCCCGACGATCGCCGCCGCCCAGGTACCCTGCGCGCCCCGGGCGGCCATCGTCGAGAAGCTGGACCGGAAATACGGAGAGCGGCAGGCCGCGATCCACCTGACATCGCCGACGCGGGTCGAGGAACTGTGGGGCAACCCCGAAACCGGCAGCTGGACGATCCTGATCACCCGGTCCGACGGGCTTTCCTGCCTCAAGAGCAGCGGCGCGGGATTCGCGCTGCCCCTCGTGCGGGATGCCGCCACCTGACCGACCCGACCTGCCCGAGACCTGGAGGAAGACCCATGCATCGCATCGTCGTCAAGCGCGGCCCGACGGGCCTTGAAGTCTGGCTGCACCGGCGCCCGAACGGGGGTCGCCGTGTCGCGACCTACGTCACCCTTGCCGAGGCGCTGGCCTTTGCCGATGGCATCGCCGTAGGCTCCTGCCGGGGTGTCTCGATCGGCATCGACGACGAGGTGCTGGAATGAGCCGGCATCTGCAAAGGCTGATCCACGCCGGGTGCCGCGAGCTGGGGATCGATACCGACACGCGCCACGACCTGCAACGGACCGCGACGGGCAAGGCCAGCCTGTCGGACATGACCGAAGCCGAGCTGCGGCTGGTGGTGGACGCGCTCCGGGCAAAGGGGTTCAAACCGGCTTCGAAGGGGCGTGAAAGGCCCGCCGCAAAGCGCGCCGACGTGCGGCTCTGCCATGTCCTGTGGCGCCTGCTGGCCGAGCACGGCGCGGTCAGGACGCCCGGACGGGCCGGGCTGAACGCCTTCCTGCGCAGCCAGTTCGGACACAAGTGGGGCCATGTCCCGATCGACATCGACGCGATGCAAGACGCCGCGCGGATCGACGACGTGGTGCAGGCGCTGAAGGCATGGTGCAGGCGCGAGGGCATCGCGGTCCGGAGGCACGGATGACCCGGCGCCCCCTCAGGATTTCAGATCATGCCCTGGTCCGCTTCATGGAGCGCGGACTCGGGTGGGAGGTCGGCGAGGTGCGCCGGCTGCTGCGCGATATCCTGGCCAGCGACAGCGGCAGCAAGCACCGCCGCACGATCCGGTTCGACGGCCTCGACTACATCATCGAGGGCGACATGCTGGTCACCGTCACCAAGCCGGCCGCGCGCAAGCCCCGCCACCAGGCCGACTACGCGCCCCGGGCAGGGCGCCTGAAATGACCGGCAGCGCGTCAGTTGGCGGGTTTCGGGGCATTCACTGCCCCTACCCTCGGGCATCCATTTCCACCGCTGGACCAGTACTCGAGCCATCTCCGTTTGTGCTGCACTTCCCGTGCCGAAGCTATGCCGCCAACCTTGACCCGAACGAGGGATCCGGAACCACGTCTTTCGATACGCACCAGCGAATAATGGGTCGGGACCATTGCACTCTCGCCATGGTAGACCTCACCATAGCCGAGGTCTGGGTAGAGCTGACCTTCAACCCTTGCGGAGCTGATGATGATCGACCCGCCGCCCCAGCAGGCCCGTGTTGCGTCGAGGACCTCGGCGTAGACGGCCTGGTAGTTCATCCTAAGCGGAAACTCGTTGTCGAATGGCCTGGCGGAGAAATCGGATCCGGACTCGCAGGCCGTGAGGGCGACAATTGCGAGAGTGGCCAGCGCGGTGGAACGTTTCATATTCTTTATCGCTACTCCGGCGGCATCGCCGCCTTACCAGCCTTCGCCGTCTATTTGCCGACGTCAAGAGCGGAATGCTTGACGTTCCGTGCGAACTGGCCCACGGTATTTGAGTCCGCAAGTGGTGTCGAAGCCGCGCGCAGGATGTACCTACCAAAGGCGGTTACGCCCCGAGACGGTGCCTCATCAGAGGTGTTTTTTCTCCCGGGTGTTAACGGGCGCGTATGTCCAGGGCTTCGGCCTAAAGGCGCCCACCTGACCTTTGGCAGGTTCTTCGACCACCCGGGGGGCATCGTTCCCCGCGTAACCAAAGGAGAAGACCATGTCTCAAGACAAAGGCGATCTGCCCAGCATCATCGACATTCAGGAAGGTGCCCGATTGTTGCCGGGACGTCCTCAGTTCTGGACGTCATATACAATGGCGGATTTCTATCAAACGACGCCCAAGAGGGTTGTGGAGCAGCTCCGGCGCAATCCGAGGCGCTTTCCGGCAGACTTCTGGTTCGATCTGAGGAAAGACGAAACAGATGCTTTGGTGCCGCATTTTGCGGCACCAAACAGGTTGAACCGGGGCGTTCTCGTGGGCTTTACTCGTGCGGGAGTTCTCGCCTTGGCGACGGTACTGCGGACGCCAGTTGCCGACGCAGTTTCCGTGCAGATCATCCGCGCCTTCATCGCTATGGAGGCTGCACAGTTGGCCGACGTGACCTTTCTGCTCCAGAAGGTTCAGTCCGATGCGCGCAATCGCAGGCCGGTCCGGGCGCGCATCGTGGATGCGGCGCGGGACGGCTGGGACTTCGACAAGCTGAAGAGCACGGTATCGCTGTCGAGGCCGAAGCTGGCCAAGGAGGTCCACGATTGCGTGACGCTTGGGCTGATCGCGGAGCTCCTGCCGGGCACGCCTGCCCGGCCCGGGGTCCGTTGGGGCAACCCGGATCAGGGCAACCTGTTCGGGGAGGGCTGAGGCATGACCGACAGTATCGCCGAGTGCTTCGACGAGGCCCTGAAACTGTACCATGCGATCCGTGTGGAGATGGCGTTCCACTCGGCGGAAGCCGCCCAGCACGCCCTGATCGCCTGCCTCAGCGAGCTGCTCGCGCCCGAGTGCAGGAATATCCGGGATGTCCGGGTGAGGGCGGAATGGGTCTCGCTAAGAGTCGAAGCGAGGCTGATGGCGGACCTCGAAAGCGACACCGGGCCAGGGGAGATCGTCGGCCATGCGTGATCCCGATCCGCGCGACGAGATCTTCGCCGCGGCAGAGGCTTTGCGGGGTCTCTGCATCATCGCCAACGAGGCCGCGCCGCACAGCGAAAGCGCCTGCCTGTTCGCGCCGATCCTGTCGGTCATCAACGACCGGCTCGGCCCGGCGGCCGACCGCATCATCCACTTCCGCCCGCCGGAGTGATCCGGCCCATGCGGCCCCTGTCACGGGGGCCGCATGACCGAGCCCTGGACCTTCGATCCGCTTGTGCCGATGAAGTACGGGGCGATCCTTGCCGACCCGCCCTGGGACACCAGGATGCGGTCGGCGAGGGGATATGCCAAATCGCCCGAGGCGCATTACGACACGATGACCGAGGCGGAGCTTTGCTCCCTGCCGGTCGGTCACCTGGCGGGTCCGGACTGCATGCTGTTCCTGTGGGCGCGGTTCTGCGACCTGCCGCGTGCGCTGCGGGTGATGCAGGCGTGGGGGTTCACGTACAAGACCGGCGGGCCGTGGGTCAAGCAGACCAGCACCGGCAAGCTGACATTCGGCACCGGCTACATTCTGCGCGACTGTGCCGAGCTGTTCCTGGTCGGCACGATCGGGGAACCGGCCGTCGGGTCGCGTTCGGTGCGCAACGCGATCCTGTCGCTGCGCCGGGAACATTCCCGCAAGCCCCCCGAACTGCGCGCCATGATCGAAACGCTGCGCCCGCGCTCGCACCTTTGCGAGCTGTTCGCCCGCGAGCCGTGGCCGGGGTATGAGGTCTGGGGCGATCAGACGGACAGGTTCGCCGGAGATCGGGTATCATGACCGACCTGCCGCGCCCGCCCGCGCATATCGCGCTGCTGACCGATCTGATCGGTGTCGACAAGACGCTCGACCTGCTGCTCGGCATGGGCGGGGCCGAGCTGGTGATCCCGGCGCGCCCGACCAGGCGGTCGCGGCTGGTCCGGACCATCGGGATCGACGCCGCGACGGTGCTTTCCAGGAATGCCGGGCGGCTGCCGCGTCAATGTCCGCTGGGCAAGCCGTGGGTCGCGCGGACGCTCCATTCACGAGGCTTGCCCGCCGCGGAAATCGCGCGCAGACTGCATGTCACCGAGGCGACGGTCTGGCGCTATCTGGGGCTCTCCCCGAGCCGCCGCCCTGACCCCCGGCAACTGCCCCTGATCTGATCCCTATCACCCGATAGGGTGATCTGTTGCCCGGCGATGGGCGATGCTGGGGCCGTGCCGGGCGCCCACCGGCCCAGCCGGAGCCGTGCCCATGACCATGACGACGAGCCCTTCGGGTATCGCTTTCCTCGAGCGCCACGAAGGCGTGGTCCTGAAGGCGTACCGCGACCCGGTCGGCATCTGGACGATCGGCGCCGGTCTGACCAGGGCCAGCGGCGTGGTCGACCCGAGGGCCGGCATGCACCTGACCCGCGCGGCGGCGACCGAGCTGTTGCTGAAGGCGCTGGCGCGGAACTACGAGCCCGCCGTCCGCACGGCGATGCCGGACGCGGAGCAGCACGCGTTCGACGGCGGCGTCAGCTTTCACTGGAACACCGGCAAGATCGGGTCCGCCAGCTGGGTCCGGTCGTGGACCGAGCGGGACTGGCCCGAGGTCGAGCGCCGCCTGAAGCTGTGGAACAAGGCGGGCGGCCGGGTGCTGAAGGGCCTGGAGCGCCGGCGGGGCGAGGAATTCGAGCTGATCCGGTATGCCTTTTACGGAGCCGAGAGCATCGCGGCCCCCGAGGCCGGGCTTGCCCGCGTCGTCATCCCGCTGTCGACAGGCCTGCGCAAGCAGATGCACCGGGACTTCGCCGCGCTGGGCTATGACATGGGCAGCCAGCCGGGCGGGTTCCTCGACGCCGTGGTGCGCGACTTTCAGCGCGATCACGACCTGACCGTCGACGGGATCGTCGGGCGCGCGACGCAGGCGACCCTGCAACGCATGATCGACGCCCGCGCCAGGGCCCCGGCCGAATCCGGTCTGGCCGCGACGGGCGTTGCCGTGACCGGCGGGGTCGAGGTCACGGACGCCTTCGACGCCCTGCCCATGGGCGAGATGCTGGCCGTCGCCCCGGCGCTGGCGGGCGCCCTGCGCGCCCTGTGGGTGGCCTGGCACTACCGAGACGCCATCGCCACCCTGATCGCACCGAAGCTGCCGGGTCTGGCGGCGCATCTGAGGAGTTACTGATGTCTGCAACCCTGATCAGCCTTGCCGCCGGGATCGGCGCCCCGATGATCGAGCGCATCCTGCGCGACCAGATCGGCGGAAAGGGCGGCGCCCTGGCCGCCGATGTGATCGGCAAGATCGCCGCGGCGGCCGGTGTGCCCCGCGCCGAATTGCCGTCCTACGCCACCGATCACCCCGAGACGGTGGAGGAAGCGATCCGCGAGGTCGAGGCCTGGGCGCCCGAGCTGATCGCGCTCTATGCGCAGGGCGTGCAGCGACAGTTCGACCTGCTGGCCGCCGAAAAGGGCGAAGCCTGGTGGGCCTGGGCCTGGCGCCCGGCCACCTGCTGGTTGATCGCTGTGTTCTGGGCCTACACGATCATCGCGCATCCGCTTCTGACGACGCTGGCCGGGGTCGGCCTGCCGCCGGTTCCGGTGGACGGGCTGATCTGGCTGACGACGGGGTATCTCGGGCTCTACATGGGCGGGCACACGGTCAAGGATCTGGCGGCGAAACGATGGGGTGGCGCGTGACGGACCTGCCATTCGAAGCCATTGTCGCCGTCGCCGCCGGGCTGCTCACCCTGATCGGCCTCGGCACGGCGCTGTACCGGATCTTCACCGGCAAGGCCGAGGCCAATGCCGCGCGCATCGACCTGTTGGAAAAGCGGGTGGACAAGCTGGAGGCTTCCACGGCCGCCGCTCCGGGGAGCGCAGATATCCACGCGCTTCACATCGCGTTGACGGCGATGAGCGGTGACCTGAAGGAGATGCGCGCGACGATGCGGGGTTCGGCCGACATTCTGACCCGGCTCGAAAACATCGTCTCGCGACACGAAGAACACCTGCTCGGAGGGGCCAAGCGATGAGCGACTATGCCGAAACCCTGCGCAAGCACCGTCGCCTCGCGATCCTGCGGCACCTGGAGGCGGTACCCGACTACACCGGAAACGCCTCGATCCTGCAGAGCGTGCTGGCGGGCCTCGGCCTGAGCACGCAGCGCGACCAGATCGTGACCGATCTGGTCTGGCTTCAGGACAATGGCTTTGTCCGGCTTGCCAGCCATGGGGACTTCACGATCGTGACCGCGACGCAGTCCGGTGTCGAGATCGCGCGCGGCATCGCCACCCATCCGGGCATCCAGCGCCCGGGCCCGAGGCGCTGACCGATGCCCCCGCCCCGCAAGATCGACCTGCTGCCCGCCGAGCTGCGGCGCTGGCTGGAGGAAGAGCTGAAGAAGCGGGGTTTCTCGGGCTACGAGCAGCTGGCCGAGGATCTGGCTTTCCGCTGCGAGGACGAGGGTTTGGAACTGCGCATCGGCAAGAGCGCGATCCATGCCTACGGTCAGGAATTCAAGGACTATGCCCGTCTGCAGGAAGAGACGCAGGCACAGATCCGGTCCTTCCTCGAAGAGGCTTCGCTTTCTGACGAGGCGCAGGTCACCAAGGCGCTGTTCCAGCAGCTGACCGCGATCCAGTGGAAGCTGCAGATGGCGATGTCGGACGGAGAGAATCTGCCGGATCCGCGCGGCATCAAGGACCTGACCACCGCCTTGAACAACCTGATCCGCTCGACCTCGCTGCGCGACGCCATCGAGAAGGCATATCGCGCGACGCTGGTGGAAAGGCTCGACGCCGCCGTCGAGACCGGAGACCTGGACGCGCTGGCCCGCGAAAAGGCGCGCCAGATCATGGGCTTTAGCTGAGGAACCGACACAGATGGCCGAAACCCGCTTTACCACCGCCGATGCCGTGGCGATCTCGTCCGACACGCCCGACCGCCTGCTCGAAATCCGGGGCGGCAGAGTCCGCCTGACCCATGTCCTGGGCGGCGACGCGGCGGACGATCCGCGCCTGGTCCTGCGGGATGGCGACACCGCGACCCTGCATGGCGGGCAGACCTATTCGCTGACCCCGCTGGGCCAGCCCGCCGCGATGACCTATGAACTGGGCCCGGTGCTGGAACTGGTCGACCGCCCGCTGGGCGAGTACTCCCGCGTCATCACGGTCACGCCGGACGACGACGCGGATCTGCCGGTGCATGGCGCGGGCTTTCCCTGCACCGCGGCGGGAAACCTGCATTTCATCTCGACCGGGGGCGACGAGGACACGCTTGCCGTGACGCTGGGCCAGTATCTGCCGATCGGCATCGCGCGCGTCCTCGCGGACTCGACCGCGACCGTCCGCATTCTGCGCTGACGCGCATGGCCCAGTCGGTCATCAATTTCCTGCCCTACCAGCGCGACTGGATCGCGGACGGGAGCCGGTTCAAGATCGGGATGTTCGCGCGGCAGACCGGCAAGACCTTCTCGACGGGCGGCGAATGTGTGGACGACTGCTTTCGCGGATGGGCCGAGGACCGTCGCGCCCGCTGGGTCGTTCTGAGCCGGGGCGAACGCCAGGCCGCCGAGATGATGACCGAGGTGGTCAAGCCGTTCACCAGGGCGTTCTTCGAGGTTTACAACACCCTTTTAAGGGGCGGTGAACCCCGCTTTGAAGAGTCCGAGTTCCGCGCGCCGCAGGAGCGGGGACCCGATGCCGTCTACAAGGCGATGGAGGTGACATTTCCGAACGGCAGCCGGATCACGGCGCTGCCCGCGAACCCGGACACGGCGCGCGGCTTCAGCGCCAATGTGATCCTCGACGAGTTCGCCTTCCACGCCAAAAGCCGCGAGATCTGGGCCGCGCTTTTCCCGGTCATCTCGAAGGGCGGGCAGAAGCTGCGGGTGATCAGCACCCCGAATCGCAAGGGCAACAAGTTCTTCGAGCTGATGACGGCCGAGGATTCTGTCTGGTCGCGCCATGTCGTTGATATCCATGAGGCGGTGCGCCAGGGCCTCGACCGCGACATCGACATGCTGCGGGCGGGAATGGCGGACGAGGATGCCTGGGCGCAGGAATACGAGCTGAAGTGGCTCGACGAGGCCTCGGCCTGGCTCGACTACGACCTGATCGGCGCGGTGGAGCATCCCGACGCCGGGCAGCGTGAGGGCTACACCGGCGGCCCCTGCTTTGTAGGCGTCGACATCGCCGCGCGCAACGACCTGTTCGTGATCTGGGTCAAGGAGCAGGTCGGCGACGTGCTCTGGACGCGCGAGATCGTCGCGGAACGCCGGATCAGCTTTGCCGAGCAGGATGCGCTGCTGGCCGAGGTGTTCCTGCACTACCGCGTGGTCGCCTGCGCGATGGACCAGACCGGCATGGGCGAGAAGCCGGTGGAGGATGCCAAGCGGAACCACGGTCAGATCCGGGTGCAGGGCGTGCTGTTCACCGGCCCGGCAAAGCTCGACCTGGCGACCACGGTCAAGGAGTCTTTCCAGGACCGCCGCGAACGGATCCCGGCGGGCGACCCGGTGCTGCGCGCCGATCTGCACGCGATCAAGTCGGTCGTCGGCGTCACCGGCATCCGTCGCCTGATCGCCGATGGCGAGACCGACGGCCACGCTGACCGGTTTTGGGCTGGGGCTCTGGCCACCTCGGCCGCCCGGTCGGGGATCACGGAATACGATTATCGCCCCGCCGCGGCCCCGCGCGGCGACGCATTCGGCGGCGGTGCGAGCGGATGGCGCGACACGCCCGACGATCCCGGGTCCACGCGCAACTGGTGGAATCCGCCGGTCGGGTCCGGCCTGAGAGGCGGGTTCTGATGGTACTTCAAATCCACCCCTTGGGGCTGGGGGGCCAGGAGATGTGGAACCATCTCCCCGCACGGGGGATCGTTGGACCGAACCCCGCCGACCGGAAACACCTTAAGGCCGCCCCCACTGCACTGTGGCGCGGAAGCATAGAGGCCAAGTTAATGACAGAGAAGACGCTGGCGCCATCCGCCCGCCCGGTCGCGGCTTACCTCGGCGGCAAGCGCAAACTTGCCCGCCGGATCTGCGCGCTGATCGATGCGCACGATCACCGTACCTATCCCGAGCCGTTCGTCGGGATGGGCGGGGTTTTCCTGCGCCGTCGCTTCCGGCCAGGGGCCGAGATTGTCAACGACCGCAGCCGCGAGGTCTACACCCTCTTCCGGATGCTGCAGGAGCATTACGTCGCCTTCCTCGACGTGCTGCGGTTCCAGATCACGACCCAGGCGAATTTCGAACGTCTGGTGGCTGTGGACCCCGACACGCTGACCGATCTGCAGCGCGCGGCAAGGTTCCTGTACCTGCAGCGGCTGGCGTTTGGCGGAAAGATCTCGGGACGCAATTTCGGCCTCGATCACGGGCGGCCGGCCCGGTTCAACCTGACCACCCTTGAGCCGGATCTCGAGGCGCTGCACGAGCGGCTGAGCGGCGTTACGATCACCTGCCTCGACTACGCCGCCTTCATCGACCGCGTCGACCGGCCGGGCGTGCTGTTCTACCTCGACCCGCCCTACTTCGGCTCGGAGTCGGACTATGGCAAGGGCAGTTTCGAGCGGGCGGACTTCGCCCGGATCGACGAACGTCTGCGCGGCCTGAGCGGCGACTTCCTGCTTTCGATCAACGACCGGCCGGAGATCAGGGACCTGTTCGGCTGGGCCCACATCCAGCCGATCGACACCACCTATACCGTCGGCGTCGACGGCAACTGCTATCGCGCCGCCGAGCTGCTGATTTCCAGTTGGGCTCTGGCCGAGGGGAAAGACTGATGCCTCGCCTCGCGATCAGGGAAGCCCTGGACATTCTGGACAATGGCTGGTCGCGCAAAGGAGAGACAGATGGCCAATAGTCCCCGGTTGCTTGACCGGTACGGGCGCCCCGTCCGCACGGCGGATCTGAAACGCGAGGTCGCGGGCCCGACCCTGTCCGGCGTCCGGTCGCCGCTGTCCGGCTATCCGGCAGACGGTCTGACACCGCTGAAGCTGGCGGCGATCCTGCGCGAAGCGGACCAGGGCGACCCGATCCGCTACCTGGAACTGGCCGAGACGATCGAGGAACGCGACCCGCACTATCTCGGGGTTCTTGGAACCCGGCGCCGCTCGGTCAGCCAGATCGACATCACGGTCGAACCCGGCACCGAGGACGCGCGCGGCGAGGAAATCGCCGACCGCATCCGCGACTGGCTGGCGCGTGACGAGCTTGCCGAGGAACTGTTCGACGTCCTCGACTGCATCGGCAAAGGGTACAGCTTTACCGAGATCCTGTGGGACACCTCTTCGGGGCAATGGGATCCGGCGCGGCTGGAACGGCGCGACCCGCGCTGGTTCCGGTTCGACCGGGCTGAACTGACCACGCCGCGCCTGCTGGACGAGGGCGGTGAGGAGAAGCCCCTGCCGGGGTTCAAGTTCATCGACGCCCGGATCAAGGCGAAGTCGGGCCTGCCCCTGCGCGGCGGCCTGGCGCGCGTCGCCACCTGGGGCTGGTTGTTTAAGATGTACACGCAGCGGGACTGGGCGATCTTCACCCAGACCTACATGCAGCCGCTGCGGCTGGGCAGATGGGGCGCGGGCGCCACCGAGGAAGACAAGAGCACGCTGTTTCGGGCGGTCGCCAATATCGCGGGCGACTGCGCCGCGATCATCCCGGAGTCGATGCAGATCGAGTTCGTCGAGGCGAACGGGGCGGCGGCGACGTCCGACGTCTACCTGTCGCGGGTCGACTGGCTGGACCGGCAGATCAGCAAGGCGGTGCTGGGCCAGACCGCCACCACCGACGCCATCGCCGGCGGACACGCCGTCGGGCAGGAACACCGCGAGGTCCAGGAGGATATCGAGCGGGCCGACGCAAAGGCCCTGGCGGCGATCCTGAACCGCGATCTGATCCGGCCGTGGGTCGATCTGGAATGGGGGCCGCAGCCGCGCTATCCGCGCCTGGTCATCGCCCGGCCCGAGGCCGAGGATCTGAGCGCGCTTGCGAGCCAGTTGTCCCTGCTGGTGCCGCTCGGCTTGAAGGTCTCGGCCGCGTCGGTGCGGGACAAGTTCGGGCTGGAAGAGCCCGATGGCGAGGACGACACGCTCGGGGCGGCGCCAGAGCGATCGGTCGGTGACCGATTTGAAGCTCGGACAGCCAAAATTAAAGCCGTAGAGGGGTCAGGTCGACCCCCGGCGGGGGATGATGCGGCGCCGCAGGCAGAGGGCACCTCAGAGGGCCGCTCAGGGGCTTTTTCGGTTCCCGGGGTTCTGGCCGGCCGGATGGCGGTCGAGGCCGCCCCGGCGATGGGCGCGATCATGGCCCGGATCGAGGCGATGCTGGCCGCCGCGACCGGCCTGGAGGAGTTCCGCGAAATGCTGCTGGCCGGGTTCCCGGATCTGGATGCCTCGGCACTGGTCGAGACGATGGCACGGGGCCTGACGGTCGCGCAGGCCGCAGGCCGGATCGACGTGGAGGAGGAGAGCGATGTCTGAGAAGCCCGGAACGGTCGAAAGCGCGTCCGACGATCGGACGGCCAACAACGCGGTCCGGCACCGGTACAGGGTGCTGAGCGACCAGGAAAAGGAGGCAATGGTCCGGATCAAGGATCTGGGCGCAGCTTTTCTGGCACTCTGCGACGAGGTCGGTTCCAGCCGCGAAATGGCGCTGGCCAAAACCAACGCGGAACAGGCGGTCATGTGGGCCGTAAAGCACATCACGCGCTGATCCGGATGTCCGATTCGCCAATCCGCGCCACATTCCGCAAGCCCTTCTCCGAGCAGGTCGCGGCGTTCCGGTTGCGGCTGGGCGACCTGGTGCCGACCGCGCGCTGGGACGATCTGCGCGGCAACGAACACGACCGCGCCTTCATGGTCGCGGGCGCGGTCAAGGCCGATCTGCTTGCGGATCTGGGGGTGGCGGTGGAAAAGGCGATCTCGGAGGGCACGACCTTCGAGACATTCCAGAAGGATTTTCGCGGGATCGTCGAGCGGCATGGCTGGCACGGCTGGACCGGCGAGGGCACGGCCAAGGGCGAAGCCTGGCGGATGCGGGTGATCTACCGCACCAATCTGGCAACCTCCTACGCCGCCGGCCGCCTCGCCCAGTTGCGGGAAGGCAAGTTCAGATACTGGGTCTATCGCCACGGCGGGTCGCTTGAGCCGCGCCCGCACCATCTGAGCTGGGACGGCGTTGGCCTGCCGCCAGATCATCCGTTCTGGGCTACACACTATCCGCCGAACGGCTGGGGCTGCAGCTGTACTGTCCACGGCGCGCGGACCGAGGCCGGGATCCGGCGGGTCGGCGGCGACCCCGACAAGGCTCTGCCGGACAACTGGCGGGCCCGCGATGCCAAGACCGGCGCGCCGGCCGGCATCGACAAGGGCTGGGACCACGCGCCCGGCGCGTCGGTCAGCGACGAGATCCGCGCTTTTGCCGCCAAGCCGGTGGCCTGGCCTCACCAGATCGGCAAGGCCTTTTTCGGGGACCTGCCCAAGGACCGAGCAGACCCCCTTGTCATCGCGTTCCGCCAGACCGCCTCCCTGGAAGACGAACTGCGCCGTTATTCCGAACGGGTCATGGGCGAGCGGGGCGGCATGCCAATCAGCAAGCGCGTCGCCGTGGAACCCATGCGGACGCTCGGCCTTGCGACGCAGCGGGAGGTCGATACGGTTCGCAAGCTGACGGGCCGTGACGTGGCAGGCAGCGACTGGACACTCGATGCCTCCGCCGTTCGGCACGCGATGGCCCGGCACTCGTCTGCGGGGGTCGAAGTCTCCCGTGGCCAGATCCCGTTGGGTCCCTCCGATTTCGGGCGCCTTGGCTGGCTGCTGGCCGCTCCGGACAAGGTTGAACGTGCAGAAGACAGTCCAACCGGTCTGCCGGTCCTGCGGGTGAGCCGCGAGACCTCTTCGGCGCGGCTTGTCGCCCTGTTCGAGATCAGGCGGGGCCGGATGGCGCTCGTGACGATGTGGCTGGAAAAGATTGTGCCGGGTCCCCGCCCATGACGTCCAGGACGTTTCCGCGTTGTGAACGCGGCGGGTCGATGCCCCCGGCATGGGGAGGATTAGCATGATCGCCGTGGAACTCCAAGATGCCGAGGTGCAGGCGGGGTTCGCGTCGCTGGACGCGGTGCTGGCCGACCTGACCCCGGTGATGCAGGAGATCGGAGCCTTTCTGGTCGCCTCGGTCCAGGCGCGGATCGACGCGGGCGTGACCCACGAGGGGGTGCCCTTCGCGCCGCGATCACAGACCACCCTGGACAAGTATGCGAAGGACAATGCCACGTTCGGCGGTGTTCTTCGCAAGGCAGGGTACCTGCGCGGCAGCATCGCCTCGCAGGCGGGGCCGTTCAGCGTCGAAGTGGGGTCGAACCGGATCTATGCCGCCGTGATGCAGTTCGGGGCCGAGCAGGGTGCGTTCGGGTCGACGTCGCGCGGCGGCCCGATCCCCTGGGGCGATATCCCCGCGCGGCCCTATCTCGGCCTGTCGGAAACCGACCGGACGGGGCTGCTGGATATCATCGCCGAGCAGCTGGCGGCGGCCGCCGCCCCTTGATCCGTTCCCGGGGCCGTGCGACGATCATCGCAGGGGAAGCCATCTGCCGCGCACCGATCCCTATCACCGAATAGGGTGAAATCGGCCTGCTAATGTCGCGATGATGGCGACATGAACACCGCGTCCCTCACCGCCTGTCCCATGTCCGCGCTGCCTGTCTCGGCGGCGGGCGACCCGCCGGAGTGGGTTCATCTCCTGCCGCCCGCCGGTCGGCCCATCGAGACAGCGGACGCGCGCGGACCCTACATCTACCGGGACGCCGAGGCCCTGATCGCCAGGAGCCTGCAAGGTGCGGCGCACAATGGCGGCGAGATCTACATCGACGAGGGCCACGCCACCGACAGGGGGCAGCCTGCCCCGGCGCGCGGATGGATCAAGGAACTGCAGGCCCGCGCCGACGGGATCTGGGGGCGGGTCGAATGGACGGCGGAGGGGCGCCGGCTGCTGGCCGAAAAGGCGTATCGCAATCTGTCGCCGGTGCTGATGAAGGCCGATGCCAGGACAAAGGTCTTTGACTGGGTGTCGCGCGTGGCACTCGTGAACAATCCAAATCTGCGCGGCCTGACCGCGCTCCAGCAGGAGGACTCCATGTCCCTGAATTCCCGCCTGGCCGAGGCGCTCGGCCTGACCGATCCCGACGAGGATGCCATCGTGTCGGCCGTCACCGCCCTGACCGCATCGCCCGACCTGCAATCCGCCGTGACCGAAATCGGCGGGCTGGTGGGTGTCGCGGAGACCGCCGACCCGCAGTCGGTAGTGGCCGCCGTCAAGGTGCTGTCGACCGCGAACGAGGGCACCGCCGCGCTTCAGGCCGAGCTGGCCACGGTGACGACGCGGCTGAACGCCCTGACGGAAGGGGGCAAGCGCGACAAGGCGACCGCCTTCGTCGACGCCGCGATCGCGGCGGGCCGTGTCGGCATCAAGCCGCGGCGGGAGCACTACATCGCCCGCCACATGGCCGATCCGCAGGAGACCGAGGCGGACGTCAACGCCATCCCGATGCTTCAGGCCGGGTCCATGGTCCCGGCCACGCCGGCCCCGAAAGGCGGCACCGTGTCGCTGAATGCGGCGGAGCTCGAAAGCTGCAAGATGCTGGGCATCCGGCCTGCTGAGTACATCAAGACTCTCGAATCCGAGCGCAAAGAGGAGGCCGCCTGGTGACCGCACTGGCTGAAGACCGCAATACCCCCCGCTCCGAGGGCGATCTGCGCTCCGGACCCGTCGCCGCGTCGATGCTGATCTACGCAGGCGCGCTGGTCTGCCGGAACGCCGCCGGATACCTGGTCAAGGGCGCCGCGGCGACCGGCCTGGTGGGCGTGGGCCGCGCCGAGCAGCGGATCGACAATTCCGCCGGGGCGAACGGCGCGCTGACCCTGACGTACCGGCCCGGCATCTACCGCTTCGGCAACTCGGCCGCCGCCGACCTGATCACGATCGCCGAGGTCGGCGATGTCTGTTTCGTGGTCGACGACCAGACCGTGGCCAAGACGGACGGAACCAGCGCCCGGTCCGCCGCCGGGATCGTCGACTCGGTCGACAGCCTGGGCGTCTGGGTCCGCATGGACGAAGCCCTCACCCTCACCGCCGTCGCCGCGGCAGTCTAAAGGAGAGCCCAGATGCTCGTCAATTCCGCGAACCTCGCTCCGCTCCGCGTCGGTTTCAAGACCATCTTTCAGGGCGGACTGGGTCAGGCCTCGTCGATGCACATGCGGGTCGCCACGAACGTGCCCTCCAGCACCCGCGAGCAGAAGTTCGGCTGGCTCGGCAAGATCCCCAATGTCGTCGAATGGGTCGGCGCGCGCCAGGTGCAGAACCTGAAGCAGCACGACTACACGATCCGCGAGAAGGCCTGGGAACTGACCATTGCCGTCGAGCGCGACGACATCGAGACCGACAATCTCGGGATCTATACGCCGCTGTTCACCGAGATGGGGATGTCGACGGGGTCCCACTGGGATAGCCTGGTGTTCGGGCTGCTGAAGGATGGCTTCGCCACCGTCTGCTATGACGGGCAGTATTACTTCGACACCGATCATCCGGTTCTCGGGGTGGAAGGCACCGTGACCACGGTGCCAAATACCGATGGCGGGTCCGGCACGCCGTGGTTCCTGCTGGACGTCAACCGCGCGCTGAAGCCGATCATCCTTCAGAAGCGCAAGGATTTCGAGTTCGTGGCGAGGGACAAGCTGACCGACGGTAACGTCTTCACCAACAAGGAATTCGTATACGGCGCCGACGCGCGCGCCAACGTCGGCTTCGGCTTCTGGCAGTTCGCCTGGGGGTCGAAACAGACCCTGAACGCGGCGAACTATGCCGCCGCCCGCGCCGCGCTGTCCGGCATGAAGGGCGACTATGGCCGCCCGCTCGGCATCATGCCGAACCTGCTGGTGGTGCCGCCCGCGCTGGAAAGCGCCGGCCGCAAGCTGCTGAATTCGGAATTTGCATCCGGCGGCGAGACCAACGAGTGGAAAGGCACGGCCGAGCTGCTGGTCGTGCCCTGGCTGGCCTGAGGGGTGATCTGACATGGCACGCCGCGCGAAGGCAGCGCCCGCACCCGAAACGGAACCCGCGGAGAAGCCGGACCAACCGGCCGCCGCGGTAACGGGGGACAAGTCGCCCCCGTCGGTGGAGCCGGGGGGTGCTGCCCCCCCGGCTTCGACTGAAGCGGTCGCATCGACCGGACGAGACACCAGCGGAGAGGCCACCGGCCGTGACCGGGGCGAGCCGGCAGCGGGGGAAGACGCCTCCGCTGCCGACCTGGTCGTCGTTGGCCCATCCAGGGGGTTCTGGCGCGCGGGGCGCAGGTTCGGCCCGGAGCCGACCGTCATCCCCTTGGCGGACCTGACCGAAGATCAGATCGGGGCGATCCTCAGGGAGCCCGCGCTCGTGGCCACCTTCGTCGAAATGCCCGCAGACTGACATCCGCCCGGCGGCGCCTGCGCCGCCGGATCCGGGTTGCAGAGAAAGGCCAGGCAGGAGATCCCGACATGCCGTATTGCACGCTCGACCTGCTCACCGACCGCTTCGGCGCCCGGATGCTGATCGGCCTCACCGATCGGGCCGAGCTGGCGACCGGCACGGTCGACACCGATGTCGTCGACCGCGCCATCGCCGACGCGGATGCCGTGATCGACGGGCATCTGCGCACCCGCTACGCGCTGCCGATGGCCGAACCGATCCCCGCGCTGCTGACCGATATCGCCATGTCGATCGTCGGCTACAAGCTGCACACCTCGCAGCCGAACCCGAAGATCGAAACCGACTACAAGGACGCTTTGAGGCACCTTGAAGCGATCGCGAAAGGCACGATCCAGCTGTCCGCCGCCGGGCTCTCGACGGGCGGCGCCGCCACCGGGTCGGGCGCCCGGATCACCGATCGCGAACGCCCGTTCACCGAGGCCAACCTGAAGGGGTTCATCTGATGCTGGTCGTGGCTCCGGTCCAGGCGCGACTCGAAGCCCTCATCCCGGCGCTGGCCGATCGGATCGAGGGCGCCATGGAGTTCGCCGAACTGCAACGCACGAAAGGGACGCCTCGGTATGACTCCGGGGCCTTCGTGATGCCCGCCGGGGTGCGCCCGACCAGCGGCGACACCGGCCTGACGGGGCTCTTTCACCAGCCGATCGACCGGGTCGTATCGGTGGTCCTGTACCTGAAAAGCTACAGCCAGACCGGGCACCACGAGGTCGCCGACCTGGAGCAGCTGGTGGAGGACGTGACCCTTGCCATCTGCGCCTGGTCGCCCGACGCGGCCGACGGCGCCCCGTTCCGGCTGGTCCGGTCGCAGCTGCTCGCCTTCTCGGCCGGGCTGGTGTCGTACCATCTCGATTTCGCCCTCTCGGACTATATCAGGATCCTGTCATGACCCATCAGCCCGCGCCGCCCGCATCGGGGGGGCGCTACACCGAAGACCCGAAAACCGGCCAGCGGACCAGGGTCGCTGCGTCAAGGCCCGAAGCCGCCGCCGCCCCGCCTGACGCGGTCGAGTCGATCCAGGCGCCCCCGCCCGCCGACGCGACCCAGCGCCCGGCCCGACCGAAAGGAGCCAAGTCATGACGCGGCTTGTCAGAAAGAGCATCGTGCAGTTCATGATGGAGGATGACGGGTATGGCACCGGCATCCCCGCCGGGTCGAGCTGGGGGCCAACGGACGCCATCCAGGTGGCGAACCCGTCGTTCCGGATCATCCGCAACACCGTGCCGCGCGACCTGGTGCGCGGGTATTTCGGCGCGTCCGAGGAACTGCCCGCCTATCGCCAGACCGAGATCAAGTTCGATGTCGAGCTGGCGCCCTCCGGCACCGCGGGAGTCGCGCCGAAATGGGGTCTGCTGCTGCGCGCCGCGGGCTTCGCCGAGACCGTGACGGTCGACACGAAGGTCGTCTACACGCCGATCACCGACGATCCCGAAAGCGGTGTCGTGCGCTATTGGCTGGACGGGGTCGGATACTACAGCCGGGGCGCGCGGG